>Ga0315902_10000007_pt1 | contig 322892 bp, 357 predicted proteins | sample LakEriMetagenome_9_FD_203523 | JGI IMG/M metagenome (GOLD analysis project Ga0315902, IMG submission 203523) | Freshwater fungal communities from buoy surface, Lake Erie, Ohio, United States - Buoy 12 MA117 | ecosystem: Environmental > Aquatic > Freshwater > Lake > Lake biofilm | place: USA... | reverse complement strand
ACAATTCTTATATCAGTATTTTTTAGAATCATTTTTTTAGATTCACAAACGGACGAAACTTTGACAGGAGTTAAAGTTGAAACTAATCAGGGTGTATATTTTTCTAATTTGGATGGAGAAGTTTTTATACCAACCGATGACAAAATATTGTCTGTAAGTTATGTTTCTTACGAAACAAAAAATGGTGTCACCCTTTCGAATGACACCATTATGTCTTTGAGTCAAATTCAGTAATTTTTACTTTTTGAAGGAATTTTTATACTCCTCGGTACCAAATTTTTTCCATTTCCAATTCCCGTAAAAGTCGGGATTTTCAACTGAACATTCACCTAAAGATTTGTATTCGGATAAGAACTTATCCGACATTTCTTTGGTATATCTATTTTTGACCTCAAAATTTTTCATTCAAAACTTATTTACATCACCGTAATTCATGTGTAATTCATCGTGTTCGGCTTTCATCATTTCGTAAGCTCGAGCCATTCGAGTCATTCCGATACCACCACCAAATCTTTTGAAGAATTTGTGAGACAAGAATTCTTCCAATTCCTTCTCAACCCTTTCTTTACCAAACAATTCAAACAATTTGGCCGAATAACCACCATTTTCAATAGTATAGAACATTTCTCTCATTTCATCAACATCACAACTTCTTTCGGCCGAACCAATTGTTTCTTGACCATAAAGAATAACATCCACTTTGTTGAATTTATCTCCCTCACCCGACTTCATATTCCAGAATGGGTTTGTTCTAACGGGGAAATTCTGTAATGACACTACACTACCTTTTTCATTCCACATTCTTGTTTCGTGCTCGTTCTCCAAAATCGGTACACCACCATATTCTTCACAAACATCGTCATAATTCACTTCAACAGGTGAATCAAAACCTAAAAACGCAAGTAATTCAGATTCTAATTTAAGTAATTCCTTCATACCACCCTTTGACTCGAACTCAAACATTGGGAAGATTAATTCGTGACGACCTGGGATTGGGTCTTTTTCTTGTCTGTACGATGTTGAGATACAGAACACACCTGGCCATTCAGGATTTTGTAACAATTCATACTCTAACCACATTTGACCTGTTTGTGGTAATGGCCAAATTTGACCTTGGTACTCAAACGTTGTGATTGAGTGTGGATTCTCACATGCTGCGAGAATTGATAATCTTGATTGGGTCGGAACCTCAAGAAAACCTTTGTTTAGAAAAAAGGTCCTCATCTTTTGGACCAACTCGTGATAAACTTTTGTGTTTTTCATATTACTTTAGGGTAAAAAAAAACCTCCCGAAGGAGGTTACGTTTATTTATTATTTATTAAATTCTTGTTCATTTTGAAATAAATACGAGATAAAGTTGAAAAAATAAAGTAATCACTTAAAATTTTTTTTGAGTATTTATTAGTATGAGAGTTAGATTATCGGAAGAACAATTAAAAAAGTTGATAAAAGAGGATTTGGGAGTGTCCAGAGCGGCATTAGCATATACCAATTTAATCTATTCTAAATTAGAATCTGAAGTAAAAGAATTTTTAGACACAAAAAAAAGTGGCAAATACAAATTTACGATTTCAGTAGATGAAATGTCATATATCTATCAATCTAGTATGGATGACTTTATCGAATTACCTATTGAACAGATTGAAATTACTCTAACTTTTGTGAGCTCTCCCAGAAAAAAAGCCAATGTTCCATTCACAACTGGTGGAGCGGCCCAATCAATACAAAAAGAATATCTAAAAGGGTCTTATTTAAAAGAACCATCATTTGAATTACCAAAATATATTTTAGAGGAAGTTGACCAAACTATTGTTGCCAGAATGGACCTGTCTGTAGAAATAAGAAGTTCTTATGATGACAGTATGAGTGAATCGGTATTATTTGATTTTAGAGATACGATTACACATGAATGTAACCACTTGTATGAATTCTACAAAAGAGCTGAAAGGGGTGCTAAACAGATGAATGTAACTTTAAGTTGGGCTGGTAACAAAAATGTTAATGTAAAAAGGGAAATTTTCAGTGTTTGGCAAAATTTTATGGATTATGTATATAATTCAGAACCGTATGAGGTTAATGCCAAAGTACAAGAAGCATTTAGTTTGAGGTCTAGAATGCCTTTTGAAGAATTCAAAAATACAAAGTATTGGAGAGGGGCTAATAACCTAAAGAATTTCAATTCAGATGTGTTTATTGAAACATTATTATCTAAAATAGGTGAATTATCACCAGGTAAAGAAGTCAGTATTTTCAATAATCTATATAAGTGGTTTTTAACTGATTACTACAAATGGATGAAACTTCACAATGAAAAACCAGCAAGATTCATCGATAACTCAAAAAATTTGGTAGATTTGATTAGTAAATTCCAACCAAGAATCAATAAAGCGGGTGAAACCTTATTAAAAAAATATATGAGGTTGTATGCTTTAGAACCGGAAATCTAATTGTCAGATATCCTGACATTTTGTCATACTTTTATTTTTGGCACATTATTTAATATTTTGTTGTCGGACTTGATTCCATAAAATAAACAACATATATTTCTTAAAAATAAAAGTTATATGGGTAAAATTATAGGTATTGATTTAGGAACAACAAATTCGTGTGTTGCCGTTATGGAAAGCGGCGAACCTGTTGTGATTACAAACAGTGAAGGAAAAAGAACCACCCCTTCAATTGTAGGTTTTGCGAATGGTGGTGAGAGAAAGATTGGTGACCCGGCTAAACGTCAATCAGTTACTAATCCTGACAAAACAGTTTATTCTATCAAACGTTTCATGGGAGGCAGTTTTGATGAGAGTAAAAAAGAAATTAAACGAGTACCTTACAAGGTAGTTAAAGGTGACGGTAATACTCCTCGTGTCCAAATTGAAGACAGGAAGTATTCACCACAAGAAATCTCGGCAATGGTTCTCCAAAAGATGAAACAAACTGCTGAAGATTATTTGGGCGAAACTGTAACAGAGGCGGTTATCACGGTACCGGCGTATTTCAACGACGCTCAACGTCAGGCGACTAAAGAAGCTGGTGAAATCGCGGGTCTTACCGTTAGACGTATAATTAACGAACCAACTGCGGCGGCACTTGCTTACGGTCTTGACAAACAAGGTAAAGACATGAAAGTTGTGGTGTTCGACTGTGGTGGTGGTACTCACGACGTATCAGTCCTTGAATTGGGTGATGGTGTATTTGAAGTATTGGCAACTGATGGTGACACTCACCTCGGTGGTGATGACTTCGATAACGTAATCATTGACTGGCTCGTTAAAGAATTCCAAGATGAAAACGGACTTGATTTGACCAAAGACCCAATGGCACTTCAACGTCTCCGTGAAGGAGCTGAAAAGGCAAAAATTGAGTTGTCAACTTCACCATCAACAGAAATCAACCTACCTTACATTATGCCGGTAGATGGTGTTCCAAAACACCTTGTTCGCACAATGACAAAGGCAAAGTTTGAGCAACTTGTTGACAGTTTGGTACAACGTACAATCGCACCGTGTAAGTCAGCTCTCAAAAATGCCGGTTTGAAACCTGCGGACATTGATGAAATTATCTTGGTTGGAGGCTCAACTCGTATTCCGGCAATCCAAGAAGCGGTTAAAAAATTCTTCGGTAAAGAACCATCAAAAGGAGTTAATCCTGACGAAGTTGTGGCACTCGGTGCAGCAATTCAGGGAGGTGTACTCGCAGGGGATGTTAAAGATGTATTGTTACTTGATGTGACTCCACTATCACTTGGTATTGAAACTCAAGGTGGTGTATTCACAAAACTCATCGAGGCAAACACAACAATCCCAACTAAAAAGTCCCAAGTGTTCTCAACGGCGGTTGATAATCAACCATCAGTAGAGATTCACGTTCTACAAGGGGAGAGAGCAATGGCTCAAGACAACCGAACAATTGGTCGTTTCATTTTGGACGGACTACCACCAGCAATGAGAGGTGTTCCACAAGTTGAAGTTACTTTTGACATCGATGCCAACGGTATTATCAATGTATCGGCGATGGATAAGGCAACCAACAAACAACAATCAATCCGTATTGAATCATCGTCAGGTCTTTCAAAAGAAGAAATCGAAAAGATGAAACAAGATGCGGAAATGAACGCAGAGGCGGACAAAAAATCACGAGAAGATGCCGACGCTATTAACCAAGCGGATTCTTTGGTATTCCAATCCGAAAAAACCATGAAAGATTTGGAGGAGAAGATGACCGAAGAACAAAAAACCCAACTTGCTGAAGCAATATCAGAATTGAAGACATCAATCGCTGAAAAGGATATTGAAAAGGTAAGAAACGGTACTGGTAAATTGGCGTTGGTCGCTCAAACGATTACTCAAGGAATTTATAGTCAAGGAGACGAAGGTCAAGTTAGCGACCCTGAAGTTTCAGACGTAGATTTTGAAGAAGTAAAACCAAGTTAAAAAAAAAGACAAAAATCCCACTTCGGTGGGATTTTTTGTTTATATTTGTCAAATGTATTCATTTATAATCTTGTGTTTGATAAACACTTTTAGCCGTAGATTTTCCGATTATCATATACGTGATGAGAATTGGGTGTCTATAAAAGTGGAAGTTATAAAATTAATTAATGCTTTTTTTTGGAGCATTCCCATAGTTTTAATAATTTTGTTCATAATAAATCTTTTAACATAATGAGTAAATTTGTAAGAAAATACGAAGACGAGGACACAATCTCAATTTGGACTTATGATTTGGATAAGTTTAAAAATGGACCAGTTTCAGTTGAAACTATTGACAAGAAACCTGAACCCGTTAAGAAAAAAAGAAAATAAAAAACCCCCTAAAAAGGGGGTTAATTTTATTATGATTCTTCTTCGTCTTTTTTCTTATGTTTTCTTGCAGTGAATTTATCAATACTCGCAAGTCCAAGACATCCGAATGCTAATAACGCAACCGCATCAACCAAATATTCTGCCGGAGCCACATCAACAGTTGAAAAACTGTTGTGATACATGGTTAAACAAAGGGCTACGGAGCAACCCATACCAACAATTCTTTTTGATGATGGATTTCCCTTTTCATCATTAAAAATTCCTTTTAACCAGAATAATATTTCACCAATTAGTTTTTTCATTGTTTTGTTTTTTTATTTTCCTTGTCCTCTGTAAGATTTGGGTTTATTTTCTTTTGGTCCGTACTTTCTTTTCGCCTTCCCTTTTTTTCTAGTACCGAAAGTTTCTTTAGCACCAACTGCCGATGATGATTTTGCCATAATTTTTATTTTATTTTTGTTTTATTACTTATAAATATTTTCATAAAACAAAAAAGGGGACAGTAGCGAACTTCCCCTTTTCCTGTTATGTAACATAACGGTCCTAAGACTCCTCTTACGAGGTTTATTTTTCTTTAATTAAAGCTATACATCTTTTCAAATATTCTTTGGCTCTTGGTGATGGAGTGAACTCGTCATCTCTCGATTGTAATGCCAAAACTCTTTCAATGTCCTTTACAAGTTCGGTACCGTGCTCATTTTCTTTGTATAATTCTATGACTTTATCCATAGCTTTATTACATTCACCACTTGTTTCATCATAGTAGTTTTTGTTTCTAAATTTGTTAAGGTGATTCATCATTTCATAAGATAAATGAGCTCCACCATCGGTAACGTCCTTAAATAATCTCAAATTATTAAGGATACCAATGGTATCAACCATAGAATTGACACCCATACCCCTTCTCATAACACCTGGAGTGTAATTAACGTAGTTATCGGCCTGACCGACAATCTCATCCAAAGGAATGGTGTTATTAGTTAAACACATTGGTTTGCGTTCTTTTTCTTTAATTTCAGTTTCTTCTAAAATTCTTTGACGTATTACTTTTCGTAGTTGAGCTTCGTCTATTTTAATTCTTTCCATTTTTGGGTTACTTTTCTTCCATAAATATATCGTAACTACCAATTTATTTCATTAACGACATATTTATCGATGTTAGACATGTTAATTGTCGAAACATAAAAAGTAAATGTCCTAACATGGAAGATGGAGATAGTAAAAACAACTTGGAGAAAAATTTTCGTGGGGAATCTATCAGTCAAATTTCTAATGTTAGGGATGTTTTTCAACCCGTTTGGATTCGATATAATTCAGTACTACCTTTTATCTTTGACAGGAGATTTGTGGAAAGCAAATTTCGTTTTGTACTGTTTGTCGGTTTTGTCCTTTGGGTTTGCTTTTTTGTTTCGCAAATATTCTAAATAGAAAATCAGTAATGTTGTATGATTTCTTGAACTGCTCTAGCGGTACCCCAAGAAAAAATTATATATAGTAATTTTCCGTATATTGGCCAAACGAGTGGATTAAACTCACTTGATAATAGAATTCCGATACAGTACCAAAATCCAAAACCAAATAAGAAGGATACTGATACCTGTGTTATAAATTTAAGTAATTTCATTTTTTTAGGTTTATATACAAATATAAGGGTATTTATTAATAAAGTTAATATTATGTCTAAAATTGTAAGATTGACAGAATCTGATTTAAAAAGAATTATCGAAATGGTCTCTTTGGAGATGAAAAAAAACTTAACTGAATCTGTTGAGTCAAAATCAAGAATTATCTATGAAGATGCATATGGTAGCGTTGAGGAAACTGATTTTGTGGTCAGTGATTTATTAAGTGAAGCTGAATATAAAGGTAGAAAAGTACAACTTGGTAAAATCATGCAGGGTGACGTAAAGAAATTCAAAGTTTATGTTAAAAACGATAAAGGTAATGTGGTTAAAGTTAATTTTGGATTTGGGGGCTCGTCGGCCAAAGGTAAAAGAATGGTAATTAAAAAAAATAATCCGGCAAGACGTAAATCATTCAGAGCAAGACACAACTGTGACAATCCTGGACCAAGATGGAAGGCCAGATATTGGGCGTGTCGTACTTGGTAATTACTTATCGTATCTTTTACGGGCGTTTTCTGTTATGAACACAAAATCAGAATATTTGAATGACTCAAGATTTTTTGAATTGGTATAAGACATTGCCGACCTCAAATAATCCTTAAAGTTTTCAGTCCAACCCGTTAATGAGTATTCGACTTTATTCATCCGATGGACACCCTCGGATGTTTTAATTTTACCTCGACCCCATTTTTTCTGAACCTCCTTTGTACTCATACCTCTAAACTTTTTGTAGAAATACTTTCTCATAAATGGATATTTTTCCCAAATTTTAGTAGCCCGTTCTTTGGATAATTTAAACTTACCAAACAACAGAGTATCTGAACATGATTCCAAAGTTTTATTCAACATACCTCCTAACATCACATAGTCGGCACCTAAAGCAAGGGCTTTAATAATGTCATCATAATTTTTAAAACCACCATCGGCAACAATTTTAGAGTTATAACCCCACTGTTTTTTAATTTCAAAACATTCCTTAATCAAAGACGCCATGGGATAATGGACACCAGTATTTGCCGATGTTAAACAACCACTACCACCACCGATACCAACACGAATATATTTTACACCAATCTCGGCAAATTTTTCATACGTCTTTGGGTTGGCAATATTACCAATCATCAGTTCTCCATATGGGTATTGTTCCATAAATCTTTTGGATAGATTATATAGTTTTTCCATATGACCGTTGGCAATATCAACCAGTATTTTTGGTAGTACCGAACACTTGGTATTTACCAATTTCTCAAATTCATCTAATGATATAGATTTGAAACCTGTATAAGTCGGCTCCATTCCCCTTGGGTAACATAGAACCATGTTTTCTTGCCAAAAATCGATAGAACTTGTGTAATCAATAACAGTATCCATTGGTGACACCATAAGGGGTAAATGTTTAGAATCTGTCAAAATATCAATCTCACTACGAGACGAAATTGATGAGATGGTTTCAGGAACCAATGTGATATCTTTGAAATCGAACTTTTTATCCATATTATTTGTTTAACACTAAAATATAAGTGAAAAATTATTATTGGTCAAAGAGTATTTATTGATATGTTAAGTGAAAAATCGATAGATAGGATTAATGATATACTAAAGGACCAAACATTCAACTACACTGGAGAAATATTGAGCACTATTGATTGTGATATTGATTTCAAAATTGAGTTGTTAGGGTATCGAAATATGATAAGAGTGGGTACGGAATACCCATATATGAGAGTCAAAATTATTTTTACAAAGTTTAATGATGATGTTAGTAAATTGATTTTCAGAAGATTGGAGGAAGTTGGCCCTAATCATAAATTTAATTTTATGAAAACTGCGTTATCCATGAAGTATGGATTAGAAAATTACTTATCTTCGGTGCTACAATTCTTCGACCCCGAAAATAATCAAAATGTGGTTATAGATGATGTTGAAATACGAGACAAGTTTGAAAGTGACGAACCAATACTAGAACAAAGAATGAGCAGACAAGCAACCAGACAAGTAGTACGAGACATTGTAAATGCTTTAAAATTAGGTAAATCAGGTGAATTTTATTTACCTGAAGATGAATCTGGTTTGTATATTTTTTCTAAATACCCTATTGGATTTACAGTTGAGTTATCATTGAAAAGAACAAAAAAAGTTGATGGTTTTAAAATCAATGCGAATTATGTTCCTGATGAGGATGTGATTGAAATAGTCATTATGTTTAATCCTGCCAATTTGTCTAAAAATCTATATGATATCATTGGAGAACTTAATGAAATTATTGCTCACGAATTAGAACATGGGGTGCAAACTTACAAAGGTGAATTTGACGGTCACGATGAGGACGATGTTGAAAATTCATTGGAGTATTATACCCAATCTCACGAAATTCCGGCTCAAGTGAAAGGTTTTAGAAGATTATCAAGTTTGAGAAAACAACCATTTGAACAAATTGTTAGAAATTGGTTTGATACTCACGGAGATATTCACAATTTAAGTGATGATGAAAAAGAACAAGTAATTGACCAAATTATGGATTATAATAAAACGATTTAATTACCTCTGAATCGATTTACCATTTTTTTGACAAGTTTGACGATACCAATAGAAGATACGGTCAATAATCCAAAGGATGAAATTCTCAAAGCCAACTGTTTTAAATCGGCTTCATCCAATTGACCCGTTTGAGCAATACCGATTAGTTTTTCAACCAAAGGAATGATGAATGTGTAGGTCATCATATTAGTTACTTTATGAAATGTCAAATTTAAACTTTCAATAAAAGTTAAAAAACTATCCTTTAATTCTTTTGCCTTTGTAAAAACCTCCTTAAAATATTCGGATAACCCCTTCTCTTTAATTTTTTCAAGAATTGAGGAAATCATTTTTTTATTGTCCAAATAAAATGTTGAAATGATTCCAATTAATATTGAAGTTATTTGAGCCGAATTTAATTCAGGAAATTTTCCCTCGATAAAATCTGTCAGAGGACCAACAAAACCACCAATACTAGCTCCCCAAGTCATCATAAACTGAAGATTAAGTCCCATCTGTTCTTTTGATTCCTTTAGAATTTCAGAGGCCATTTGGTAATTTTTTTTAATGGTTTCAGCAAAATCATCAGATAAAGATTCTGTAATTAGAACTTTTCTCTGATGTTCTGTTATTAATACTGACATTTTCATATACTAATAAATACTTCGAATATATTTATTGGTATAATTTTATAGATGTTAAATCCTGAACTAAAAAAAGGCGATACAGTAATTTGTTACCACATGGAAGACGAGTGGAACAGTGTGCCACCAGGTACCAAGGGTACCGTAACTGGTAAAAGTAGTTTATTTGGTGATATTCAATATTCAGTAAATTGGGAAAACGGCTCAACATTGGCGTTGATTTCATCTTGTGACGCTTGGAAACTAGATAAAGAAAGGGTCGACGAACAAGACGGGTCAAATGAAGTTTTCATGAGAAACATTGACGTATTCAGTTACTTTAAAATGAAATTTTTCAAAAACTACTTACTTAAATTGAGAGAATGTAGTGCTGTTAATATGTTTCAAGCGGCTCCATTTTTATATATGGGAAAAGATAGGATGGAATTAGAATTTAGATACCACAGAACGGATAATGAAATTTGTGATGAGGTTTTGGATATGGCTAACATAGCTCAAGCCGAAATGATTTCTGGTGTCATCAGATATTTGGAAGATAACGGTAAAGAAGTCGAATTAAGCTCAATTAATCGTTTTATACCTAGATTTGCGACTAAAGTACTTGAGAATTACATGCATTTAGTCTAGATTAAAGACCCATTCACCATTTACAGGAACCGGAGTAATCTCAATATCTAAAAAAACAGGATTTAAGTCGGACGCGTATAACCCAAGAATATTATAATCATAGAATTCTTGTGCTTCACTCTCGGTCATACCATCTCTAACCATCAAAATGTTTATAATTTTGGTTTTAGAGTATAATATTTTTCTACCTGTGAAATCTTCCACAATTCCGATGATTGCGTTATCTAAACCTGTTAGTAAAACCGCATCTTCGGCGTATTCATGAATATCTATCGTCATTTTTGTATGTATTCGTTAAATTCTATAGCAACATTATCTTTATCACTTATTACAAGTTGGTTATTACCCAAGTGAGATTCAACAACCGACTTAACTTCAGGAACACTCATCCAATGAACCGAAACTTCGTGTTCTTTTGAATAAATCTCATCCACAAAATAACTTACAATTGTACCCGACTCTAAAGTTAAAAACCCGTGAGCATAATTCTTGGGGACATAAAGACCTTCACCTTCCTTCAACTCATAAACTTCAACCTCACCTATATTATCACCTGTTAAACATACAATAACATCGATGATTCTACCTTTGATTACTGTGATGTATTTTGATTGTCTCCTTGGACCGACTTGGAAATGGAGACCTCTCCATGTATATGGGTTGTCGTTAATGCTTAAATTACTTTGCACCCAATTATCTTCTAATTTAATTGGTACGAACGACCCTCTGTTATCTTTGTAAACTGGTTGAGTAAATTTTTTCGGAGTTTTCATGACAGAAATATAAAAAACAATTTAACATCAATCAATATATTTATTATAAAAACAAAACTATGAATTCATATTTTTTCAAGATGACCCAAGCAGAAAAGAATAATATTCTTGACCAACATAAAACAGTATATGATGGATACGCCACCCAATACGGCCAAAATAACCAACAACCATTATATGTACAAGATTTGGCTAACGACAAAGGTGGTATAACTGTGAATAATAGAGGTGATGTTAAATCATACACAAATATGAATATCAATGAGATGTATTATAGTGTAGATGCCGAAACCGCTCCAGAAGTGTCTTTTGATTTTGGTGGTCCTGATAGCATGGCCGTTAATATGGAAGAACATGAAGATATGATTGGTGATGGACCAACAGATATGGACCACGGGACATTTGAAGATGATGAAACAGAAATGTTGGTAGGCCCTGAAGGTGAAATGGAAATATTTGTTGATGATGACGATGAGGATATGGATACAATGAGAGGTCGTTTCTTTGATGACGAGGATATGGAATCAGAATGGGATGAGCCAAAATTTGACAAGATTGATTTGTCAAAATCAGATGATATTGACATGGACCAATTGGAACCACTTGAAGAACAAGTTAATAAAACATTGGACATGTTTAAAAGAATAATTGGCAGATAATCTGTATTTTAATTTTTTTTTTAATATTTGTTAAGAAAAGATGGATATTATGGAAATCAAAGAATTAGTTTCATATAGTGTGAACGAAACGACTCAAACTTTGGATGTTACATTCAGATTAATTGAGGATAGCGATGATGAAATCAGAACAGACCAAATTGGTTTAGATGAAATAAAGAAATTTGGTTATTCTTTTTTAGATAACGATTCAATTAAATTCAGCGACTTATTTGAGGAAGATGAAGAATATGCCGACTTCGATGATTTCGATGACGAAGATGAATATCTTGAAGAATCAATCGACGAAGGAGAAGTGGTTTCTTTTTTGACTGAATATTATTTAGTTAATTCAAGAAATTTACCAAACGCAGAATTGTTTTAAGGACCAATTCTTGTCATCTGTAAGGTTATCGATTTTTGGGATAATTCCGTTTCATCATAATACCATTGACCTGTTGTTCTCAAGGTCAAGCTTTCAAGACCATCGTCTATAATTTTGAATAAAACTCTACGACCTGGTATATTAAATTCAACATAACCAGGGTCATGTATGGACCAAGACGGAATCAAATCGTAGAAATATTTTTCAGACCATTCATACTCACCCCATGGAGTGGGAGTAGGACTAAAACAAACGGCACTATAGTCAAAGTGCCAACGAGAAGAACCGACTTCAATAAAATCGGTAGGGAAATCAGACAACGTATCAGAGTATATATCACCTGGTAAATAGATACTATCGTTAGGTGACCCAAAACTTTCATTATTCAAAACCGTAATTTTATCAATAACATACTCACCTGATAGAGTTGGAGTGGTTTGTTCTGCGTATCTATAACAAGAAGTTAGACATACGACAAAAAATAAAATCAGTGTGTTCTTCATAATGGGCAAATATAAATTAAATTTTCTATACTACAAAATATTTATCATTATGTCAATGAATATTGATGATTTAATTTTAGTATTTAATAAGTACAGTACTGACACCTCAAAAGAAGAATTTGGGGAACAAGACGCGGCGCCGGCAAGTAGTGGTGGGGCATCATCCGGAGGTGGAGCTAAACCCGTATACCCCACGGTAACAAAGTGGGAATCAGGTGTTGCCAGAACGGGTCCGGCTAATCAAATAGGTCTTACCAAATGGTCCGAAATCGTCAAAATAAATAGAGGTAAAGCAAACACTTTATTATAGAAAGATATATTTATTAAAAAACCATTTTAAAATGAACAAAAGACAAATTGCTGAGGAAGAGTTAAAAAGAGCTCTACTCATGATGAAATACGATAGTCGTAAGACTTTAACTGAAAATATTAACAGTAATCAATTAATTACCGAAATAATTCCTGCCGCCTTTCTTACGATACCTTGGCTTACCACGTATGGGATTGCCGCGGCTAGCTCAATAGGTGCTTGGATTTACAACACTTCTGGTGGAGGAGATGCTTTTGCAAAAACTCAAGCGTTTTTTCAAGGATGTAATTCAAATACTAAAAATTTAAAACCCACTTTGGGTAAAAGTGAGCACAGGGCCGCCGCAGATAAAATATATAATGCAATTGAGGGGGTGGGAACAACACTTAACGATATAAAATCGGCCTTTTCTGAAATGACAACCGTAGCTGACATTTGTGCTATGTACCAGTACTATAATAATACCTATGGTGATTTATATGATGATTTGGATAGTGATATTGATGGGGAAGATTTTAGAAAGTATGTTTGGTCGGCAATAGCCCCGCAAGTTGCTGATGCGGAAGAAGAATTAAACAAAGTCCAAGCAAATCCTGAAACGACTGATGGTAAAAAAACCGAAGATGGTAAAAAAACCGAAGATGGTAAAAAAACCGTATATACTGGAGGTTCATATAAAGCATGTACTGGTACATACACTCAAGGATGTAAATCAGAAGCAATTAAAAAAGTTCAGGGTTGTTTAGGTTTAGTTGCCGACGGTAAATTTGGACCTAAAACTCAAAAAGCTCTCACCGCTAAAGGTTTTACCGGTGGATTTACAGATGCTGATGTTGATAAGATTTGTAAAGTACAAGCGTCTCCAGAACCTAAAAAAGACGCAATTGATATGTCGGTTGACACAGGACGTGATGTTGCCGATAATAATATAGCACCTTAAAATCAAAAAAAAATGAAAAAAAATATTAAAGAACAAGCGGCAGGGGCGGCCCAAACGCAATCAGATGAGGGATTTTTGAAAAATTCGTTGAATGCTTGCTTCAAAATTGACCCTAATACTAATATTTCAGGAAAATACGGATGGTTCAAATTAGATACTGACCATACCCAACCTGTAAAATTGAAAGATGGTAGATTCGCAATCAAAGGATTTAAAATAAAATTTACTAAAACTGAGGGGGTAAATGAAAACATTTATTTTTTAGCTGACAAAACAGTAGTTAACGCAACAACAGGAAACAAGAAACTTTGGGATTGTACAGAAATCGCTCAAACCGCCGGTGTGGCTCAAGACACTACAAATTTAACTCCGGACCAAGGCATTAAGCTTAAGGTCATCCAGTCAAAAGATAAAGGTATAACTACCACAAAACCTGAAGATATGACAGGTTGGAAATCGGATACTACATCAATCCCTGGTGTTACTCTTTACAAGCAAACCGCTCTTACAAACATGAGGCCAGACCAAATTACAAAGCTAGATGAAGTATTGACTGAGAAGGGATATACTAGAGAAGCCCCGGCTTATGGAACACCTGACTATGAGTATGCGAAAAGCAACCCTAAGACTTTAGCTGATGTGCTTACCCAATATGATATTACTGAAATAGGTATTACTGATTTAACTACAAGAATATATAGATTAAATGTGACTGATTTGGGGCCTAAGAAGAAAGAAGATGTAAAAAAAGAGATTAAATCATACAAAAATGCTCCAAGATATACCGCATTAGAATGTAAGACAAATATTGAAAACCTTTATTATAATTCACCATCGGCAACAAAAAAACCAAGAAAATTCACACCACTCACTGACGAATATGCTATTGAGGAGGCAAAAAATATCGTAATGGCCTGTATAGCTCAACAAGGTATTGATGGATTTACTGTTGCAAGAGGTTACGACGCAGGAGTATTTGGGGTAAGCACCGATGACCAAGTTAGACAATTAACTAGAGATAAAGGAATGTATGGTATAAAATCTATGTACGACAGTTGGAGAACATCCCAAAGAACTGCAAGTAATGAAGGAATTGAAAAAGAATTAAAAAATATTATACGTGAAAATCTAATCTCAATCCAACAAAACAAGAAAAAAGTTTTAACTGAAGAAAGTAAAATCGTTAAAAATAGATTTAAAATTATTGGTGAAGGTAGAACAATTAAAGGTAAAAAAGATAGAATTAAGTTAAGTGATGAATTAATCAATGAAATGGTCTACCTTAGTTCTCAAGGTTTTGACAAACAAGTAATTAACGAAGGGTTTTGGGAAGTTCTTTCTGGATTATTTCCAAAAGGAATAGATTCAATATTTGACACATTCAAGGAAAGAGGAATTGCTTGGTTATTAGAAAAAGTAGGATTAAATCCTGATAGCTGGTTAGGTAGCGTTTTAGTTACAGGACTAGGCGATGTTGATATCATGGATATACCAAAATTATTTAGTGATTGTAATTTTGCAACTAAAGTGATTTCAAAGGCAATGGCTGAAGGCACGGTTAGACAATTACAACAAAAATATGCTAGTGATAGCCCACTTGCGGATATATTAAGAAATACCGTAGTTGAGGTGTTAAGTGATACTGAATTAGGTCAAAAGATTGAATCGGCATTGGGTTCAGTGATATGTCCTTTAATTAGTTCAATATCGGGTAAAATGAAAGATGCCGCTGCTAGCATTACGGATAATGCGGTAGGGGCTAAAGAAGATTCAGGTATTTTATCAAAAATTGGATTAAGTTAAGAAACCTCTCGGAGTAGACTCCGAATGGGATAAACCAATTAAAGAAAGGGGGTATTCCAAATCTAACAGAAAGATGTCGAGAGACATCTTTTTGTTTTTTATATGAAACTCTTTCTGAACTCTTCCCAAATGAACTCAACCTGAGGATTTACAACATCTGAAAATATTGTGGGTTCATACGGTTTTTTTAACAGTTTCATGCCGGCTTCATCAGGAGTTCGATTGTCTTTAAATCTATTACAACTTGAACAACACGTTACCAAATTGGTCCAACCATTTCCACCACCTCTAGATTTGGGGACAACATGGTCCACGGTTAAATTCCTTTTACTTCCACAATAAACACATTGGTAATCATCTCGTCTGAAAAGCCGGTGACGATTAATTTTTAATTTGTGGTATCTGAATTTTACGTAATTGAATAAGCGTATTATGAGAGGTCTAACAAATGTTTGTAAACCAGCAAGTATTGGCTTTTCGTGAGATTTTAATATCTCCGCCTTACCTTTATTAACCAAATTGAACCCCTTATAAACGGATGTCACATTAATGGGGGTAAAATCTGAGTTTAAAACTAAAACTTTCTCCATCTATCCAAATATACAAAATTTATGTCGGATAAAAAATAACTTGTAAAAAAATAATTTATTTGGTTATTTGAAATATGTTCGTATATTTGTACTCAGGAACAACAACATTTGCCCCTGTAAGTAAAGGGATATACTATTTCACTTCTAATGAAATTTTTCTGGTTCGAATCCAGACGGGGGTACTAATTTTTTTTGACTATTGGTTCGAGTTGTGATATTTATTAAATATGGAAACCGAACAAAAATTTAAAAAAGAAGATTTATATAAATTAATCTTCGAAGAAAAAAAATCCTACAGAGAAATTGGTAGGATGTACAATGTAAGTGATACTTACATAAAAAAAATATCTAAAAAAATGGGATTAACTTTAGAAAAAAGAAAGGTTTTCCCTGAAGATTTTGTCCCCCATAATAAAGGGATAAATGAACAAAAAAATTGTAAGTATTGTAGTAATAATATATCTGAAAATGCCCCTAAAGAGCAGAAATATTGTTCTTTTGAATGTTCGGTAAAAGACAGAACAAAGTTTAATTACGAAAACTATTTAAATAATCAAAAAGATTATTGTTATGATAGGAATATTAGTTATTTAAAACCATATTTTCTCGAAGACCAAAACCACAAATGTGCGATTTGTGATTTGGAGGATAAATGGAATGAAAAGAAGTTAGTTTTTGTTTTAGACCACATTGATGGAAATGCGTCGAACAATATGAGAGATAATTTAAGATTGGTTTGCCCCAACTGTGATTCACAGCTCGATACATTTAAGAGAAAAAACAAAAACTCGGCAAGAAAAGAAAGATATTTGAAAAATTATAAAAATTAAAATGAAAAAAACACTAATTACGTTAGTTTTATGTTTACTCACATCACTAACATTTGCCCAAACATGGGCCGCCGCGGTTAATCTTACAATTGGTATTAGAGACAACGAGTATTCTAAATTTGCTTGGGGTGAAACAAAACCGGTATCTGACAAACTTCTAATTAAGTTAGAAGGTAGTGATGTTATAGTATATACTGAAGAAATTCAGTTCTATCAAACCTTGAATCCCGAATATAAAACTGATGACGGTAATGGTTCATATTGGTATGCGGTTGATGAGGAAATGAAGAGATGTAAAGTTTATTTATATTATAGGAATGGTAATGTTCTAATGATTGAATATGATGATGTTTGTATTATTTACGGTATAATTTATAGATGATATGAGAGTAATTGTAACAGGTGGTGCCGGTTTTATTGGGTCGAGTTTTATTAACTACTTACTTGACCACTACGAATTGGATGTTGTTTGTGTTGATAAAATGACATATTGTGCAAATAAAGATAACATAAAACATAAAGTCGAGTTTATTGAGAAAGATATCTGCGATATAACTGCCGATGACCTGGGAAGTTATGATTATCTTGTGAATTTTGCGGCGGAGAGTCACGTAGATAACTCTATATCTAACGGAATGCCCTTTATTAAATCAAACATAGAGGGAACATTTAATCTTTTGGAGGTTGCAAGGAAAAATCCTAACCTCATTAAGTTCATTCAAATTTCGACGGACGAAGTTTATGGTGATATGTTTGACTATGGTGTAGGAGTAGAAGCCGATGAGACTTTCCCATTAAAGGCGAGTTCATATTATTCGGCATCAAAAGCGGCAGCCGACCTTTTAGTCCAAGCTTGCCATAGAACATTCGGACTCCCATATCTTATCACAAGAACTTGTAATAATTTCGGAGAACACCAGTATCCTGAGAAGTTCCTACCTAAAATATATCAGTCAATTAAAGAAGGAAAAGAAATTCCACTCTATGGTGATGGGAGTCACGTAAGAGAATGGATACACTCTGAAGATAACGCAAGATATATCGCTCTTTTAATGTTTTCTGATATTAAAAACGAAGTGGTTAATATTGGTTCGGGGATAAAATACTCAAACAATAGAATTATCAATATTATCTATGAAAAAACTGGCGGAAAAGGGGTTAAAATTAAATCGGTCCCCGATAGATTAGGTCATGATAAAAAATATTCATTAAACTCTGATAAATTAAAGGATATTTTAGTTAAAATTGGTCAAGTGACTTATACATTACATATTTTAGAATATTTTGATAAATTATATGGAAGACCCGATAAAATACAAAATTAAAAATTCTCATTATTATAAATTTGAGGGTATTGCCCCCGATGGATTTAAGTTAATACCTAATAAAACATTTGAAAGATTGTTAGATTTTGACAACTGGAAAGAGTGGAAAACCAACCCCGAAATTTTAGAAAAGTGGATGATTGAGGATACTACAGATAAATAAATTTGTGTAATTCAAATTACTACCGTATATTTGTCAAATGAAAACAATAACAATAACATTATTTATTACAATTTTACTTTCATCTTGTCAATCAAAAGGTGACCACACTTTCCCACTTTTAGATAATGAAGAACGCGATAAAATTTATACTAGTGTATCAGAGATACCTGTCACCAAACCTAAATCTTTAAAACCAAGACCTAAGCGAGTTATAATTCGGGGGCTCGGTGACTTCAATCAATCAGTATTGGAGCAGGTTGAATCAAATATCGAAGAGTTTTATGGATACGACTGTATTATTGAATCTCCCGTACAAACCAATCCCGAGATGTACAGTTCGAATGGAAATAGTTTGGAAATTACAAACTGTATTCCCCAACTCAGACGTGATGGAGTAAAAATGATTTACATCACCAATGAAAACTTAGTCGCGGGTGATATGGAATTACGTGGAGGTACTACTTACCGAAGTAATACAGTTATTTTGGAGTCTGGTAGATATAATAAAAAGACAATTCTCCATGAGATTGGGCATACTTTAGGACTTGAGCACTGTAATAATATGAATTGTCTTATGGCAATTTATAATGATGACTACGATGTTAATGATTTTTGTGAAAATTGTAAAAAATTAATTAAAACCGATGAAGAACTTTATTGATTTAGAATTCAAACCACACCCAAATGGAATGGGTGGTAAATTAGCCCAAATGGAATTGGGTAATGGATACAAAATATCAGTTGTTGGTGGTGGAAAAGGTTTATACGGGGATGGTGAAAAAACATTCGAAGTTGCTGTGTTTGATAGAGTGGGAGATATGATTAAACTTGGAGAAAACGACCAAGTTTTGGGATGGCAAACAATTAATGAGGTTAATGAAATTATTGAAAAATTTGATAGTCAACCAATATTAAAGGTAAAAATATGAGTAAAGAAGCTAAAGATTTCGCATTTTGGATTCCAACGGTGTATGAACCTTGTGGGCAGCATGATTGGAAATATAGGTACCCAAAAACATCAGAAGAGATGACAATGTGTTTTACGGTTGAGGAGGTATATAATCATTATACACAAAAAAAGGGGAGTTAAAACTCCCCTTAATACTCAAAAATGAGGTATTATTTATTGGATAATACAGACCAAACAGCACCTACAAAGGTTACAGCCATACCAACAATATCCATGATTTGACCTTCAGATGCTAAACCTTTAGCGACCAAAATACCACCGATAAAAGTTAGACCGTGTCTAATTAAACCCAAAATTTGTTCTTTTTGTACCATTATTTTTTGATTAAAGTTTATTTACTATAAATATTCGGTTGATTGAGTAAAATTAGTTAGTATATTTGTAACTCAATATAGTCAAGTGGCGGAAATGAAAGAGTACTCTTCAGGCAGACGCGACGCATGGTTATAGCAGCGTGGGTTAAAAAGCATCGTTTCGATGTGGTTACTATAATGACACCCCGTGAAGGTTCGAACCCTTCCTTGACTACTAATTTTTTAATAAAATGAAATACAATAACAATACACCTTTCGAAGAATTTATGTATCGTTTTGCGGTGGCTTTCGGAGTAACCGTGGTAGTTTTAAACTTAATTATTTTGGTTTTTAAGTTGATTGGTTAAGGTTTTCGCCTTACATTTGCATAAGTTATTTGAAATGCTGGGATGGTGTAACGGTAGCCACGAGGGACTTAAAATCCCTTGGACATTGTGTCTGTGCGGGTTCGAGTCCCGCTCCCAGTACTTTTAGTGCCTTTAGCTCAATCGGTTAGAGCAACTGACTCATAATCAGTAGGTCGTAGGTTCGATTCCTACAAGGCGCACGATATTTATATAAACTAAAAACTAAATTTGATGAAAAACGTAACTCTAACTTTAATTGCTTTTTTATTCTCGATAGTTTCGTTCTCACAATGTGAGAATGATTCGATTAACCCTTATTTTGTTAATTTTGAACCTGAAATCAGCATATCTTGTGATGTTGATTTGAGTGTTATCTTTCCTGTTGCGTTAGATGAATGTGATGACAGTGTAGAGATTGCATGGTATCAGGAAGTTTCTACTGGTATATGTGAAAACAATTATGATATTTTTAGAGTATACAGAGCCTTCGATAACTTTGGAAATCAGTCAGTGGAGAGTCAAATGATTCACGTTGTTGACGAGACATCACCACTTTTTATCCCATTTGAAGCTCGTACTGTAGATTGTAGTGATTCGATAGTATTCGACGACCCCCAAGTTACAGATAACTGTAGTGATTTTGCTTTAACAAGTTATGACATTATATCTCAAATAGATAGTTGTACGACTAACTATATTAGAGTTTGGCAAGCAATTGATTTTTGTGGTAATACTTCAATTTCATCACAAACAATTACTTCACAAGATTTAACTCCACCTGTTATAACTGGTCAAATTTACCTTGAATTTTCGGACAGTGTAAATATAGATTCTATTTTTATTACAGTAACTGATAATTGTGTCATTCCGGTCATTACTTATTCAGATGTTGAAACATCAGGAAACAACATTATTAGAACTTACACCGCTACTGACTATTGTGGAAATACATCAACTTTTGAGCAAATTATCCATATTGATGTTGTTATCCCGCCTGGCGATGATGACGATGATGACGATGATGATGGTAATAATGGTGGCGGAAATTTAGTTGCTATCTGTCATGCTGAAGGTAATGGTAGTTATCATACTATTTACGTGGCACCACAGGCGGTACCGGCTCACCTTGCTCACGGTGACTATCTCGGTCCTTGTACGGAAATAATTATTGATTGGCAGTCAATACTACCTAATAGTGATTTACAAATGAGAGTTATCAAAGGAAAAGACAATAAGTATAAAAAGTTTGTCAAAGTACAATAAAGTAACTATATTTGTCTGATGAAACACAAAATATATCTCGATGACGTAAGAACACCAATCAACCCTGATTGGGTTGTGGTTCGTTCTTATGATGAATTTGTTGAAAAAGTAAGGGAACTTGGATTTGAGAGCATCGAAGTAATTTCTTTGGACCACGATTTGGGTGATACCGCAATGAATGAATACTTCAATAATGTTAGTCCTAACTATACTTTGGATTATACTCATATAACCGAAAAGACAGGTATGGATTGTGCCAAATGGCTTGTTGATTATTACTATGATAATTATAATTTCGCGGAGGACATAATTTCAAGGAAGAGTAAAAAAATTAATGGAATTACTTTTCCAAAAGTTTATACTCACTCGGCAAATCCTATCGGTTCGGCAAATATTATGGGGTATATTAATAACTTTTTAATGAACGAAGCTCAACCACAAGATTGTGTTAGAGTACAAATAGAACACAATGTTGAACACTTTAATTAAACTGTATGTGGTTTTCTGTTTAAGCTTTTATGGTTTCATTATAATATCTGAAATCATAAGTAGAAAACTACCTAACACAGGTTATAGTAAATGGTGGAGAAAGTATTTTATGGATGAGTGTGAGAAGTGTGACTAAATGTCACACTTTTTTTTTATTTCATAATATTTATAGATATATTTTTTGCTTAATGGAACAACAAATTTATACTGTGGTAATCACATTGTTAACTGTTTTAACTTCTACCGCTGCGTGGAGGTATTATGAAAAAAGGATGGTGTTAAAGGCTAAACAAGAACAGGATGTACATAAAGATAGCGAAATGTATCGAGATGACCTGAGAGAAAGAGTTGTTAAGTTGGAGACATTGTTAAATGAGTCGGCTAAAGAAAAAGATAAAATGAGAGAAAACATTGTATTATTGACTGCTCAAGTATCCAAATTAGAAGTGGAAGTTGAATTTTTAAGAAGGGATAACGAAAATCTTCGAGCCGAAAATCATTCATTAAGACAAAGATTGGTATAATGACAAATTTTTCTTACATAACAAATACCTCTAAAGGTAGAATAACATCCCCTTTCGGTAATAGGGTACATCCTACATTAGGTAAGGTTAAAAAACATTCTGGATTAGATATTGCTCATCCAACAGGAACTGAAGTACTAGCAATGACCGATGGTGTTGTTATTCAAAGTGAAATGGCGAATAATGCTTGTGGTGGCACAATTGCTATAGACCACGGAATGGTTGATGGAAAAAAACTTAAAACCAGATTTTGTCATAATAGTAAATTACTTAAAAAAGTAGGAGATAATGTTAAAAAGGGTGAGGTAATTGCAATTTCTGGAGGGGGTAAAAGTGATGTTGGTAGAGGTCGCTCAACAGGACCTCATATCCATTTTGAAGTGTATGAAAACGGTCAAACTGTAAATCCAAAACCGTATTATGAGGGTTCATCAGTGGGATTAAAATCTGATAGTGAAACTACAACCGATTCAGATACCACAACTGAACCAACCAAACCAATTACCTCACAATCGAGTGATGAAGATATTGAAAATTTTATAAAATATTTGATTGGTGGTAAGGACATGACAATCGCTCAAAAAAACAAAGCTTTGATGCCACTTGTTAAACAATTATCACCAGGATTGGCGGATATTTTAAGTTCAGCAATACAAAATGAATCAACGGAATATGTTACAAAATTGACCGAAGATATAAAAAGAATAAAAAATTTACTTTAATATGGACTATTTTTCACCAGTAAACGGAGTAGAAGCCGAAGAAAAAACGTTTTCAAAAACAGTAGAATTTAATCCAAGGTCCGAAAGTACTATACTATCTCCTGTAGACGGAACAGTAATAGACAAAAGAGGTGAAAGTATTAAAATAGAAGGTGATGATGGACATATACTAACTTTTGATAAAGTTGGTAGAGCGTCGGTCACAAATGGAAGCAGAGTTTTTAAAAAAAGAACTGTAGTAGGATATACCAAATCAGACGATGCTCTTGAGCTTACAATTTTTAATGACAAAAATTCTAAAGTGGATGTAAAAAAATATCTAAAAGGTGAAATCGCACCAATTACTACAGGAAATGATAAGACAGGTTCATCGACTGGTAGTAAATTATATAAAAGTACAAATGTTACTGATGGTAAAAAAATAAGTGACTACGCTTTAGTACGAGGAGTTGTAAAAGACGTGGCACTGGCCCCATTTACCGCATTCCAAGCTCTAACAAAAGAAAGTGTTGAGGAGTCGGAAAAAATCTTAAAGGAACAAGTCGAGAGAATCAAACAATTGATGAAATAAAAAAAATTTCAGATTTTGCTTGTTCCAGCAATATTTATTCTTACATTTGTAGAGGATTTGACACCTACAGGTGATGAAAGATACTCGGAAGTTAAATCTAAAAAAACTTACAAATAAATTTGGTAGAATGAAAAAGTCACCATATATTTGTAAAAGATTTGAGACGGACAACGATTAAGATACAAGTCTCGAATCTTTAAAAAAAAGTTTAAGAAAAATTTGACAGAACGAAAAATTTGACTTAAATTTGTAAAACAATTCGGAAATGACCGAAGAAGTTCTTTGAAAATTAGATTATCCATCAGGATGTTGATGATGAGACCTTAGGGTTGATTCTGAGACAACTGTAAAAGATAATGGGCCGTGTATGGTCCTTAAATAAACTACGAAAGTAGGATAAAGTGACCTCCCCCGTGTTGAGGAGGTTGCGGTTTCGAAAGGAACTCGAGTACACAAGTGGGATATCACAAGACCTTTAGTACCGAGGGTAACACTGTAGGGAAAGTGGTCAGGTGACTTGGCAAAGTGGATTGTCAAGTTGAGGTGGGAACACCAACAAGAATAACCCATAGGAATCAAGTAAGAAATGTGGCTTCCAACTACAATATTGCGGATTCCAATACAGAAGGGTACTTAAAACCGAAAGGTAAGGTAGAGAACGAGTGGTGTCGCTACTACCCCTAAGGAAGACCTACCAAGGTCTCTTTATGAAGTAATCTGAAAGTATGGAGATAGGGATATCTCACGGAGTAGTTTAGTATTCTGTCGCTCAAAAGGAGACGGAACTTACGGTGGACCACTACTCTGACACATCCACGACACAATCTTAAATTATTAAAAAATAATTAAAGGAAAAGTGTCCATCAGGTTTAAGTGAAAGGTCACTACCTAATCACTGGCTGTCAGTGGTACAGAAAGACCCCAAGTCCGACTGTAGTTTTACGAAAAACCTTTAATCCCGCAAGGATGAACTGGGGTGGCAACCTCGGAAAGAGTTAAGTAATAAGAGAGTAACTTAAACCTCAAGGAGTGGTAAACCTAAAAGACCGTGACTGAGAAATACTTCTCAAAAGGAAGTGGATACGAAGGGAAACAATAATCCTTCAAAAGGTTCTCACAGAAAGCTGTAATCTCAGGCTTCGTTTAATCTTACATCGCAACTTAGAGCAGAGGCCAGCTCGTCAGGCTCATAACCTGAAGGTCGGAGGTTCGAATCCTTCAGTTGCAACAAATTTACAGGTGAGCTTGTCTCACCTTTTTTTATTCTTATATTTCTTATACCATTCAGGTATAAACAATAATTCTTTTATTTTATGGAAATGTTTTATTTCACTTTAGGTGTTCTTACGGTTATTGCTCTGACATTAGTTGGGGTGGTAGTTTTGGGAATGGGTAGAGTTCAAAAGCTCCAAAGAGAAATGCAGAGTTACAGAGAACAGTACAGATGGGATTTTGAAAATAACCATCGTCGTTTTGATGAACAACAGAGAATAACTCAAGAAAGATTCTCGGATTTCTACAGAGATTTTGAAAAACTTCACCAAGAATGTACAAGTTACACGGACAAAAGAATTGATAAATTTATTTATCAATACAAAGAGAAAGAAAGTTAAAAAGAAAACCCCTCCGAGTGAGGGGTTTTTTATTATTAAAATATTACAAAAAAGTAATACACATTTGAGGTTTTCACCTTATTTATAGATATAATCCCACCCAATTATGAAAAAAGAAAAAAAAGTCCTTTTTATATTGAAAAAAAGGCAATCGTCCCACCCAAATTATAGTTCAGTATCGTCTGGATTGTTAAACTCCGCTAAATTCGTATCAGATATGTTAAACAAAAATGGTATCGAATCGAATTTAGTCGAAGTAAATGATAACAACTGTATTGACAGAGAGGTTACCAAATATAAACCAACTCATGTAATTATTGAGGCTCTTTGGGTTGTCCCATCAAAGTTTGAAGTTTTAACAAAACTACATCCTAATGTAAAGTGGATTATAAGATTACATAGTGATATATCATTTTTGGCAAATGAAGGGATTGCAATTGACTGGATATATCAATACACAAAATATCCGAATGTCATTATATCAGCAAATGATTATGATACTAATGAAAATTTTTCAGACCTGACAAATAGAGCTTTTTTATATCTACCAAATTATTACCCTGTAGGATTTTTTAACAAAAATAAACCAAAACCATTCTTCAAAAAAGAATTAAATATTGGTTGTTTTGGTGCTGTAAGACCACTTAAAAATCAGTTGATACAAGCGGTTGCAGCTATTGATTATGCTGACACCTATGGTAAAAAATTAAAATTTCACATCAATGTTAAAAGAATTGAAGGAAAGGGTGAGCCGGTATTAAAGAATATTCGAGAACTCTTTAAGAACAACCCAAGACACGAATTAATTGAATATAGCTGGTTAACTCACGATGAATTTATTGATGTTGTACAATCTATGGACTTGGGGATGCAGGTTTCATTCACGGAGACTTTTAACATTGTAACCGCTGATTTTGTAAATAACAATATACCTGTTGTTGTGTCAAAAGAGATACCATGGGTTAGTCGATTGTTCCATGCCAACCCATCAAAGGTTGATAGTATTGTTAGAAGAATGAGGTTAGCGTTGTTATATCCACACACAAGAGTGTTCAATAAGTTAGGATTGTGGTGGTATTCACTGAAATCAGAAAGAATTTGGACAAAATACTTTTCATAAAAAGAAAACCCCTCCGAGTGAGGGGTTTTTTCTTACGGTGGAGGTACGGGGAGTCGAACCCCTTCCTACTCATCTTAACTACTAAGCCCTACATGTTTAGGTCAACATCGCTTCTCAATGTTCCGAAATATTGGTTTTTGAGCTCTCAAAACCACAAACGAGTTGTGTTTCTTTTCGGGTAGAAACCACACCACAGTACGAGCTTCTGTTCCAAGGTTGTATGCTTACCGACCCGTTTTGTATCCCAATCCTAGATTAGGCTACTGAAATGTTCTCTTCAGTACGGATAAGACCAACTGCAGAGAGTTTGTTGATAACGTTGCCGTTTATCGTGTGAACCAGTTTTACAAGGTTAGTTCAGCCTCGACATGCTCCGAGTAATTAACTATGCTAGTCAATTCCAAGTTACCCCCATATTTCAAATAACGTTCTACAAATATATACATAGTTTATTGGTAATCCAAGTATTTATATAAAAAGTTTTTAATGGAATTATATCAGGCACTTGTACAATTTCGTGATTCGGATATTGACCCTATGTTTGTTAGGGAGGCGGATGATGACAATGTTGTTAAAATAATCAAAGTTGCTAAAAATAGAGGTAAATCTTTGGTTGAGCTACGTTTTACCGAAGAGGAGTTTATGAAAATTTTTATTGACGATAAAAATGAATACGGTAATAATAGTGCGGTAATTGCCGCTTGTGAAAATAAATATTCAAGTAATTTATTTGTCGACTCATATTGGGGTAGGGACGAAATGAAAGGAGGTTATCCATTTCATTATTTTAATGAAGAAAATATGCAGTTATTAAGAAATATTTTAAAATTAGTTAATCCATCACTCGCTAATTTTAACCTTGGTAATACAGAAGACGCTGGTGCTTTTTTTTCTAGAGTTTTTGAAAGGGAATCTGATGATATTGCGGATTACTATGCGGATTATTATGATGAGGCGCTTAAGGCCGGGTGTTTGGATTATGTGAATCGAAAATTATGTGGAAAGTTTGACAATTATGGTATTATGGAAAAAAGTTGTCGAGAACATTATGTAACAACAGTAGATTTTTTAATTGATTTTTGGGACTCTACAGGAACACCACATGATGAAAGTATTATAGAAATGTTTAAAAATTTTGTATCTAAAAATAATTTGGAGTTTGATGAAGATTTATGGGAGGACTATTGGGATTATTGGAGCAGTAATAATTGGGATGGAGATTCATTTAATAAAGAGGTTGATAGAATTTTGGTTAGATTATATGATAGATTAACCGAAGACATGGAACCCGAAGAATTGGAAAACATGAAAAAGGTCTATGTTATGTTGGATAAATTAAATGTTCAAATTGGAAATTGGAGTACATTCCCAAAACAAAAAACATTTGGTAAAACGGACCCAAACAAGATTTTTCAAGTTTCTGATTTTGAAGATGGTAAAATAAAAGTTCTTTATAAAAAAGATAAAGGTAACTTTTACGGTGTGGAAAAAATGTTAATTCCTATAGAAGATTTTGCCAATTTCTTATATCACCCAGAATTATTCTAAATAAATTTTATTTATAAACAATCTTGACCTATCTTTGTCATTATGACAAGAGACCTAAATTTACTTAAATCAGTTTTATCTGTGCCAACCAAAACTTATCAAGAGGAATTGATGATTGAGTTTTTGATTGATTGGTTAGAACGAAACAACATTGAATATTCGGTAGACGAACATTGGAATGTTTATGCGACCAAAGGTGAAGTTGATGAGCATTCTTACTATCCTTGCGTTGTTGCTCACACAGATACCGTACATAACATTGATGTAATCAATATACGTGAGGAGGAATTAAAGAACGCACAAGGTCAGATTCGACCATCTTTGAAGGCGTATAATGACTTTGGAAAACCAACTGGTATTGGTGGTGATAATAAGTGTGGAGTTTTTGCTTGTTTGGAATTGTTAAAAGAACTTCCCGTATTAAAGGCGGCATTTTTTGTATCAGAAGAAACAGGTTGTCACGGCTCAAGAAAGGCGGACCCAAATTTCTTTGAAAACGTAGGATACGCAATTCAATTCGATGCTCCATTCAATTGGATGGTCACTGAATACAGCATGGGAGTTAAATTGTTTGATAAGTCAGACGATTTCTTCAAGAAATGTGATGAAGTCCTGAATGAATCATTTGAAGGACGACAAAAATATGGGTCACACCCATACACCGATGTATATGCCTTGAGAAGCAAGTTTGATTTTTCTTGTATCAATATCTCAATCGGATATTATGATTATCACACACCTGAAGAATATGTTGTAATCGAAGATGTATTCAGTGGAATTGATGCTGGTAAAAAAATGATTGAAAAATTGGGTAACAAAAAACACAAGGCCTCAATTGTAAAAGAAAAACAATTTTTGCTTTTTTAGGATATTTATTAAAAAAAAATATCATGGCAAAAGTTATTAAACTCACAGAAGCGGATTTAGAAAATATTGTAAGAAAAGTAATAGAGGAACAAGAAACCCAAGAAGGTGTTTTTGACCCTTTGGTTAATGCGGCTCAAGGTCTAAAAGGCGTTTGGAGAGGAGAAGGATATGACTACTTCAAATATTTGAGCTCATTGAGAGGTTTAACTCGTAAGTTAAAAAAACTTGATGCTCCGAATGTTAAAATAATGACTCAATTAACCGATTTGAAAAATAAGGTTACCGTTTCAAAAATGCCAACCGATAAAAAACAAAATCTTATAAATACAATAGATAAAGCGATAGCTCATTTTAACGCCTATTCCGGATTGATTAATACAATAGAACAGTTAGCATCACAAAAATTAGCATAAAAAAAGGGGTCTTATGACCCCTTCTTCTTTCTTACCTTTTTAGTCTCGATAATTTTGACATTACCTTCTTCCGCGACTAACTCATATTCCTTTTCTTCGGATATGTTTCCTTTTAATACTTCTTCAGAAATATAATCTTCTATTTTATCTTGGATTGCCCTTTTAAGTGGACGAGCTCCATATGTTTCATCAAAACCAACTTCAGATATTAAATCGATAATTGAATCCGTGAAATTAATTTGATATTTCAAACCACTTAATCTTTTAGATAATTTATTCAATTCAATTTTAACAATCTCGGCAATTTGTTCTTTCTTGAGATTATTGAAGACAATTATTTCATCGATTCGGTTAAGGAATTCAGGTGCGAAGAATTTCTTCAATTCTTTTTTCAATATATCCCTTTTGTATTCTTCTTCAATGTACGTATTTGTTCCAGATTTAAATCCAATCCCCGTACCAAAATCTTGTAACATTTTAGCCCCAATGTTTGAGGTCATAATAATGACACAATTCTTGAAGTTGATTTTTCTACCCAAACCATCGGTGATATGACCATCATCCAATACTTGTAACAGTGCTGAAAAAATATCTTTGTTTGCCTTTTCAATTTCGTCAAACAATACCACAGAATAAGGTTTGTTTTTCACTTGTTCTGTAAGTTGTCCTCCTTCATCATAACCAACATATCCGGGAGGAGCTCCAATCAAACGAGAGATTGTATGTTTTTCTTGGAATTCAGACATATCAACTCTGATAAGGCTGTCCTCACTACCAAATATTTCTTTGGCAAGTTGTTTTGCGAGTAATGTTTTACCAACACCAGTAGAGCCCAAGAATATAAATGACCCAATTGGTTTGTTAGGGTCCTTGATACCCAAACGATTTCTTCTGATTGATTTTGAAATTTTGATTACCGCTTCTTCTTGACCAATAACTTTTCCTGAAAGATTTTTCTCTAATTCTGTCAGTAATTTTGTTTCATCGGAGTTTAGTTTTGAGATTGGAATTTTGGTCATATTTGATACAACCTCATATACCAATTCTTCGGTCACATCTCGTTTTGATAACAACAAATCACTCTCAAATTTCTTTTTCTCATCTTCAAGTTTTGATAGGATTTTCTTTTCCTTATCTCTCAAATTTGCGGCTTCCTCATAGTTTTGTTTTTTAACAACATCTAACTTTTGTTGTTTAATATCTTGAGCCTGCTTCTTCAAATCATCAATAATCTCCGGCATCTTAATCTCAACTTGACTACGAGCACCAACTTCATCAATGATGTCAAAGGCTTTATCAGGAAACTCACGGTCTGTAATATATCGTTCGGCCAAATCAACGCACAAACTTAAAATTGGGTCTGAATATGATACTTTGTGATATGTTTCATATTTGTCCTTTGTATTTTTTAGAATTTGAAGTGTTTCGGCCTTTGTTGCGGCATCCACGACAACCTTTTGGAAACGACGCTCAAGGGCCCCATCCTTTTCAAAGTTTTTACGATATTCATCATTGGTTGTTGCCCCAACACATTGAATTTCTCCACGAGCAAGTGCCGGTTTGAAGATATTGGAAGCATCTAATGACCCCGACGAGTTACCGGCTCCTACAATAGTGTGAATTTCGTCAATGAAGACAATAATATTTGGATTACTTTGTAACTCCTCAATAATCACCTTCATACGTTCTTCAAACTGACCACGATACTTTGTACCGGCAACAATTGAAGTCATATCTAAAGATACAATTCTTTTGTCCTGTAGATTTCTTGGGCAATCTCCTTCAAAGATTTTAATTGCTAATCCTTCGACAATTGCGGTTTTACCACAACCTGGCTCACCAATGATAATTGGATTGTTCTTTTTTCTTCTTGAAAGAATTTGAGCTATCCTTGTTATTTCTCGTTCTCTACCGACCACAGGGTCAATTTTACCTTGTTCTGCAAGTTTAATTAAATCCCTACTAAAATTATCTAGTACAGGGGTACCACTATCACTAGTTTGTTTTGATTTTTTTCCATCATTATCCGCAGATTCTATCATAACTGTTTTTTTTCTAATAATAACCATTATTTTTTAAAAAAAAAGTTATGGCAATACTCAAAGAAGAAATTATTGGTACAAAGATTATCAACGAGATTCAGTCAAGTAATATTAAGAAGACCGAATATGATACTGAAACTAAAAATTTATTGGTGACATTCAATAATGGAGCAATATACGAATATCAGGAAGTACCTCACCAACTTTATACTCAATTTAGGATGAGCGAGTCACAAGGTAAGTTTTTTAGTGGAAAAATTGCAAAGGCGTTTAAATACAAAAAATTCTAACAATTAACTCAACTCAAATATTTATGAGTGATGAGTAATTTAAAAAAGATTTTATCAAGTTTTAAGGTTAGAGAATCTTTAAATCCTAAAATTTGGAAAAAAATTGATGGTACGGTTAAAATGAATCCAGAAGTTAGGGCAGCCCTTTTGGATATTGCTAATGATTTTATAGAGTACCTTAAAGTTGAAATTGTGGTTACGGATGTAATCATGACGGGGTCTTTGGCTAATTTTAATTGGTCAAGTTTCTCTGATATTGATTTACACATAGTTGCTGATTTCAGTCAATTTCCTGAAGAACAATTGGACCTTTACAAAGAACTTTTTAATCTAAAAAAAACTTTATACAACGACAAACATGATATAACTATTTTTGGTTATGACGTTGAGTTATATGTTCAGAACGAAACCGAATCTCACTTTAGTAGTGGAGTTTATTCCGTTTTATTTGATGAGTGGTCAAACAAACCAAAAAAAGAAAATGTAAAAATTGATACATCATTGATTAAAACAAAAACAAATCAATGGATGGATATTATCGATGGAGTTATTGAGAATGTATCTGACGAACCGATTGATAAGGCAAAACAAATCATCAAAAAATATAAAGACAAACTTAAAAAATATAGAACTTGCGGTCTTGAAAAACAGGGTGAATATTCTGATGAAAATCTAGTCTTTAAGGCTTTAAGAAGAAATGGGTATATTGAAAAATTACACAGTTTTGAAGACAAACTTATCGACAAAACTTACACTCTAAAAGAGGCTTCCACATCGATTGGAGGACCATTCAAAACAGATATTGAGAATGGTCCATCAAATCACTCCAAAAGAGCATTTGGTAATTGGCAGTCAGATAACGCTTGGGACATATTTGCCCCTCCTGGTAGTGTGGTAAATTCTTACACTGAAGGTAAAGTGACTAAAATAAGAAATACTAATAAAAGGTCAGGAAAAGTTTTCGGAACCCAAGTTAGTATTAAAGGCACTGGAGAATATCCTGATATATTTTACACTCACTTAAAGAATGTAAAACTTAAACCTGGTGATACAGTAAGATTAGGTGATTATATTGGTGAAGTCACAGAATGGTGTAAGGACGAATCATGTAAGGAAATGCATGGAGGAACTCACGTACATTTAGGACTTCCAAAAGGAAGACATTTAAGAGAGTTACTTACTAATTCTGATAAAATATTTACGGGAAGCGAGTCTTCATCACCATCGAAGGAAGATTCCACCGGACTAGAAATAACACCATCAAAAGAATTATCTGGAACTGAGGAAGTAAATTTTGAAAATTTTGTAGATAAGTTATCTCAACTGAAAAATTTAATCAAACCTCTAAAAAACCTAAAATCTGAGGGGTCATCGATACCATTTGATTCAAACGTTGAAACATTACAAACCGCTTTACAAATTTTAGGTTTTTCACTGCCAAAATGGGGTGTGGATGGTAAGTTTGGTAATGAAACAGAAGCGGCTGTTAAAAAATATCAACAGTCCATTGGGTTAGAAGAAACAGGAATAATATCACCATATGATATTGAAAAATTGGTTTCTTTGGTATCGACTACAATAGAAAAGAATCCAGATGCGGTTGGTGATGTACAAAAAACTAAGGTGGAAACTATGCCTGATGGGCCAAAACCGAATGAAATGTCACCTTCTGAAGTATCATCTACTTCAGATAATGAGTATGCGATAATTAGACCTAATGGATACAAAGGAAATAGAGTTCACGTATTATTTGGAGGTGCTCACACTTCAGGTTATTCCCCAAATAGTGCTAAACCACAAAATATTAGAAAATATATTGGTGTAATGACACCTTATGCAAATAATATTATTATTGTTGTAACTCATCACCAAAACACTTTGGCAAATGTTAGACAATATGTTAAAGAAAAATTTGGTGGAATTGTTACGTCTATCGCCGGATTTTCACAAGGAGGCAAGGAAGCTTGGGAACATGCTGACGACAGTACTTTGAGTTTGGTTGGTTTGATTGACCCATCAACTTATGAGACAGGTTTAACTTTTGGTTCAAATACTATTCTTTATTGTGACCCTAAAAATTGGGGAACTTCAGGTTTTTATGGTCAAACTAGAAAAAGACTTGAATGGTATTGTGCGAACAAAAATCAATATGCTGGGCGAGTAGTATGCTTCAATAAAGGAGGTACTCACATGAATTTCGAGATATTAAAATCTTTTTACAGTCAATACGGAGGTAAGATGTAAAAAAATTTTCATAAAACTGATATATTTATATAAAAATAATTTACACAAAAAAATAACATGGGAAAATTAAAGCCTATTGGAAGTGAAAAACTTCAGGGTATGGACAAAATCAATCGTATGATTGAGATTGCTAGATACAAAGAAAACATACCAAATCCAATCAATGAAGATGCTTCTGTTGAGTACAAAAAAGTTTTACCTGACGGACATACTTACCGAATTGATAAGGAGAAGAATGGTTATGTAATCGTTAAAGGACTTAATGAGTCTGAAATGGATTATATTGAACCAATGAAAAATAGAAAATATTATTCTTCATACTCGCAAGCATTCAAGAGATTGAACTTAATCACCAAAGAAGTTAATAGTTTGGTGGGTAACGAAAAAAATGTTTCATTGTTCAATGAAGGTGATGAGAAGAAGGATAAAACAAAATATTTCCTGAAAATGGAACAAGCTCCTCCCACCGCGGCTCCCGCACCGGCACCTGCTCCGGCACCTGCTCCGGCGCCTGCGGAAGTACCGGCTGAAGAACCAGCTCCTGAAATGCCAGAGGAACCAATGGAACCTGAAATGGATGCGGAGACTGAAATGGGTGATGAACAAGATGAAGAGATTGTAACTTTCAAAACCATTCAGAAATTAACAGGTAAGTTGGCTCAAAAAATTAGAACACTTGCGGCTGACGAGGAAAACCCAATGTCATCAAAAGACATTAAGTATGTAATTAATTCTGTTTTATCAGCATTTGATTTGAATTTATTGGATGAAGAAGACAGAGATGAAATCATGGGTAAATTCGAAGGTGAAGAAATGGCAGGTGATGAGATGGGAATGGAAGATATGGGTGATATGGGTGATGAAGAAATGCCTGCGGATGAAATGGGGGCTGAAGAAATACCTGCGGAAATGATGGAGATGTTTGATGAATATGAATCAGAAGCTCCTGAAGAACCAAGAATGGCTAAAATCAAAGGTCTTGATGACAAACATTCGTTTGGGGTTGAGGACATGATTGAAGGTTTGTTTAGTGAGTCGAAAGTTGACCAAATCCTGAAAAAATATTTCAATGTAAGTGAAACTGAAAAAGTAATCACTGAACAAAAGAAAGATAGAAAAAAAGAAATGATTTGGAAAATTAATCAGTTGAGTGAAAATGTGGAACAAGAAGTTATCTCACGTAAATTGATTAACAAATTTTCTGACGCTAAATTACTTGGCAGAACAAAGAAAAAAGATTTAGTTTTTGAAATAAATGAATCAAAAGTTAGAGTAACCCCAAAAGGTGAAATTCTATGAGTTATTTGATTTATGTAAATGAGTTAGGTCCAAACTATAAGGGAGACAACATTTATGAGTTTATTTTCTCGGATAGTTTAGACGGAGTTTGGGGTGACTCTTGGGAATCAAAACCGTCAAACGGTTACCCATCACCACCGGACTTGGAATTTATAAAAAAGGTAGGAGTTCTAAAAAACGATACAATTAGTATGTCAGTTATTCAGAACTCCGATTTTTTTTCTATGATAGACGCAATTGACGGAGTTATTGCCCTATCTTGGGAGAACGATAGTGAAGAAGTTAATTTCGATACGAAAAAAAGATTAGTTTTTCGTTTCGGAGAAAAAGAAGAAACGGTTAAAAATAAACTTTACGAACGAGATTTAGTATTAGAGTTCGAAAAAAAAGTGGTTTATGAACATTGAAAAAAAGATATTAAGATTATTGGAACATGGGTTCAATACATCTACATTAGCAGACCTGAAACCAAAGCAGATTGAAGCGTTATACAATAGATTGGTTGAGGCTAAAGAAGAAAATAAAGAACAGTCAACACCCCAAAATACAACCGCAACAAGTAAAACAATCACATCATATGAAGTTAAACCAAATAGTAAAACTATGGTTAATGGACTTGAGGTTGATACTACGGGAGGTAAAACCAGAATAACTCCATTAAAAGAAATAGATGACACTGAAACCGAGGATATTGCTTTAGCGGTAAGTGAGAAAGACCCTGATTTAGGTTTAGCGATGAGTGAAGACTTAAAAGAAAAATTTGAATCCAAGAAACAACAGAAATATTTTTTTGCTAAATGTGGTGATGGTAAAACTAAAGAACAAAAAAAATGGTGTAAAATGGCAAAAGAATTCGCCGATTCTACCAAAAACTTTAGTAAATTACCTGAAAAAAAAGATGAAACAAATGAAGATTTTTCCTTCAAAAATTATTTAGAAAAGGTTGGAAGTACTATAGCGGGAAATATTGCTAAAGAGGTTCCAAACTCATTAAGACCAACATTCGAAGGTAAATTGGAAGAAAGTATTATGAACATGGTAAACAAACACATAACACCAAAAATGACCAAAAAAGATTTTATAAAAACAATCACTGAAGCGGAAAGGGAAGTTGAGACACCTGTTAAACCAGATGTTAAACCTGAAAGACCAAGACCACAAACTCCGTATCAACCGAAGCATAAACCAGCCCCAAAGGCGGGTGAGAAAGAAGTAGAAACCCCTGTCAAACCTGACGTTAAACCTGAAAGACCAAGACCGGCAACTCCATATCAACCAAAACATAAACCAGCCCCAAAAGCGGAGGATATCCCACAGTGGATAACATTTGACGCTATTGGTATTAATTTGAAGTAAAATGAGCTTTAATCCTAATATGAAAAAAACTTTAGAGACAAAAACTAAATTGGAAAAAAAATTAGTTACTGAAGGTCTAACAAAAAAAGAAAAAGATACTTTGAAAAAGTTGAAAACAAAAATTAATGAAGCTCCAATCGATTATGAAGGTCCTGAAAGAATGGACCCCAATATCGAGAGAAAAATTACAAGTAGAGAAACTCCATTTTCATCTAGTCCGGCAATGCCAACAGGTGACCGTGATTTCGTTGAATTGGTTTCATCTCAAAGATTTAAAAACTCTGTAGAGAATGTTGGTCGTTATTTAGGAACTACCGCACCTTTACAAGGTCGTAATCCTTTGATGCAACTTATGGGAATGGCGATGCAATCGCTACAACAAGTTATGAGAATTGAATTCCAGAACAGGGAATATCTCGAAAGACTGGCAGTTGATTTGGTTAAAAAAGAAATGGGAATTCCTGAAGGAGCAATGCAGTTTGATGCGAAGTTAGTTTCAGGTCCAATGTCTTCGGCTGAAGGAATGAGAGCCGAACCTCAAACACCAAGTAAGGAAGATGTAAAACAGGCTTTCAAACACCAAGAAGAACTTGAGGATTTTGCCGATGAGTTTGAAAAATTTAATTTGGAGAAGTCAAAAAGAAGATTTATTAATTCATTGATACAAGGTGCGTCTAAAAAAGGACACTATATGTTTGAGTTGGTTAGAGATGAACTAAATCGTCTTGACCCGAATTTGGTTAATTTATATGGTGTTAATCAATCGCTTATGGACCATTTATATTGGGTAATGCCTGATATGGAAAGTATGGCTGCTAGCGGTGGAGGTCAAATGGGGCAAACTAGTGTTGACCCTGAAACAGACCCCCCAACAGTTAAAGCAAGAGCCGCAACTTTTCCACTCCTTATTCACGAATTGATTAAGGGTGTTTATGAAATATTTGGTACTCACGGATTACCTGATGACCCACGTCAAGCCGAAATGGTTATGGGGTCTGAAGATACATTACCTGCGGAAATATGGGATATGAGATTAGGTCCGATATTTTGGGAAAAATTCACCGCGGCATATCCAATTGAATTATTTGATGATGATAAGAAACATATCCAACATTACTTGTTCATGAGATTTTCTAAATTACCGGCTGAGGACTTTTTCAAATTTGCCAAAGCGGTATTAAACGGAGACCCGGCAGGAACAAAAGCGATACAAAGAATGGTTGATGAGATTGTTTCTGATTTGAAGAAACAAGAATATGAACAAGAAGCTTCCAAATGGGAAGACGATGATATCGATGACGTAGATTTAAGTAGTTTAGGTCTTTAATTAAAAACCCCCACATTGTTGGGGGTTTAATATTTATATACAAATACAATCTTATGACAAAAGAACAAGTGATGATTGAATACGTTAGGTGTATGAAGGATACTTCATATGCCCTTCGTACATATCTACAAACCTATGACAATACAGTTTCAAAATACGTTCCTTTGGAATTATTCCCTGACCAGATATCCTTACTTGAGGATTATGAGAACTTTAATGAAAACATTGCGTTAAAATATAGACAGGCGGGGGTATCTACGGTGACCGCCGCTTGGATATCAAAAAAACTGGCGTTCGCTAAAAAAATTAAGCCTGAAAAAATTCTTATAATCGCCAACAAACTTGATACATCTCAAGAAATGGCAAATAAAATTAGGGCATTTATGACACAATGGCCGTCTTGGGTTGGGATTGATTTTTCAACAGAAAAAGACTCACAGAAACATTATAAATTAAATAATGGTTGTGAGGTTAAAGCCGTGGCAACATCTAAAGACGCATTACGTGGATTTACCCCAACGATATTAATATTTGACGAGGCGGCATTTATAGACGCTGACAGTGATTTTTGGGCGGCTTGTATGGCGTCGTTGTCTACGGGTGGTAAAGTAATAGTTGTATCAACTCCTAACGGATATGACCCAATCTATTATGAAATCTACGACCAAGCATTAAGGAATATGAACGATTTCAAAATTTCTGAAATGTATTGGTTTAGAGACCCAAGATATACAAAAGATTTATATCTTGTTAAGACAAAAGACATTATTCATTATCTATTAAATAAAGAAGAATATAATCCTGATGATATTATAAGTTGGGAAAATATACCATTTGAAAAACGAGATTACGTTGAGTTAAAATCAATTATGGACACAGGTTATAAGCCATGTTCTGCTTGGTTTGAGGGGATGGTTAAGAAACTTAAGTACGACAAACGTAAGGTTTCACAGGAATTGGAATGTAACTTTTTGGGGTCAGGTGATAACGTATTTGACTCAAATTTGTTACAAAAAGTTAGGGAAAATTATATACGAGAACCACAAAATAAAATGATGGGTAACGCCCTTTGGATTTGGAAAGAACCTGTTATTGGTCATAAGTATGTGATGGGTGTCGATGTTAGTAGGGGTGATAGTGAAGATTTTAGTTCGTTTCAAATAATTGATTTTGATACTAGAGAACAAGTTGCGGAGTTTGTTGGAAAACTTCCTCCTGACACCATGGCCGATGTTTGTTACAAATGGGCAAATATGTATTCTTGTTTTGTTGTGATTGATATCACTGGTGGAATGGGCGTTTCTACCGCAAGAAAAATGCAAGAAATAGGATATAAGGACTTATATGTTGATGGTGTTGATACCGCGAACAAATGGAAGTGGGACCCAAAGGCTGCTGAAAAAATACCGGGAATAAATTTTAACAATAAACGAGTACAGATTATTGCGGCTTTTGAGGAAGCAATGAGACACGAATTTAAGATTTACAGTAATCGTTTGTTTAACGAGATGAATACGTTTGTTTATATAAACGGACGACCTGACCACCAAAAAGGTCACCACGATGACTTAATCATGTCAATCGCTATGGCTTGTTATGTTGCGGAATCTTCATTCTCACAATTAACAAAAGTTACAGAACAGACAAAAGCGATGTTAGAATCTTGGTCTGTCAGTAATAACGATAATGTAAGTGCTCAAATCGCATTTAATCCGGTAATACCAAATTATACAGATAGAACCAATCAATTTAACGGTAATAATATAACCAAAGATGATTATATGAAATACGGTTGGTTATTTGGAGGTAGATAATATTTATATAAAACCAACAAAATAATATCTATTTAGTTATTATTTGTGGTGATTAAAATTACCCTATGGAGAATAACAATAATCAAATTACGGTTTGGCAAAGGTTAACGAGAGCATTTGGTCCAAATGCGTTACTCAACCAGGATTATCCAACCTACAAATTCGATAAGAAGGAGTTACTTCGCACAACTTCAAAACAAGAATACGATAAAGAGCTGTTACAAGCTCAACAAACTTTTTATTTAGCAAATCAATGGACTAAAATAGAAAGTAATCTTTATACCCAAGCGGTTTATTACGAACCAACAAGATTGGCTTCGTTTTATGATTATGAATCTATGGAATATACTCCCGAGATTTCAGCGGCTTTGGATATCTACGGTGAAGAGTCAACAACCGTTGACCAGAATGGTTATATGCTTCAGATTTATTCTGAATCAAAAAGAATTAAGGGTATTCTAACCGATTTATTTAACAATGTTTTAGATATTAACACCAACTTACCTATGTGGACTAGAAACACTTGTAAGTATGGTGATAACTTTGTGTATTTGAAATTAGACCCTGAAAAGGGTGTTGTTGGGTGTATGCAGTTACCGAACATTGAGATTGAGCGTTTGGAACGTGGTATGCCGGCAAAATCACAGAATGTAGAAGAACCAAAAGAAAATAGAGGGTTAAGATTTAAGTGGAAAGCAAAGGACATGGAATTTAATTCATGGGAAATTGCTCACTTTAGATTGATGGGTGATGACAGAAAGCTGCCATACGGTACATCTATGTTGGAAAAGGCTCGTCGTATTTGGAAACAATTATTGTTATCTGAAGATGCTATGTTGATTTATAGAACATCGAGAGCACCTGAAAGAAGGGTATTCAAAGTGTTTGTTGGTAATATGGACGATAAAGATGTGGAGGCGTATGTACAACGTGTCGCCAACAAATTCAAACGTGACCAAGTTGTTGACAATAAAACAGGTAATGTTGATATGAGATTTAATCAAATGGCCGTTGACCAAGATTACTTTATCCCTGTTAGAGACGCGGCAGCTCCAAACCCAATTGATACATTACCTGGTGCTCAAAACCTGTCAGAAATTGCGGATATTGAATATATCCAAAAGAAACTTTTGACCGCACTTCGCGTACCAAAAGCATTTTTAGGGTTTGAAGAAGTTGTTGGTGAAGGTAAAAATTTATCATTACAGGATATTCGTTTTGCTCGCACAATCAATAGAATTCAAAAATGTATGATTGCCGAATTAAATAAAATCGCAATCATTCACTTGTTCTTGATGGGATTTGAAGATGAGTTATCAAACTTTACATTAGGGTTAACCAATCCGTCAACCCAAGCAGATTTACTTAAAATTGACGTTTGGAAAGAAAAAGTTTTATTATATAAAGACGCGGTTACCGCCATCGAAGGTATTGCACCTGTGTCAGTTTCTTGGGCTAAAAAACACGTACTTGGTTTTTCTGATGAAGAAATTAAACTTGATTTACAACAACAAAGAATTGAAAAGGCAGTTGGTGCAGAATTGACTAACACCGCAACAATCATTACACATACAGGTATATTTGATAATATCGATAAATTATATGGTTCTATCACTGGAGGTACTGCGGCTGGAGGAGCACCACCTCCACCACCAGGAGGTGAAGAAATGGGAGGAGCTCCCCCACCATCTCCACCGGCAGGAGGTGAAGAACCGCCAATTCCCGAGTCGTTTAAGAGGGATAATTTGAAAATTTTACTAGAGAATGATAGTCTAACTGAATCAGATAGTTTTATCGATTTATCAAGAGCTAAAAATTCTTTGGGGGAAATTGAGTCTGAATTGTCAAAACTCTTGAGGGATTGATATTTATAAATAAAAAGACATGGTAAAGTTCGGTTTATTAAAATCAAAGATAGAAAAATTGATGTTAGAATCTTATTCTAACGGAACATTCAAGACTGAAATGAAAAATTTCAAAAAGAATGTATTGGAAAATAAAAACATTTCAAAACTTTTTTATCTATATGATGAATTGAATTCTAATAAAGGTTTGAATGAATCTATTGTGGATGATTATATCTACGAATGTATAACGATATATGAAAATACAATCAATAAGATTAAAAATTCAACCCTTGTTGATTTATCTAATTGGGTGGTTAATGTAAAGTCAGATAACAATTACTCTACTATCGACAATCTATTCTCTAATGATGTTCTCACAATTGAATCTAGATTATCTAGCAAAAAATTGATTAAAGAGTCGTTAAAGAAAAAACCTGCAGATAAAAAAGAAGTTGTTAATTTACCATTAAGTACTATGGTAAATGTTGCTAATAAAACAATTTCTAATTTTATTGAAAGTTTGAATGAGTCTGAAAAGAAAGAATTAGTTGATTTTCTTAAGACTGACGATAAAGAATTAGAGGGTAATTTTGAGCAACTAAAAGAAAGTGTCACCAAAAAATTGGAGACAATTAAAGAGAATGCTGACACAGAAACTAAAAGTAGGATTAATGAAACTTTGGAAAAGGTGGTTTCAGAAAAATACGACAAATTTACTTATTTCAAATTAAAGAATCTTAACGAGAATCTTTAAAAGTCTTTGTTTTTCATTTTCTGAACATACTTGGCCTTTTTCAACATTTTTCTTTTTCTAACCGACTTCTTTTCATACTCCTTTCTTTCGACGAGTTGACTTGACTGTCGGGTCTTAATCACTTTACTTTTGAGTAACTTTAATGCTCTCTCAATACCGTTTTTATCTACTTTGACAATTAACATATATAATAAATAACGCTTAAATTGAATTTTTTTTGACTACCGATACAAATATACTTATTTTTTTAAAAATAAACATCGGTAAAATGAAAAGTTGATGAAAAAAGGGAAAACTTCACCAATCGCAGGATTTAAAAATGCGAAGGTGATTTATGGCACGGTAGATTCAGTTGAATTTAAGTCTTTATATTTAAACATACAAACTTGGGTAGAACCAATTGTTGATTCTGATAACTGGCAAAGGGTTGTATTAAATCTAACAAGGTCGATTAAACATACGGTACATGAAATATTAGATAGATTAGTCTTTGAGGAAAACTTTATTGTGGATTTAGATTTAAGGTCAAGTGGATTATCTCTAAAGAAAAAATCGTTTTTAAATCTAGAGATAAATTTTTATATTAAAAAGAAAGATTTAGATTTTAAATCAAAAAAATTAAAGGATATATTGAAAAAAGTAACCAAGGAAATAATATCAATACACTTCACAAAAAACGAATACTTCAAATTTTATTTACGTAAAACCGTCAAACCAAAGGAAACTATACTACAAAGTTGAAAAACAAAGTATTTATTATAAAAAATGAATATGGAAGTTTTGAAACCCGGACAATCAGGCAAAGGCATTCTAATCGAATACGATGCTGGATACTTATCACCAACTGAAAAACGTAATGTTGATTTGATACATGAGTCCAAAGGAATGTTGGACCATTCAAAACCATTTGAATTCTACGCAGTACTTCAGAAATTTAACACCCCAAACAGAAACGGAAGAATATATCCTGAAAAAGTATTAAAGAGAGAAGCCGACAATTATAAGAAAATGATTAACAAGGGTATTGCTTTATCCGAACTTAATCACCCTGAGTCATCACTTGTTGACTTGGACAGAGTTTCTCATTCAATTAGTGATATATGGTGGGAAGGTCCTGTTCTTATGGGTAAATTAAAATTATTAACTTCACCAGGTTTTCATGAGAGAGGTATTGTATCAACCAAAGGAGACCAAGCGGCAAATCTTTTAAGACAAGGTGTTACACTTGGTATATCATCTCGTGGTGTAGGGTCGCTTAAAAAAATTGGGGAACAAAACGAAGTACAGGATGACTTTGAGTTGATTTGTTTTGACCTTGTATGGTCTCCATCCACTCCTGGTGCTTATCTTTTCACTGAACCTGATGACAGATTTAAGTTTGAAGAAAACTTGGATGAGGAGAAAAAAATGAAAGCTGAAAGAGAATTTGGTGGCCCAACCGACAAATCGCTTGACTTAATGAAGAAATTGAACGATTATTTGGGTTACTAAAACTCAATAAAATGGACGAAAAATATTTTGTAGCAAAAATTACAACAGACATGCCTGACTCCGAAACAGGTAAAATTAAAAAATTAAGACAGGAAAAATTAGTTAAAGGTTATTCACCGACTGATGTTGAAGCAAAAGTGACAAAGGTTTTTGAGAACTATTCGGAAGACTGGAGAATAACAGCTATTGTAGAAAGTAAAATTGATGAAGTGATAGGATAATCAAAAAATTATCAATAGTTGTAAAAGGAGGGGAAACCCTCCTTTTTTTTATTCTGATATATTTATCAGATATGAAAATTACAATTTCAGAGGGTCAGTATAAGATACTATCAGAATATTTCAAAAGACCAACAGACCCTATTGCCGCTCATATTAGGAAAACATTGAAAGATGTTTATTCCCCATCTAATTGGGGTAAAATTGAAAACCCTGATGAGGGTTGTGCCACCGATTTTGGGGTCATTGGGGTTTATCAGCATATACCTGGTAAAGATGAATGGTCGATACTTAACAGATTTGACACCAATACCAAAGTAAGACGAAAAATGGAGTCCTTGTTTCATGAGGATGAACCTGATACTGAATTAACTCCTAAAAAATTCATGGAGTGGATTACTCTGAACGCAGAAAGATTATTTAAGGGTCCAATCACTGATGAATTAGTAGAATTGAATAAAACCACAATTGAGAGGGGAAATCAAAATGAAGATTATGCAATTCAAATATTACAAGAATTTTTCGGTGAGAACGCCAAAATTGTAAGATTTTGTTCTGGTGATATTAGAGACACTAGAAAGGGAATGGATATTGCGGTAACTGCGGGTGGTAAAACATTTCACGTACAAGTAAAACCATTTACCTACATAAGAAGTTTGGTTGATAAAGATGGTGATACTTTTTTTGAAGTAACATCAAGGGGTTTTGACTCTACAAAATATTCTGAATCAAATGTACAAGTATTTTTATTCGTTGATTTAGATAGAAAAAGATATGTTGCATTCGCTAATAAGAAAAATAAAATTAGAAAAGTAACAACTGAAATAACAAGGTATGACGAACCGTATCTGTTAAGCAATATAAATTTTGAAGGTCAAACAAAAGTTAAGTCATATAGAAACACTCCTGTCGAAGACGATATATTCAAAGTCGGAGAAAGAAGATTACAAAATCTAGAATTTAGAAAAGCGGAAATCGAAAAAATGATTGAGCTTGAAAAACAAAAGTTAGGAAAATCAGGAGAAAAATAATAAAAAATATTTAGTATCAAAACGAATAATAAAAAATTTTTATGATTTGATACATATTTATATAGAAAAATAAAAACAAAGAATGGCAAAAGAAAAATCTATTGTTGAAGAAGCAATCCTCCAAATGAAAAATTTGGAAGAAGCGGTTGCGGAAAATGCAAAAGGAATACTTGCTTCGACTATGAAGGAAGAAATCAAAGAATTAGTAAAAGAATCTCTTAACGAACAAGGCGAAGAAGAGGTTGACATGGAAGTGGACATGGAAGAACCCGAAATGGAAGATGAGGACGAAATGGACTCAGACGAAATGGATATGGGTATGGAAATGGACACTGATAACATCGAAGATGACGAACCTATCGACTTAACTGACAAATCAGATGAGGAGGTTTTACGTGTTTTCCAATTAATGGGTCCTGATGACCATATCGTTGTTACTAAAGATGACAGCGGTAACATTAGTGTGAAAGATACTGAAACTGACAAAGAATACATGATTGTTGGTGAAGGAGAAGAATCTGATTACACATCTATGGAAAAAGACATGTATGACATGGCGGACGACTCAGAAATGGGTGATGCTATGATGGATGACACAATGATGGATGACACAATGATGGAAGATGACGACGTTATTCCTATGGAAGAAGAAGAATATCTATCTGAAAAAAGTGTTGAAGACATCGTTAATGACATATTCGATGAAGGTAATGAAGAACAAGAAGAAGGTTACGTCTATGAAATCGACATGAATGAAGAATCTGACGATGATGAGGATGATACTGATGAGGAATCTGAAGGTATTGTCTATGAAATCGAAATGGATGAAGAAATCGAAGAGGACATGGATGAATCATATGACCAAGAAAATGAAGGTTACTTGGAAGAAGGTAAAAAATCCACCAGGGCTAAAGGCATGGGCATGGGTAAGGCTTCAAAATTCAAGTATCGTAAAAATCCGAATCAAGGCGAAGGGTTTAAAGTTGTTAAGAAAACCGCCAACAAAACTATGGGAACAGGAAGTGCTAAAAAAGGCTTCTCCTATGACAAGAATGGTGAAAATCTTGACGGCGAATTTAAAATTAAACCAAAAGGCGTTAAGAAGGCGGAAACAAAAGAAGCTGCACGTACATACGGAAATGGTTCTAAAGAAGGACGTGGTTTAAGAAAAGGAATCACACCTAACAGAAACTTGAAGTTTGAAAGTGTGGATAGCAGTGAGTTACAACTTCTTCGTGAAAAGAATGAAGAATACAGAAAAGCGTTGAACGTATTCAGAAACAAATTAAATGAAGTTGCCGTGTTTAATTCAAATTTGGCATACGCAACTCGTTTATTTACTGAACACTCAACATCTAAACAAGAGAAAATTAACATCTTGAGAAGATTTGATTCTGTTGAAACATTGAAAGAATCGAAGAATTTGTACAAATCAATCAAAGATGAGTTGTCAGGAAGTTCTGCTCAACCAATGAATGAGTCAATCGGTCAAGTAATCGAAAAGGCACCATCAACAGGTTCAGCAATCAACTTAATTGAGTCAAAAACATATGAAAACCCTCAATTCCTGAGAATGAAAGATTTGATGAATAAATTAAAATAAACTTTAAATTAATAAAAAACCAAACAAAATGGGAGCATTATTAGAATCAGGTCTTGTTGGTAACATCGGTCTTAAGCACCTTAAAGTTATCAAAGAAGATACTATCAACAAATGGGACAAATTAGGGTTCCTCGAAGGTCTTAAGGGCCACCTAAAAGAAAATGTTGCGCAGTTATATGAAAACCAAGCGTCACATTTGATTAACGAAGCAACTTCTGACGGTTCTTCAGGTTCATTTGAAACTGTTGTATTCCCAATCGTTAGACGTGTATTCTCTAAGTTACTTGCTAACGACATTGTATCTGTACAAGCTATGAACTTACCAATTGGTAAATTGTTCTACTTCGTACCGAAGATTCAAGGTTATAACAATGGTGTTGGTGGTTCCTCAACCGGACCATTTGACTCAAGTTCAGGTCAGCACTACGCACCTGTAGGTTCACCTGGTAATTACCCTGGTGACCCAAATTCTGGTTACACTTTGTCAAATGGTTCATACAACGGTACTTATGCTAAAAACCTTTATGATTTATTCTATGAAGGCACTGAACCTGGATTGAACCCAGCAGGTCTTTTTGACTATTCAAAAGGTCGTTGGTCGGCAGTAACCACATCAGCTACAGTTGTTGCTTGGTCTAATGGTACACTAGAACCCGCTCAGTCAGTTTACATCGGTAACAACATAAGAAAAGTTATTATCAGAGTTGGTGGTTTCACTAACACTGGTGTAGGTAAATTAATAGCACCTGATGGTAATGAGATTGATACTGAAACTTTCTTGGCTAGTTTGATTGTTTATACTGGTACAGGTATTAGCGCGTCAACAACACCATGTGCGATTTCTACAGGACCACTTTTGTATAGAGTTGTAACTCAACAGTATGGTAAGGGTATTGTTAGTCCTACCTACACTCCAACAACAACTACTTGGCCTACCGATGGTGGTGGTGGTACTTATGATAAAGTTTGTGACCAGACAGGTTATATCTATTTAGAAGTTGATTTGTCATGTCCTACATGTCCAACATGTGGTAGTGACACTATCGATGGTTACACAGGTGCAACTATCACTAACATTTTCTCAGGTTCAGCATTTAACGTAGCTTGGAGACGTTATGAAGAACTCGAATTCGAAGATAAAATCGGTGAAGTTTCTTTCGACCTTGAGTCAGTAACAGTTTCTGTGACTGAAAGAAAGTTGAGAGCTCAGTGGTCACCAGAACTTGCTCAAGACGTTGCGGCATTCCACAACATCGACGCTGAAGCCGAATTGACAGCTTTATTGTCAGAACAAGTTGCGGCTGAAATTGACCGTGAAATTCTTCGTGACCTTCGTAAAGGAGCGGCTTGGAATTTACGTTGGGATTACAACGGATGGAGAAGAGTTGCTAATACAACTTCTTACACTCAAAAAGACTGGAACCAAACTTTGATTACAGCAATCAACCAATTATCTGCTCAAATTCACAAGTCAACACTTCGTGGTGGAGCAAACTGGATTGTTGTTTCTTCCGAAGTTTCAGCTATCTTTGATGACTTGGAATATTTCCACGTTTCAAATGCGTCACCTGAACAAGACCAATACAACATGGGTATTGAGAGAGTGGGTACACTTGCTGGTCGTTACCAAGTATATCGTGACCCATACTTCCCATCAAACCAAGTATTGATTGGTCATAAAGGTACATCGTTACTTGATACTGGTTACATTTACGCACCGTATGTACCACTTCAATTAACTCCAACTATGTACAACCCATTCAACTTTACACCTATCAAGGGTATCATGACACGTTACGCGAAGAAAATGGTTAATAACCGTTTCTACGGACGTATCACAGTTGATGGTGTACGTACATTTGACTTACAAGAACTTAGATAATCTTATCTATAGTATAATTAAAAAGGGACGAGAAATCGTCCCTTTTTTATTTATAAATATATTGTAAAAAACATCACATAATAAGTTTATTTTACAAATTGCGTGAATTAGACTATATTTATCATTATTATAATAAATTTTAAAAAACAAATAATGAAAAAACAAATCTTATTTTTAACCTTAATGATTATGTCGTTATTTACAATGGCCCAAACTTCAGTTCCTGTAGATACGACAAAAACCGGTGGTCTATTCTACAAACCGGCTAAAAAACAAAGTCCGTTCACAAGTGAATTTGGTATTGCCACATCTAATCTTTGGAGAGGTGTTGATGTAGGTAAGCAACCCGTAATAAAAATGATTGCGGATTATCAACCAGTAGATTGGTTTACACTAACTTCAGAGGCGAATGTGGTGTATAATCAATTTAAAGATGGTTATGGAAACACAGTGAAGAATCAAGCAATGTTCAATATCTATAACACTTCTTTAGGCGTTCAGGACATTTACTTTACTCAAAACACTTTTTTACAGAGTGATACAAATTATTTCCATTATAATAAAAAAACAACTTCCCACTTTTTAGAAGCGGCTATTAGATATAAGGGTGATGCTAAAAGTAGAATTGACTTTTTAGCAACTTATGTGTTCTACCAAAACGAAGCTTACAAAAAAGGAGCGGCATATTTTGAAGCAACCTACCACTTGGATTATAACGCGGACCTATTCGTAGGATACGTGACAGGAGAATCCCAAGTTAATTTCCAACAAAAGGCGGGTTTCACTAATGTCGGTGTTGTTGTTAAAAGAACATTACAATTCTCTAAAACAACTGACGCAAATACAAGACTTACAATTATGGTAAATCCTATGTATAAAACGGCAATTGTACCAAACTCAACGGTTGCTAATAGACCTATTACGGCCAATCTACAGATATTATTTTAATCTGATATAAGATTTTTGATTAAAGGAGGGTATAACCCTCCTTTTTTTTTAGACAAAAATATTTAATCCTTCGACATAAAATCTTATAGAAACAGAATATGAATATTTATTAAGATATTTATATATGAATTGTTTTTTATATGAGGTTTATTTTATTCTCGATTTTATTATTTTTACAAATTAGTGTTTTTTCACAGTTAAGAGATTCGGTCTATGTTAAGACTGAAATTTTTAATATTGTCTATTCTGAAAAATTACAACAACCTAAGTGGGTTGAATATAACGTGATATGTCACGATGGTAAAATATCTAGAAAAGGGTTAGATTTTTATCCTATAAAGGGAATAGTTACTTCTACAAATGAAGATTATGAAAATAATATTTATGATAAGGGCCATCTAGCACCCGCAGCGGACTTCAATTGTAATCAAGACTATCTAAAACAAACATTTTCTTACTTGAATTGTGTTCTACAACACGAAAGATTAAATAGAGGGGTTTGGAGATTACTAGAATCTCGTGAGAGAGAACTCTCAAAACAATATAAGGTATCTGTTGAAATAAGAATTAATTACAGTAAAAATTCAAAAGTCCTGTCAACAGGGGCCACAGTTCCCGATTCTTTTACTAAGACAATTATGTATAATAATAAAAAAGAAAAATATTTCTTCAAAAATGAAGAACCGAAATCATCTGACCCTAATTTATATAGGGTTAATTGATGTTTAATAAACAAATAAAATAAAATTAAAAAAATGAAAAAAGTAATCTTATCATTACTGTTTGTTTTCTCATTTATTTTCGGGTATAGTCAATACGACTTATCTAAAAATATTGACAGACAAATTATTGTGGTTCCGAAAAAAGGAATGGAACCACAAGCAAAGAATCACTTTAATCAAGGTGATACAAAAGTTGTAGTCGAATTTGACCAACTTGGATGGTATGTTGTCCTGATTCCGAATGGTGTAAACCAAGATGAATTTATTAATCAAAACAAAAGTTTAAGTTTCGTTCAAAATCTTTACAAAGACGAGGCAAGACAGATGCAATTGGATTATATTCCAAACGACGCCGAGTTCACATCTTGTTGGCATCTTAAACAATCTACCGATAAGGATATTGATGCGGACGAAGCTTGGGATTTAGTTCCGACCGACAATCCATTTGTTAGTGTTGCAATGTTTGACGGGGGATTGGATTTAACTATTCCTGACCTAGTTGGTAATACTAACAGCCCATTTAACGCAGTTAATAGTACAACGTCAATCCCCTATGTGAATTCTTTTGATAAACACGGAACAGCTTGTTCAGGAACAATTGCCGCAGTAACAAATAATAGTATTGGTGTTAGTAGTGTTGGTAACAACAAAGTAAAAGTAATGCCAGTTAATATTATGTCACAAGTTTATGATGGAGGTAGTTTTGCTACTTCAGACGTTATTCAAATTAATGGAGTAAATGCTGCAATGGCAAACCCAACTTGTGTTGCAATTGCGATGTCCTATGGTGGTTCATCATACTCGGCGTCTCTTGAAGCGGCTTTTAACGCTGCAAGAACAACTGCAAGAGGTGGTAAAGGTATGGTGGTTATGGCATCATCAGGTAATCAATACTCAGGAACCGCGGCTCAGTATCCCGCAAATTACAATAATGTTTGGGGAATTGGAGCAACTTCTTCAACAGATGTAAGAGCTTCTTTCTCAAACTACGGACAAATTTGTGACATTTCAGCACCTGGTGTAAGTATTAGAACTACAGATAGATTGGGAGCTGCAGGTTACGACCCTGGTGATTATCGTAGTATTAGTGGAACATCATTTTCGTGCCCGATAACAGCCGCCGCAGCGGCATTTATATTCTATAAAAATTGGGAACTTACTGACGACCAAGTATTACAGATACTTGCTCAAACATGCGAGAAAGTAGGAGGATATACTTACTCCAACAATCCTACGTGGCCACTCTCAACAAGAAGTAACGAACTTGGATATGGTAGAATTAACTTGAAGGACGCTATTAATGCCACACCAAACCCTGGTGGAGTAATTCCACCTCCTCCACCACCTCCTACACAAATTCATAATTTTGTTATTAACACTTTAACTGTTAATCCAACATCAGTTATCGCTGGTAACAATATTACTATAACGGCGACGATTGCAACTCAAAACCCTACATATCCATCGGTTAATGTAATGACCCAACATAGACTATCAACCAATACAACTTGGGGTGATGCTGATGACATTGTAATCGGAACAACTAGTGGTAATCTTGGTGGTGGAGTTGCAACTGATGTTGAAACAATTATTTATACTGTTGGAAATATAACAGGGACAAGATATATTATTAGTAGAGTTAATTATATGGGGTCTATTTCAGAAACCGTATCTACAGATAATACAAGACAGGCTAGTTTTATATCAAGTCAACCAGCAATTTCAGGAGCCGACTTATCTGCAACCCTTACTTCACCATCAACATCTAGTGTTACAATTTCACCAACACAGGTTGCGGTGTCATTCCAATGGAAAATTACAAACACAGGTTCAGTTCCTATTACTTCCTTTACTTGGGACAGAAATTGGATTACACAAACCGCACCTGTTTTAACTTGGCCTACATCAACATCTTGGCAAGGACCACTATTACCGGGTCAATATATTTTATTACCCCAAGGTGGAACTATAACAAATCAATTTTCAGCATCTTGGATGTCATCAAATGTTTGTTTTAGTGCAACAAGTTGTGCTCTACCACTAGGTTCAACTAATACAATGAGAATGAGAATTCTCACAGTAAATGGTGGGACTGGCGATGGTAATTTAAATAACAATCAGGTTGATTGTATTGTAACAAGACTTGCGACGGCTGTTAACAATGATGGAGTTCTTGGTGGTGGTGAGGTTGATTATGTTGAAGTTAGACAATTTAGTCAACTATATGAAAAACCTTTAAGATATAATTCTTTGGATGAGGCAATACTCGAAAAAGGATTGAATGTTATTCACATTCATTACTCTGATGGAACAGTTGAAATTAGGAAGATTTCTGTTAATTAAAAAATAAAATGACTAATATTAAAAGGAGACTTAGGTCTCCTTTTTTTGTTTAACGGATATTTATTATAAAAAGTTTTATATGAAAAATCTAAATTTATTATCCGAATCAGATAAAAACAATATTTTAAATTTGTATAGAGAAAAAAAAATAATTATTGAACAAGAAGCACCAGTACAACAAAATTACACAGTACAAGATTTACAAACTATATTAAATAGGGCACCATATAATGCTAAATTAACCGCCGATAATAAATTTGGTCCTTTAACCGCTGGGGCTATAGGCAGTGCTTTAGATATGGTAAAAAGTGGACAAGCGTCTGATTATTTTAAACCGATGCAAAGTAAACAAGTAACATCGATACCCACATCAACCGCAACTCAGACCACTACTGGCACAACAACTGGCACAACAACTGGTACAACCACCGCACCATTAGCACCAATTTCAACGGCTTCTCCAATATCCCAAACGAACAAAGATATTAAAACACCTGCAGACGCGGACCAGGCAATACAAGCGGCTAAGTTGGAGGCTGAAAAAATTAAACAACAAGGGAAAATAACACAGGAGATGTGTAGAAAAGTTGGTAGAGCCATAAACCCTGTCAACCCATTCAAAAAAGAAGTTGCAAGTCAATCTTTGTGTGACGCATTAAGAAGTTGTATATCGAATAATATGTTAGTAAGAGATGAATCAGTATTTAGCGCCTGTAATGCATTTCCGGCAACAAAAGGGACAGAAACAAAAACAACCGTTTAATTCACTTCTGATTCATTGGTATTTTTAGTTTCTTTATTAGAAATAACTCTAATTGCTTTAGATATTATTTCACTTTCCCCAAGAGAAAACGCACCTCTATGAAAGGCTGATTTACAGGCCATTGTTAAAAAATAAATGGCTTCTTGATTTGACATCGACTCAATGATTATCTCTAAATGTTCTTCGCTTAGAAGAGGTACTTCGTCAAAAATTTTACCGTATAATTCGTCTGTTTGATTTTCCATAATATTTGATATTTATAATTATAGACAATAAATTTCATAATGTTAAGTGAGATAATAAAAAAAGTTTTAAGGGAAGCGTCTGGTGATTCTGGAGGTGCCGGTGCGTACATTACGGCTCTACAACCCGGATTAAGAAATTTTGATAAAACTCAATTACAACCATTCATCCAAGCCGTATCTGATTATGATAGTCCTTTGTTACAATATGATAGTTATGATGGTGAAATGAGTATGAGATTGGACCAAATAAAAAAAATAGAAAAACAGGCTGAAAAAATCACAGATAAGATGAAAAAAAAACCTTATTTAACCTTTAGTGATGAGGACGGTAACAATATAAATCAAACACCAGGTAAAGGATTAAATGTTGTACCTATTAAAGAATGGGTGGAAATAAATGAGGAAACAGTATCTGAAGATTTGGCGGTTTGGTTTGGTACAAAGAAAAAACCAAAGGGTAGTAAACAACCAAAAGGTCCTTGGGTTAATATATGTAGAAAAAAAGAAGGAGGTGGACATCCCCCATGTGGAAGACCTGAAGCCGATTCAAAAGGATACCCAAAATGTAGAGCAGCGGGTGTCGCTTCTAAAATGACTGATTCACAAAAAAGAGCGGCTTGTGCTCAAAAAAGAAGAGCCGAAAAAAGTGACCCAAAAGTAGGAACAGGTAATTCACCAACTATGACTTCGTACAAACCAAAAAAAAAGACCCAAAATGAGTCTTTAGAAAAATTGGTTAAGAAAATAATTAGAGAGATTGTTCAGGACTAATTCTTTCATTATTATCAATTTTTTTGAGAATAGATGACAATGAATACTCAATTTGTGATGTAATTTCAGTCTCATAGGTCTGTCTTTCACGTTCTGTTCTATTATCATACATACGTGATAATCTTTCCCACGATTTAAAACTGAGTACCACATCATAGTGATATACGTGATTTGTTACACTAATCTTTCCACCATCCAAGATAACAAACAATCCAAGTTCGGAATTCTTAATATACCTTTTACCTGAAATGGGGGCTATAAGGAATTTAGAACTAGGGTGATTAATCAACTTTCTACAGATTGTACTACAAATCCGTACATTATCATCCGCAGGTGCAGAATTATAATTAGATTTTTTTGCCAGCCAAATTGCTGATTTTACATAGAGTTTTTTAAGCCAACGATTAAGAATTTTTTTCATGAGTGTTTGATTTATTACTACAAAAGTACAAATAAAACCTATATCTACAAAAAAATTATTTCTTTTTTTTCGTGAATATGATGGCAGATTCGGTAACCGCTAAAACCGCAATTGCGGGTAACCAAGCACCAGTTACACCTCCTAATAATATACCAACCGCGGCAACACTAACACATAATGTGTTTTTTTTCCATTTCCTTATTGATTCTGTTTGAGTTATAGAAGTAACTTCATTTCTTAATTGTGATACTTGTAATGTGTCTACAAGCTGGAAATAACGTTGAGACAATAAATTATAATCGTAATCGGCTTGTGATAATTGGTCAGTAAGTTTATCGTTAGACTTGATTAAAGAATCATTCTCTGCAGAACATTTTTCTAATCTTGATAACTTTTCTAATAATTTGATTTCTTGCTTTTTTGTGAAGAAGATACCTGAATCACCCTTAAGGATTATCCTTTTTGGTAATTCTTTTTGACCATAGACTATCACGTTTAGGGTCATTATAATACTCAGTACAATCAATTTCTTTAATAACTTCATCTCTCTCAATTACTATTGTTTCTTTTGGTTTTGAGGGTGTGGTGATGAAAACCGTATCAACCTCAATCGTTTTCGTGTCTTCTAATAATAGTAATTTTTTTTCATAATTCAATAGCTCGATACTATCGGATAGGCTCACGATAGTTTTCTTAAACTTTTCAGTTTCTTTTGGATAGACATTATACACTTTTTTAGGTACGGTTATTACATATAATAACAGACCTAGTATAACGGAATAATACCAGTATTTTTTTAAAAATAACATATTAATAAATATCTGGTTTCAGTAGTTTCAAAAACTCAACCCAAGTTTCTAAATCATTTTCATTTCTACCTATGTTAGCCGAATAACAACACAGGACAACATTATCTTTAGTGTACCCCTTATTTTTATCTAATCTATCTAAAGAAGGTTGTTGGGGATGTTTTGGCTTATTTGACGGTATTAACGGTATTTTGAACCAATAACATAGACCTTTTTGGTTTTCAAAAAGTTCGTTAACTTCATCGACAGTCAAAGTATTTTCAATACCTCTGTGTTTGGAGTCATGAATCAAGGTATTTTTCCAAAGTCTTACTCTTCTTTCCTTTTGTTTTTGTCCTTCTATTTTTCTAAACTCCGCATCTTTTCTTCGATTTTTTTTATATTCTCTTGTTGATTCTAATACGCATATCTTACATCTTAAACCTCTTTGTGATTTATAAAATTCGTCCGAGGATTTTACTTCATTACAAATTTTACATTTTTTTTGTGTATCCATATTTATAAATATATGGGTAAACAAAAAAAATTAAAAAAAATAAGAATTACTTCTTATTTTTTGAACCACAATAAGGTGGTGAACATCTTTTTTTACCATCTAATCCAGGCATTCTCCCTTTACATACTTGTACTCCATAACCACTCGAATAAGCAGAGGGAAAGACTTTAAACTTGGATTTGGCGGCGGCATATCCTCTAGCACAAAGCTTTGTACCTGTTTTTTTACGACCTTCCATCATTACCATTTCCTCATCATCTGTTTGGTCATCTAAACTTTCTTCATTTTCAAATTCATTCATCAAGAAATCAAACACTTGGTCCATATTATTTTTTGCTTCGGCAATATGGTCTTGAGCCCAATCGTGACCGTTATCTAAAATAGTATCAATTTCATCACGATTTTTACTTAACAATATATCACACTGTCTTCTCATCTGTTCTAAATTTGAGAAAAACATATACCTATCGGACCCCTGCTCCTCTAAAACTCTTTTAACAATATTTGTCAATTCAGATTCGGTCAATTTAATTTTTTTCATAGTATTAAGAATTTAATCCATTACCTCCTATAGTAACCGCATTTAATTGAACTACTGCGTGGTGTTGGTTATCTAACCACACTGGATTTGGTGGGTTATATGTGGATGCGGTAGCAGTACCTTGACTTAAACTACTATTCAAATAAATAGGTATTGATTGAGCTGTATTTGCACTATATGGGGCTAAACAAGCTGCACAACTAGCAAATTCTATTGCCAAATTTACGGTAACCGCTCCTTCAGTTGTTGCACCAGTTGATGTTATTTGAATACATCTGCCATCTCCGAGTTGGAAAAAGTCATTTACCGATACTCCATTGTCACTAGCAACGAACGTCAAAACTTGTCCACCTGAACAGGTTGTACCTGTCATAAATCTATTTGCCATTTCAGTTTTTCTTTATAAATATCTTTTATTTTACTTATAACTTACAATTTGAAATTTAATTTGTCTTTTATAAGTATTAATTTCACCACTGCTTTTTACTTGGATATCTACATAATATTCATTTGGTATTTTATCACGAGTATCAAATATAAAATAGTATTCATTAGGAGTTCTATTAACTTTAGTCCAATCTTGCACCTGTACTTCAATTTGGCCTTCCCTAACATAAATTCTATAGTAGGCTTCTACGTTTGGTAAAAGTTTAGCCGTGCTATAGGCTTGTTTAATTATAACACCAACCTTTCGAATATCAGTATTCAATATCTTTTCATCTTGTTTGATACCATAATAATCAAATCCATATATTTTTGGGTCTAATGAATCGGTACCAACACTCAATACTTTTTTTAATGGGTATACAGTAAATTCATTAAATAAATTAGATATTGAAATCCCATTTAGCGACATGTTTTTCCAAATATCAGAAAATGTACAAGGTGTCTTATAACCTATTAAAGCAGGAATCGTTACTTCATACACACCTTTTGTTCTCAAACAAGACGTTATAGCCGAAGCACTCGGTATTGGGTCTCCATTACCATCTTGTATCTCAACTATAGGAGGTGAATCCAACTTTATCGGATTACCATTTTCATATAAATAAAGATACAATTTGTTTATTTTACCTAATGAAAAGTTGTTTCTGTCATCATCGATAATATCATTATAGTTGGTTTCTAAAAATGGTTCGTAAAATGTTTGAGTATGACGGGTAAAAAATTGAACTTCATATGGTTGAGTTAATCCTGTTAAGTTTTCAACTTGAGGTTTGAAGGCAATACCCCATCCTGTTGTATTAACCAATGAACCATTAAGTATATTGTTAATTTCATTGGTCATGTCAAACGAGATATTCTCATCACCAAATTCAAAATGTTGAGTATCTACAATGGTTAAATCATTGTAATTAACAGTACCGGTGTTTTTATTATTATATATACCCTCTTGAGTCCAAGAAGTTACTGTTGTTGTCTTGAGCCAATTTGAAGGTCTATCCGAGAAGTTTTTATCGTATTCGGAGTATTCATATATTAAATCGGCAAAATCGTACCCTACACCCTCGTCCCATTCTTGTGGTGTAAGAGTTTCGGCATTTGTGTATGGTATTCTAAATAATATTAAATCAAAGGAAGTTGCCCTCATTCTACCATTAGATGTTTGGGTATTCTTTAACTCTTCCTCAAATGACGAGGTATTTGTCATACGTAGAGTATGAGTTAATGAGCCACCGCAAGTTGTAGAGACTGTACCATCGGCAACTTTGGCATTTAATAAAGTTAAATCTAAATCGAATATAAATCTACTATATCCATTTGGGAATGTGGAATATACAAAATTACCATAAAATAATTCAGTCACAGGATTTCTTCCTGTGTTTGTATAACTGTTTGATATTATCGTATTATTCTTCTTGAAATAAGAATTGTGAATCGACATTTATAGTTTTATTTATAAATATCAATTAATACGGATATTTTGATTCAGAATAGTGTTTTCAGCATCTGCCAGTAATTCATCTATTTCTACGGTGGTTTGACCGTTACCTGAAGCTACAGGTACTGGTTTCATAATTGCCTTGGGATGTACGTGACCTTTAACGAAAGCGAACATTTTTCTTAATAATTCTATTAATTTTTCCCCCCTGATTGTTGAAAAACTCAGTGATTCTATACTTCTTTCATCCCCGATGAATTTATCCTGAGGAATACCGTATAAAGTATTTCTCAAATCAATTTGTTTTCCACTTGGATGTTTTGTATCGTGGGATAATAGATAAATTTTTTGAGCCCCTAAAACACCGTAAGTCACTTGGCTAGGTTGGAAATCTATTGGGGCGAACGTTTTTAACTGTATATCCTTTGGAGAGCCAAATACAGGTGTTTCATTTTTATTTTCAGATACTACAAAAAACCCTGTTTTGGTTGGTGCTGATGCTATTTTTATCTCCGAGTAAAATTTCTTAAAATTGTTACCTTCCGTTCTTTGAACCGCGTCTATAATATTTGTAAATCTATCACCATTTTCTAAAGTTTGTTTAGACGGAGTTACTACAAATGGAAATACCTTATCTTTTGAGACATTTTGTTGGTTCCTTGTTGCATATCCTGGAACAATTAATAGTCCGTTAAATACCCCTATAATGAATGAATTAAAAATGTTTACAACTTCTAAAAAACTTTTATTTGTAATTATTACTTCTTCTAAAGGACCTTGGTAATCAGTACCAATTGTCATATTTTTTATAGTACTTTGCTTAAAATTTTTGGTAGAAACAGGGTTACTATCACCAACAGGTTTTGGTATAACAGAATATAGACCTATTGAACCACTAAACAAATCAAAATCATTTTCTAAATTATCAATATTCCACATAACCATTTTTTGTACATTTTTGGTTTTCTCGATTAAATTGACTTTTGTTTCTTTTGGTTTCTTTACTCTTTTCTGTTGGAAGTTTGACAATTGTAAAAAGGCCCTTTGGGGGTTTTCAATTGGGAGTTCTCGTATATTAATTTTTTTAACCTTACCTGACCTTAATAGTAATTCGTCTCGCTTGACGATTAAATCGCATGTGCCTCTACCTAAAAACCCATTATCACCAGGTTCAGGAAAAACACCCTTACTCTCTATCTTCCTATAATTGTTTGAATTTTTATCCTTAATACTCAAAGATTGTTCTATTCTATCACCAGATGCTAAAAATTTCTTGGCTCCTTGATAATTTTCAAAAGGTGTATTTACCGGAGAAGAAAACGGACCCTGTATGTAGAATTGGTTTTGAGATTGGAATTTTTTATTTTGATATATAATATGGACATATTCCCCCTTCTCAGGAACTTGATTCAAATAAAATGGTAATAATGGTAAAAAAATTATTGGGTCTCTACTAGTCCATTTATCTTTTTCTTCATTCCAATTTTCAACTGAAGCTATAAGCGCAGAATAAATTTTTGTTTCAGGTATTACTCTTAACCTACCTAACATCATAGGGTCTTGGTTATCATAAACAAACCCTGGAAATATTATTTGATGTTCGTTACTACTATCTATAGATGATGGATTACTCATTTTGTAACAGTTCTATTTTGATATTCTTTCAAAATTAAATTATAAGAATTTTCCAATTTATCTAAATGTTTGGTTAAATTGATAATGTTGTCTTTAGTTCTGTCAAAATCTTCTTTTAAGAAGTCTAACGCATAAATTAAATCCTTATTAGGTAAAGATTTATACTCTTTTATGATTTGAACTACTTTTTCGGCTCTATGTTTATCTTCCATAATTACATTTTTTTCCCAAACGCATTAGATGGTATTGATAGTCCAGCAGGAGTAATTGTTAAAGGAGGTATAGCTATTTGGACTTTACCATTTTCCGCCTCTTCATTTACTAATGATTTTATGGTACTCAAAACACTTAACACTTCTAAATTAGGACTACCGTCAGGTAATGGTCCTGTTGGTATACCTAATTTCTGTAAATCTTCTATTGTACCAATAAATGCTCTAGTCGCTGAAAACCCGTCAAGAAATTGAGATGCGAATACTAATGGTAATGGTAGCTTTAATCCCCCCACCGCAATCTTTAATAACCAAAGTATTTCGTCAATTACACTTTTACATTCCCGCCAATCCGAAACAAATTGAGCTATTACAATCAGAAGTTGGACTAATTTTAAAATCATTATAACTTTTTTATTCGCCTGTTCTTTCTGTAAATCTTTAATGACACTTTGAATTAATGCCAATATATCTCTTTTTATTAATTTGAATAATTCTTGGACAAAGATGGCCCCAATTCTAGAAACTAAGTTTTTAACAAATTCTTTAAAACATAAGAAAAATTCTACGAATCCTTTTATATCTCCACACAATTCTTGACCAATAGCTTTTAACATCACTAAAATTGGTAAAATTACTTTTGGGCCCAATAATGAAATAATTAATCCTTGAGTAATTAATTTAATAAAATTTAAATCGATGGCGGCTTTAATGTTCCCACCAATTTCAATACCAGTCCACTGTGGATTGTTTGCTAAAATATCAGTTAATTCACTCGCTGCTTTTTCTAATTGAGACCCTTCATATCTATTTAATTCCGATAATGCATTTACAATTTGTTCAGAATTTACAGGTAATTTTTGAGTGGTACAATCTAAATATTCTACAACCCCAAGTTTAAAATTACTTATTTGTTGTTCAACATTTCTCAATTCAACTTGAGTTAACTCATAAAATGAGTCATCAATACCATCTAATTCCGCAACTTTCGCAACCCCACTAACGTCAATTTTTTTTCTACTATCAAAACATAAACCTAATATTCTGGCCAAATATCTTTGGAATTTTGATGAGTCTTCAACCTCGTTTATACTTACGTTTGCCTGAATTGAAACAGCCCCACTTAAAGAATCCATTATACTGGCCATAATAGATGAAAAATTAACAACACTAATTGTTTGGTAGTAATCATTTAAAAATTCACCAACAACGTTTACGTTATTAAGCCTATTAGGTAGGTCTACTTTAAACCAAGGACCATACTGTCCAAAATTATCATATTCTTCAAAAGTTATATTAAATAATTCTTGTCCTGATACTCCATTATATAATTGACCATTTGCTGAACTATAAGATTGTGTTGGATTTTGTACTCTATAGTACAACTCCTTATTCATAGAAAACGGATTCGATTGAATTGAAACATTGTCTTTTTCGTATAATGCTTTACCTACTTTAGAAATAGGGTCTTTTTTTAGCAACCCTCCTAAATCAACACTGGCAACTTTTACATATACGGTTTGAGCGATATATGTTTGTTGTTGGTCACATCCTGTTGTTTTATTAATTTCTTCTAATAATATTTCCCTGATTTTTGGTTGAATATTTTTAATAGCTTTAATCATGAGATTTTTAATATATCTCATACTATTACTACCTTTACCTCCAGTTACATTATTGATATCTAATAATTCCTCAAGTTGATTTTTAACTTCTTTTTGATATCTTTTTACCTGTTCTTTGGCCTTATCAAGTTGTTCAGTAATATCTTGTTTGGCCTGCTCCTGAGAGTCACCAGCTTTTTTTACCGCTTCATCGTATTGTTTTTTGAGGTCTTTGTAAGAATTAATTGAACTTATCTTATCCTTAGCCTTTTTGTAACTTTCTTCTAAATCTAAAGCCATGCCATTGATTATTTCATTTTATATGACCCGTCATTTTTAGAAATGTCTTTTTCGATTAAATTTTGTAAAATGTCATCATCAACATCTAAATCAGAAATAGAAAACGATTCTTGTTTTGAATTTGATTTTTCCCAAATACTGGACTGTAATTTAGAAAGAGTTAATTTTTTCTCTACACAATCATTGATGATTTTCTGTTGTTCTTTGATGATTGGCCCTAATACGGTCATATCTTCGGTCTCTTTCATCATTGACAACATTTTATTTTGGATTCGTATCGCGGTATTTCTTTGCTCTACAAGCTCATTATAGATTTCCTGCATCAATGATAACATTGATTCTTTGGTGAGATTAATCTCTTTTTTTTGTGGTCTAGGCATAACTATAAATACTATTTAATCATTTTTTGAATTAAATCAAAATATATAGTTTTATACTTCTTCATAGAACTTCTAATTTCTTTTGTACTTAAATTAGTCATTTCTCTCAAAGACAATAAAATTATATTCTTATTGAATTTATTGTTATCGGTACCAATAAAAATATTGTCATAATTCTCAAACAGGTCATAAAGAGCTTGACCTAATTTAATTTCATTTTCAGATAACCCATCTTGACTTATAAAGTCATTAATCTCACCTAAAAAATTTTTAATGACCAACTCACTATCGAAAACTTCTCTGTCAATACTATAAGAAAAGTCAGTATTGTTTTCTAAATTAGAAGATATATCCTCGTAAGAAATCTTACGATTCATATCTTTTTGGTCTTTGATGATTTGACCCATCAAATAGTTTTTACATATGGTACCAAAGTAAGAATAAGCCTTCTTTTCTTTAGCAGGCTTAAACTTATCTATTTTGGTCATCAAAAATGAGTGAGTGTCTATATGGATTTCATAGAAGTCCATATCTTTTCTATATAATTTGTATCTTCGAATAATCGAAGAAATCATTTTGTCTAAGGGTTTTCGTAAAAACTCATTGTAGATTTTATTTTTTTCATCAAAAGTTTGTGCGTTAAGGTATCTTATAACCGCCTGTTCTTCTCTGACATCAAAATAATTTGCTTGTTTTGGTTTTCTACCCTTCTTCTTTAACTCAACATTTGTGTCTCCTGACAAAGTGCTGGTTTCAGTCATCAAATATTTTCTGGCTCGTATTTTATGTCTCTTTCTTTTGTGAAGAAATACTCTTTTTTAGCAGACTCAATCCAAAACTTAACTTCTTGCTCGGTCAACATATTGTCTCCATTTTTGTAATTCCAAAAGATTGAGCCAGTACGTAAATTTACGTGTTTGTAACCAATTTTAGGAATTGACATAATCTTTACAGAATTGTAAGTCATTCTTAAAAAGAATTCGTAACCAAATGTTAATTTGAAGTTTGGTTTCATCATTCCGTAATCTTGGAATACCGACCTCTTCATAACCATTCCTGATATCTGAAAATTTTGATATGTGTGAAGAGTGTCGTTAGTGAGAATACCCATTTCAGATGAGATATTCAAAGCAAATGTTGCCTCGTTTGTAAATCCGGCAAATACGCCCTTTTCATCCACATCAATAACCAATGGTAAGAATGCCTGAACATCAGGGTATACTTCACTGTATTTTTTAACATTTTTGAACCAAATGCTGGAGAATTCATCGTCAATTTCGTAAAGAGAAATCCATTCGGATTCCGCAACACTTACTCCATAATTCACTTGAAGTGAGTAATTCCCCTCTCCACCCCATGAATATTTCTTAACATTTAAATCACCAAAGTCATACGAATTTAAAAATTCAATTAAATTTGTTTCTTCAGTATGAACAATAACTAATTCATGAATACCGACTCTTTGATTAATTAACGAATCAATACATTTTTTAAAATAATCATCGAATGAATGAACCGATGAGGTTTTAATCGGAAGAATAACCGATACATTAAAAGTTTCTTTATTTGTGTTTTCCATATTATTCAATTGTTTCTACTTCAGCAAGTTTATTAAGTTGTTCTTCAAAAGATTCGAGACGAGTATTCAAATAACCCTCAAATAATTCTACCGCATTTTTATAAAAAGTTTCTTTAGTGGATAAAGACTCTACTGTGGTTTTCATTTCAGAATATAATTCTTCTTTGATATTATCTTCTAACCAATTTTGTAAGAAGTCGGCGGCAAAATCCGTAATCTGATTTTTGTTATTAACCCAAAATCCGTTGTTCTCATTTATCCAATGAGGAAGCAAGTTAGGTACCAAACCTAAAACAGGAACACCTGTCTTCATTGATTCAAGAGGGTACGTGCCAAACCCGCTAGTTTCATCAACCCAAATTGACAGAAAACAATCTTGTAAATTTTTAGCAAAATCCTTTTCGGTTTGATTTCTCATATCCTTGAAAGAAATCCATCTGTATTGAGGGAATTTCAAATAGAATGATTTGATAATGTTTGCAGTATCCCTTGGTTCGCGAGTATGAATCGCAATAATTGGTTTTGGTGGGTATTGTTGTTCTGTAAAACTATCTGAAATAAATGGAGGGAGAATATCAAAAGAAGCGGTTCTCATAATATTTGAGACATATTCTTTTTGGAATTCAGACGTTGTTATACATTTGAAGAACCCAAATTGTTGCCATGTTTGACCTGGTTGTAATGTTTCCAAAATATGGTCGTAAGCTTGACACAATACTATTTTACCACAAGGTAAATTAGCAATCTGAGGCATTACAAAACCATACAATTCAGGAAGAACAATAAAGTCTTCAGGTGAAACCTCGAGTTGTTGTCCCTCGATAGATTTATGAGGTAACTTCATAAATTCCTCACCCATCCATGACTCAACACCAACGTAATCTGGTTTTTCATGTAACATAATTGGATTATATCCCGCTTTGGATAATGACATACCTAAATGGTAAATGTAAGAAATTGAAGCTTTCGCATTACCTTTAGTGTCTTGGACAAGAAGATAAATTCGAGACTTTTTGTCCTTCATGTTTATTATAGATGTCTCTAATTTTTTAATTTGTTCTTGGTTCATATATTAATACTTGTTTAATAATTTTTTATTTAATAATGTATTGAATGAGATTTTAAATGGGATTGACAATTCGGAGCTTTTTGGGCCTAACGCTTCATCAACACCTTCATTTTCGGTCATTAAAATTTCAATTAATGTTTTAACCATTTCATATTTAACAACACTTATATGGTTTTCTGAAGAACCTGTTGAATCAACTGAAGGCTCAATATTGATGTATTCATCAATTTGGTCCAAATCCAAATAATAATATTCGTTAAGAATTTTTAGCATGGAATAATTTCTTTTAATTTTTCTTCGAACTCCTTCATAGTTGTAATAGTATGAATTGATTCTATTTTTTTATTATACTCCGTTTCAAATTTTATAACTAATTTATCTGACGGATGTTCTAATAATAACGATGGATTGGATGTAAGTAAAATATCTATTTCATTCCACATAGAATTAATTGTGTAATTACTATAAAATACCACTTTTTCTAATTGGCAACCAAATTTTGATAGGAAAAATAATGAAGCTGGTTTCGATTTACCAATCTCATCTGAAACTACAATAAAGTCATGTTTATCTCGTAAATTAATATACACATCATTCAAATCGTTAAATGTAGTATACTCTGAAGACGCCGCATGGCCAAATATTTCCATAACATAATCCTCAAATAGAAATGAATATTCCTCTTCTTTGTTCTGAAAAATGAAGTGGTTTGAAATTTCTAAGCTGCCTACCGGTAGATTTATTTTATATTCAAATGGAACAATCTCACTTATTTCTTCAGTATTACCCGAAACATCTAATTCATAAGTTTTTTCAAATCGCTCTTCATCAATAGTATCGATTAGATTTTTTTGATAAACTTGCGTAATTTTCCCAATAGTGTCCCGCAAGACACCATTTATCTCGATTCCAATTCTCATGATTCGTATCTTTTAAGTATTTTACTAATCAGAGGATTTCTTACAATATCTTTATTATCAAATTCGAATACACCAACATCAGGTAACTCTTTGAATTTCTCAATAGCATCCCAAAGCCCCGACTGTCTTTTATCTTTATATCTGTCAGTTTGTTCTAAATCCCCCGATATGAAAAATTTACTATTAAAACCTATTCTTGTCAATAAAAGTTTCATCTGATTTGGAGTTGAATTTTGTGCTTCCTCGAAAATAAGAATAGAATTATCGATGTTCATACCTCTCATATATGCTAGCGCGAATACCTCAATAACATCAATTTGTTTTAATTTTTCACGAGCTTCTTTACCAATGATTTTATTCATCAAGTAATAAGATGGGAAAATATAGGGGTCTAACTTTTCTTCCACATTACCTGGTAATGAACCAAGTTTTTCTTCAGCTTCTACTGCGGGTCTTACAATAATAATCTTCTCATAAGGAGTTTCAGGGTCTGATAATAAATCAAGTGCCGCTTTCATAGCAATATAACTTTTACCGACACCAGCTGGCCCTGAACATATTGTAATTTGATTTCCTACTAATAAGTCGTAATATTTTTTTTGGTTTTCAGATAAAAATTTTTCTTTTGATTTCTTTTTTATTATTTCCGTGATTTGGTCTTTCCTACTCACATTTTTTCTTGGCTCATCTTGAACCGGAACGGTTTTTTTTCTTGTCATTTTTTTTATAATTTATCGAAAATTTGAGAAAGTGAATTAAATGAGTATATTCTTTCATTATAAGAATAACTTAACTCATTATCTAATACAAATCTTTTATTAATTTTATTTATATTTTGAGTTGTAAAAGTTCTAATTATTGGTGAGGTATTGACCGCTATTATATTTTCACAATAGTTTGATAAATTACCAATATCAATTAATGACATACCGTAGTCTGTCGTACACTCGTAATTTTTTATTTTTTGGGTGGTGATAAATGTTTTTTCTAATTTAGTCAACAAGTCACACAAATAGTAGAATTGATTTCCTTGATAATTAAATTGATTACTCATTGGCTGGGAGTTAATTATTAAATAGTCATATGTTTTATTTGTAGAAATTTCGTAATTTGAGTTGTCAAATAATAAATCGGTATTACTAAAAAATTTTGGTGATAATTCTAAATTAGATGACATTAAATTGAAAAAATCAACATAAAATAAATCAAGATTAAAATTATATTCACTTATTTTACGGTAATAAAAACCATCTCTTCCAATCCATGTATTATACGAATCTGACGGTACTAAATGATATGGATGTATCTGTATATTTTCACCTATTATATGTTTTTTTAATTCATTTATATATTGCGAATGAACATAATAATTAAATAAAACATCCGAATCTAGGTATTTGTTTAAAAAATGAATTGTAAAAACATTATCACCTAAACGACAATCATTGTGTAAATTAATAATTCTCATTTATAATTGTGAATCAAATTTTTTGTCCAACAACCATGAAAGAATTATTTAAATCTATTCCACTTGAATATATATTAATGTATCCCTTTTGTATCATATAATCTTTTATGATTTCAGATGAGAAAATATGTCGATGTTTTTTATTATTCCATGGTCTCCAGTACTCTTGTGAATAATCAGGAAGATACAAAAACAAAATTCCATTTGACTCAATCATTTCGTACCAATAATCCATAACCTCAACCCAATTGTCTACATGTTCCAAACAATGTGAAGAGTATATGTAATTACATTTTTTAGGTAGATTTAAAGCATGGTATTCATCATCAAAATCCAAATCTATTGGAAATGAACCGGGTAATGACCACTCAATTTTTTTAGGGCCAATATCATATCCAAATCCTTCACAAAACTCTTGGGCGAAGGGAATTGAAAATTTAGACCCATTCCCTTTTGATTGAAATTCGGGGTATTTTTTTCCTTTAAACTCTATTAACTTCATATTATTTATTTTTTTTAAAAATTCCAGTCAATATATTTGGTAATAAATCAACCGGTTTCCTTATTATGTCTTCAATATTTGAATAACAAATTAATTCATAACCTTGTTCTTTCATAAATTTTTTCATTCCCGTTCTATTGAAATGCCATAAGTGTTCATTTTCTCTTCTATGTTTCCATCCCATAAACCATTCGTCAGATAAATAATGACACTCGGGTAAAGAGATATAAATGTAATCACAATTTAATTTTTCAAGAAAATAAACATCATCAAAATGTTCTAAAGAATCAAAAAAACAAACAACGTTAAAATGACGATTATAAATTTTATCAATATCTAAAAAAATACAATCTTTTGGGATTTCATAACCGCTAATATCAGTTCCATAACACTTATCTATATTTTTTTTACAAATATTTAGAAACGAACCATTACCGTACCCAACGTCTAAAATTGAATTTATGTTTTCTTGTATAACACCGCTCATAAAACCGTACCTTAAATAAGACATATTATCTACTTTAGGTCCGTAGTTATTATAGCTATTATTTACGTAATCAACATTATAGTTTATTTTATTTTTCTCAATTTGAAATATTAATCCATTTTTGTCTTCTTCGTAATTTTTTAACATTCTTAATAATAAATTTTAATAATTATTACCTTCACTATAGTATACTTGCCAATAGTTAATCATTTCATCTAACATGGTTTCAAATGTATAATCGTGAGTCCATCCAGTTGATTTAACTAATTTAGAAGAATCACCCTTCAAATCGTGTAACTCTTCGGGTCTTAAAAACTTTTCATCTTGTTTTACATATTCAGACCAATGAAGTCCAAGTCTTGTAAAAACATAATTAACAAGTTCTCTCACAGAGTGTGAAACACCTGTAGAACAAACAAAATCATCAGGATTATCTAATTGTAGAATTTCCCACATTGCCTTTACATAATCTTTAGCATGACCCCAATCTCTGGTGGCATCTAAATTACCTAATCTTAACTCATTAGATAACCCAAGTTTAATCTTAACCGCTTCTTTACAAACTTTATTTGTGACAAAATTAGTTCCCCTTCTTGGTGATTCGTGGTTAAACAAAATACCATTTGAAATAAACATTCCATATGAGTTACGATAATTACGACAAATGTTATAGCTAAAAACTTTAGCACATCCATATGGGGAAACTGGATTCATTGGCGTTGTTTCTCTTTGGAACCCGTCTGAATCGATAGAGTTACCAAACATTTCCGAAGATGAGGCTTGGTATATTTTAGTATTTGGTTTTATTAATTTAACGGCTTCAAGTAGATTTAAAGTACCTAAACCAGTTACTTGTGCGGTATATATTGGTTGGTCAAAAGATATTCTAACATGAGATTGTGCGGCTAAATTATATATCTCATCAGGCATTATTTTTTGAATTACTCTTACCAACGAAGACATGTCAGTCAAGTCGGCATATTCTAAAGTTAATTTGGAGTAAACATTGTCCAACCTAGCGGTTTGATTCTCGGCCACGGAATTTCTTTTCAATACTCCATAAACTTCGTATTCTTTGTCTATTAAAAACTCGGCTAAATAAGACCCATCTTGACCATTTATTCCTGTTATTAATGCTCTTTTCATAATTTTGAATTATTGTATAAATTTTTGAATCTATCATATACAATTTTACAATATTCTATTTTATCAGAAATAGTTTGTAAATATATACTTCCATCGTGACGTACATGATTATAATTCAATTCAGAAGAACAAAAAAACTGAACTTCAGTATTTTCCATAAGTATTGTATTAAAAAGTTTTACGTCACAGCACGGACTATTAAGTATTAATTCTAAGTCACCATTAAAATCTATATTTTCTATTATTTTTCTGTTGATGACATAATTACCTACATTCATAAAAAAAGCTAAATTATTAAAATCAAACTCATATAAATTTTTTTCCCCAAAAAATAAATTGGACATGAAAGTTAAATCATAATCAGGTTTCGCAAAACTAGGACATATAATAGTGTTAAAATTAAAATCTTTAATAAGGGAAATTGAAGTTTTGAAATAATTTTCTTCGGCAAAATTGTCACTATCTATAAGTGCAACCCAATCGTTTTTGGATTTTTTTAAAACCTCAAGTTTATTTAAAAAAGGACCTAAAATTTTTTCATTTTTAAACACTTTTATTTTTTCGTGGTCGAAGTAATAATTTATTTTTTCATAATCTTGCCCATTTTCATCAACTATTACAATTTCATCAATTAATTTGTTCTGTAAATATTTTTCTAAATTGTTTTTTAGAAAAGAATCAAAACGGTTTAGAGTTGGTATACCTAAAGTGATTTTATTCATTATTTTTTTAAGTATAACGCATCCCCCCAATTCCACCCGGTTATTTCTGTAACAACTCTTTCAAAACCAAAATTAGACAAATATTCATCAATATCAGATAAAAGAGGACAACCTTTATAAACTTCATTAGTATTAACTTCAGTATAAATATAATTAAAGTTTTCTAATAAATTCCCAAATCCTTTTAAAGCCTCCAACTCATACCCTTGAATGTCCATATTTAGAAAATTAAAATTACCAGGATTTATATTATTTTCTTTATATATTTCTTCCATAGTTCTAACATCAATTTCCATTGAATCAATATAAACAACATCGGGATGACTTCCCGAATGTGTGCCGAATTCTAAAACTGAAGATGATTGCCCGTTATTAGATATATTGAATTTAACCTTTTTGTTCTCGGAGCCAACTCCTGAAATTATTACTAAATCTTCCCCAACTTTTTCTTTTATTATTTGATAGTAATTTGGGTTGGCGTCAATCCAAATTACATCCTCAATATTGTTTTCAGTATACCACTGTTTTTCTTCTGCATGATGGGCCCCAATGTGTACAGCCCCTTTGATTTTAGTTGTAAAAAAACTTTTTAAATTTGTTATTAACATAATAATATTTTTTAGTTTGATTAAATAAATTTATCAAACTTAATTATATTGTAAATTCAAATCCCGTAATTTGAATAAATAGTCGTCGTGAGTACCGTCCCAAATTAAATTATCACTATTTTTAAAATCAGATAAATTACAAACTAAATCATAGTTGTTTTCGAGCATGAAATTAAACAAAACTTCTTTATCAAAATTATATACTTCAATTAAAATATATGTAGGACTTACTATTGAAAAATCTAGCCCTTTCAATACCTCCAATTCATACCCTTCAACATCCAAAGAAAAAAAATCAATTTTTTTAATATTATTTTCTTGTATTATTGAGGTCAGAGTTTTGGCAGATACTGAAATCAAATTTTTAAATCCTAATCGACTACCATTTACGGACGCCATTAAAGTACCGTCAAAATCACCCAATACAGTTTCTTCGATATAATTATGTGATACTAGTGCCACATTGTAAAAAATATTTTTTTTAGAACGATTTTCAACCAGTTGTTCAAAAGCTTTAGGAGAAGGTTCAATTAACAATCCCGACCAATTTTTTTCAGTTTCAAGTAATAAGGTATTACTTTGGGTTTTCCCATCATGAGCTCCACATTCAATGTAAAAACCGTCAGTAAAGTCTAAAATTTTATTTATTTTTTCTATAATTTCCATTTTTTTTTATAAATTAACTAGTTTTTTTATTATATTTTCATAACATCCTTCATAGGTATATAGTTCTTCGAAGACTTTCTTACCATTTTCCTGCAATCTTTTAATATCATCTTCATTGTATGAATGTAAAATTTCACCAATTTTATTTATTTCTGATTGGTGAACCAAAACTCCGTAACTATTAAAATCAACTAAATCTTGAAACGGAATCCAAGGAGTATCATAAATATAAACAGGAATTGAGCCTAAATTAAGCGATTCGCAAATTCTAAAAGATGTCCTACCATAACCTCTAGGACATAAAGAAAAAATACTTTTTTCCATGGTCTGTTTAAAATCCTCATAATTGGTTCTTTCTTTTAAGATAAAACCTTCTTTATTGTGAACCGCACCATAAAGTTGTTCTCTGATATCATGTCTTCCTCCTATAACACCAATAAAAGAGGCGAAAATGTCTCGAGGTCTTTCTATTTTTTCGACCGGACAACAAATTAACGGAATGGGGTAATCCCCAATGCCACCACTGGCAAAAGAATATAAATTTAAATTACTTATATTGTGTCGTATACCATCATCCCATTGTACCACTGTAAATAATTTTTCATTGGACGGAACCTCGTTCAAAAATTGTTGTAAATCTTCTGTAGGGTCTGATAAGTAATTTCTACTAATATAAAAACAAGTCCACTGAACGGGTAAATATTTTATATTCGTAACCCTTGTTTCGTTTTTGAATTTATTAAAAAAAAACTCCTCAAATACCATGAAATTATTAGGTGGGTAATTGTGATTAGTTTTTGTTAAAAACAATTCTGGAGTTTTATAAATTTGATTCATTATATAATTTTTTAAATTTTATTCCAATGATTAAGTACGAAAATTTCTCCATGCCAAATAGTATATTTTTTTGGGTCTGGGTAAAAAATGTTATTTTGGTTCCCCAAAAAACCTATCCACCAAGAAAATGTCCCAAGTGAAAGTACCTTATATTCAAATGAACTGGCAAAAATTATTGTACCCAAAGGATTATTTTCGTATAAAGTCAAATTGAATTTATTTATCAATTTAATAACGGTTGGGTGGTTTGGAGAATCACTTGATACGAATCCCCTTTCGAAAGGGATTTTGTCGATGATGTTTTCGTAATAATCATAGTCAGCATATTTGTTTTTAACAGGATTTATGTCGTATAATAAATCACCAAGTCTTACATGTACAAATAAATCCTTGTTTGGTGTGTGTTTAATTTCTTTAATAAAATTTTTCTTATCGTTAATCAAACCGACAATTTCTCTTGTTTGAAAAAAATCATTAAGATTTAGATTGAAATTAATTTCGTCCTTATTAAGGATTTCAAAAAAATTATTATTGTCGACTCTATTAGTTTCCGACCAAATTTTTTTTTCGAAAATTGGATTTATCAAAATAGTATTATCAATAGGATTTTGAATGTGTTCTTTGAATTTTTCGGATAATATAATACCCGTAAAATTTTGGAACAAATTATTTCCTAATCTCCCATCATAACTTATTGATATCATATTACAATATTTTAAAAAATGTTAATAACTAAGTATTTTATTTTTCCAAAACTCAAAATCTAATTTTTCTAAATTCCATTTTTTACTTTTTATTCTATCGAATTCCGAGTTCAAAAAATCCTCATTTATTTCTGTCCAAGAATCCACAAAACAAATTGGTAAATCTTTGTAAAATGAATTATTGATGTTCCTTTTTTCTACCGGAATTGAGCCAACATATAAAGTTTCCCAAGTTCTATGAGTATCAGTACCATTACCTTCAGGGCACAAAACAAATTTATGTGTTTTTACATCTTCAATATAATTCTTAAAATCAATACCATTACTTCCCCTTTTGATAGTTACCCATTTTTTGTCATTAAAAATATTGTATGGTTCGTATCTTTGAGGCGGATTTGTCTCTACATTAAAATTTATATAAAGTAAATTTTTATATGATAAGTTTAAATTACTGTAATGAATTATATTATCTAACTTTTGTTCGTGAACAAACCACTCTGAATTCTCTAAACCAATAGGTATCGATTCTATTTTTTCATGTTTTATACAAACATTTTGACCAAACCATTTTATTAAATTTTTTGGAATATAATTTATATTTGCATAATATTGTTGGTCATAATCCACAATTTTCCCATCACTATTATGAGATACTAACACAAAATCAAAATCAGGTGGACTCATAAAAAATTCATTGACCTCATGAGTTGCCCTATAAAAAACTCTTCCGTTACCAATGGTTCTGAATTTTTCTCCTCTAATGTAATTCATGACATTTTTTAATTACTGAAAATAATAGTATTATCATTGTAAAATTTATTAAATTAAAAAGTATATGTTTTATTATTTATTTTTTTACAAAACTACCCCACAATACGTTTTTGAAGTCTTCATAATAAAAAGGTTCTAAATTGTTTATTTCGATAGATAATTTTATTTCACCGTAACTAGACTCTGGTGGATGAGGCCAGTTAATTCTCGACTGGATTTCACGATATTCATTTAAATTATCAGTATAATCGTGACACATTATAACATCACCTGACTTTAAAAATTGAGAATATAGATTAAATTCTTGATTTTTACTACCCCCGTCACAAAGGAGTAATGTCTTACCTTCCCTTTGAATAATGTTTTTAATATCTTCTTTTATGTTTTCACTGAAGCAATCTCCTTTTATGAATTTAATATTTTCATTTTGGACTTGCAAAAATTCAAATGTAATATCATAACAAAATAAATCAGTTTCTAATTTTTTGTTTTTATGCATCCAAAGAGATAATCCTCCTCGGTGAAACCCAATCTCGACTATCTGATTAAATTCTTGTAGAATATTCAAAAATGGGATTTGAATTCCAGGAGTTTGACCTGCCACTACATTTTCCACTAATAAGTAAGTTTCCATTTTTTTAATTTATAATTTTATTAAATATTTTTTTTGTTGTAAGATTATTTTTAACATAGTCTAAAACAAATTTGTTATTATCTAAATTTATTTCCTTTTCTTTTGAAAATTTTATTAATTCAACTTTAGGTAAATCAACCATAGTTAAAGGAGGACATTGTTCCAAATTTTCAAATAATGGGATGCAACCGTTCATCATTATTTCATAGTGTCTCATACAATCCCATCCACCTTTCATTTTAGTAATGGCAAACCAACATTCGGCATAATGACGAAAATAATCCGATTCGTATTCATATAGATAATTTCTGCTGAAATTTGGTATTATATCTGAAGTTAATATTTTTTTTTCAGAAACCTCACTTAAAATTACTTCTTCAGGGACACCAAAATTAATTGGGAAAACGTAAGGATGGTTTTCATATAGTTCTCTTTTGAAATAAGTACTTTTTTCAACAAACTTAAATATAATCTCTGAATCGTCTTCGCCATCAATAATTATAATGTCTTCCTTATCGTAAACACTCGAAACTAACTCCCAATAATCTTGACACCTCCAAATTGAACCATAAATAATTTTGTCGAAAAATTTATCCCTGATTAACTCTTCAACACTTCCAGGAAGTTCATTATACAATGAATGGTCTATCTTTCCGGAAATAGTAAATCCACGACCGTATAGTTTTTTTTTACTCTCAATATCAAGATTGTCGTACATATACCACATTTTATTTGTTTCGTAAAAATTTTTACCATGAATTTTTTTACCTCCATGGAATATGACATCAGACATATAGTCAATTCCCCCCGCATTTGTTATGAACAATGTTTTCATTAAATTAGAGATTTAATTTTTCCAATTTTTTTTGAATATGTCTTCAATATACTTAAAAACAACTTCGTCATAATGAGGGGCAGCCCCCAAGAAAAAAACTTTATCCAAAACCTTATTAGAGTTGGGGTACTTATCTAAATCATCTAAATAAGAATACCCCGGATGAAATAAAATGTTTCCCGCAAAATAGTTTCTAGTTTGTATTTTGTTTTCCTCTAAAAATGAAACTAGTTTATCTTTTAATTTTTTATCTTCACAAATAAAAGGAGTTCCAAACCAACATACATCGGATTTGTCTAACGAACTAACCCCTTTAATCCCATTTACGTATCTTAACAAGATTGACTCAACTATTTTTTTAGAATTTTTTCTTTTGGTGTCAATATCCTTAAATTTTAATAATTGTTCCATACCTATTGAACCCTGTAAATCCATAGGTTTCAAGTTATAACCCATATTTGTAAAAACATATTTGTGGTCAATGACTCCGTCGTATGATTCCAACCATTTACCAAATCTCAATTGACAAGTCCCACAAGACAATAGATTTGCTGAACCAACACAGTAACAATCTCTACCCCACCAAGAGATACTCACAAATAATTTTTTAAGACCTTCAATGTTAGTGGAAACCATACCACCTTCACCTGTTGATATATGATGTGCGGGATAGAAAGAGCATGACCATGCCACATAATAATCACTTATCGGTTTTCCATCCCATTTAGTGCCTAAACTATCACAACTATCACCAACTAACTGAATATTATGTTTTTCACATAAATTTTTTAGGTAATCCATGTCAGGAGGATTACCTAAAACAGGAGAAACAAAAATAGCCTTTGTTTTTTTAGTTATTTTTTCTTCAATTTTCGTAATATCAAAATTTAAAGTTTTCCATTCGATATCGACAAACACCGGTTTTAAATTGTTCTGAACTATTGGGGCAATAGTTGTCGGAAAACCAACTGGTGAAACTATTATTTCATCATCATCCGACCAACCAAAAAACTTTTTTAAAGCGGTGATTAAGACTAAATTGGCCGAACTACCGGAATTAACCATATGAGAAAACTTAACACCGAACATCTTTGAAAACTTACTTTCAAATTTATGGACATTTTCCCCGGCAACAATCCATTTACCTGAAATTAAAGTTTTAATTGCGGATACAATTTCTCGTTCGTCCCAAAACGGACCTGAATAAAGAACTTGGTCTCTACCTGGAGTAAATTTTTTGTTATAAAGATATTTTGGCTCATTTAATTTTAAATACTCGCCAATTTCACTTAACAAAGTCTCTAAACTTTTATCCATTATTTAATTTTAAATTATGTATATTTATAATATTGGTAATATCTGTATCAATATTATAATCTGCGGACCTTAATCTGAAATGATATTGGCTTAAATCAAATTGCTCAATAGGCATAGGACTATTTGATAACGCATCTTGCCTGCGACCCTCAACCATAGGAATTCCAAAATCTCTCATCAAAATACCTAAAGAAACATCATCAATATAGTTATGATTCCAAAGATGTTTATTATCTAAAATTAATTTAACCAAATCCCGACTCAGGAAATAACCACTACCTGAGCAGAAAGGGATACCGTCATGACTTACAAATCCACCGCAGTAAAAATTATTTTTAGGTTTATCTGTAAGAAATTCGGTTAGTTTTTCCATGTCAACGTATGACGATAAAGTAGTTCTAAAAATATAATCAAAATCAAATTTTTCATATAAAATTTCTAACATTTCTAAAGTTCTATAACCAATTCCATATAAACCTTCGTCATATATTGTATAAATTTTCTCATCAACAATTTCATTTTTTTCTCTATTACCATAATAGAAAAAAATTTTATATTTATCTTTATATAAATTATACCATGTCTCTCTTACGACGGCCTCCAATCTCGGATAGTGCCTCGCCTCCATTGCTAATATTGATACGATGACTTTCATTTTTATTATAATAGTAAAATTAATTAATTTATCAAACTAAATTTAAGAAGTTTTTAAGTTATATATTATCTTCATATTTCTAACATCCACACTACGGTCGGGTTCCCAGTAATTATTAAAATTTTCTTTAACTCTATAATGAAAATAGTCCATAGGAGGGTTGTCTGAAGGAAAATCAAATCTATGACCTCGAATTGGGTAAACCCCAAAACTCTTAAGTATTTTGGCAACAATAACATCATCCATGTGACTTGTCTCCCACAAATTTTTATTTTCAATAATTATTTTAACTAAATCTTTACTCAAAAAGTAACCGGACCCCCCACAAAAATCTATACCATCATGACACCCCATTTCACCGAAATAAAAATTTGATTTTGATTTATTATCCAAAAAAGAATAAAGTCTATCTATATCAATATAGGAAGATAAATTTGTCCTAAAAATATAATCAAAATCAAAATTATTGTACAAAAATTCATACATTTTTAAAGTTTTAATCCCAACATTTTCAAAAGACTCGGTAGTATTAATATAAATCCTATCATCAATAATTTTATTTTCAGATTCATTACTACCGTAGTAAAAATAAACAGGAACAGAATTAGAGTTCAAATTTAACCAAGTTTCTCTAATGGTGTCCTCAAGTAAATCATATGGTACAAATTCTGAAGAAATAATAGAAATAATAACCCTATGTTTTGTCATATTTTAGTTGAATTTTTTTAAATTTTTACAGTGCATATGTAAATTATTAATTTTAACTTCTTTACCTTTGAAGATGGTTACAGGGTATTTTCTACCAAACTCATCTATTCTGAAATCAAAATTGAACGAAGACGGATTAATTAAACAACTTTCATTTATAAACCCCGTAGTGTCCCCTCCAATATTTCTAGGGTCAACTCCTCCCAAATATTGTCCTAAACAAGCCGCATCGAAAATTGAATTAAATTTATTAAAATTATTATGGTAATGAGATGGGTTATTTGTTCTGTGCCCCATAGAAGAAACTAAATCTAAATCATAGAAATCCGGGAATAGAGGTAAATTATATATCTCACCCCCACTATGGTATCTATATTCAGATAAGAGAGACATATCATTTGAATCCGAAGACCCAATAATAAATTCATTTAATTTACGTATTGATTCTAAAGATTTAAAGTATATAAAAGATGGAATACATCTTGAGTCATTATCAAATACCGACGCAAAAGTATAATTCTCTATAAAGGTTTCCAAATGTTCTGATATGTTAATATAGATTAAATTGTCGTTCTCGAAGTGAAATACGTTAGATAAAGAAAATTTAATCATAACCTCTTCAATAATCAAAAAACGCTCAGTAACTGATTTCCAAAACCCATCCCTGAAATTAACATCATAACCTTTAGTTTTATTAAAACTATTATGATTTTCTGTTTTTTCTAATTCTTCAATAGAAACAAAACTAACTAAATCATCATTTATAATTTTATTTTGATGTATTTTGTTAGATGCTATAAAAATTTTACAGTTGTTAAATTTTAATATTTGTGTTATACAATCGTTTATATAATCAACAAATTCATTTCCTTGGTGAACAAGTACAATTGAGTATCTATTATCCATATATTTAATTAACCTGTGACCTGTGACTATGGTGATAATAACCAATTCCGTTTGCCGAACCAAATAAGCTCTCATCAACAAATGAAGATAAAACCAATCCCCAAATAGGTAAATCACCCCATCGGTTTATGTATATACAATTAGAATCATTTACACATTGTAAGAATTTTTGAACCATGATATTTTCTTTAAAATATTTGAGGTTTAAACAAGTAAAGTTTGTATATGGGCACTTTATGTCATCAAATTTTTTATCAACTATAATAGAATTATCGGTTAAAAACTTACTCCATAAGTTTTCCAATCCAACCGTAACATACGATTCATCTTTTCCTTGAAAAAGTGGGGATAGGAAAACTTTTTTTCCGTCTTTAAGTTGTTGTATATAATCTTGGTTAAACCTGTGTACAACACAATCCTCATCTATCCTAATAATATAATCATATCCATCTAAATAATCAAAAAAATCTATCGCCCAAAAATGACACATATGTTTATACCCTAAAGGAAACCAACCTGATTCTGGTGTGGAGTGACAAAATTCAGATTCAGTTTTAACATTTGAGTCGTTGAACCCATTTTTACTGTTACTGCTTTTTACGTCAACGAAAGTCAGTTCGATTTTACTCAAAACTTTTATATAGTTTTGATGGTCTACTGAAATATTCCCCTCGTGAAAAATTATATTGTCAAAGTTATATTTTGAATTTTTGACAATGTTTTCATATATTGAATTATTTCTTTCTATCAAACTATTATAGTCCGATAATCCTCCATATCCTCGAGATAGAGTTACAATTGCTATTTTATTCATAGTAATATTTAACTAGTTGGCCAAGTCATGTGTCTATTGTGAGACCAATTTTGGTGATGTTGTATTAATCCTGATAAGTATAGTATTTTTTTCAATTTAATAAAGTTGAAAAAACTAATTGACCTTTCAAAAGCATGACCACTATTCCAAGTGTATTTAATCTCATCTATTAATATTTCAAACCAAGACATGTATTCATAAAAACTTTCTACTGAAATTGTAGAATTACTTCCCGAACTCCAATGACCATCACCAATTATTTTCCAATTTTCAACTAATTCAGGAATATCAATATCATAATGTTTCTTTATTGCAGGTATTAATAATTCGCCAATCCATGTAGAGTCGTTTATAAAATACATTGAAACATGGAGGGCTCGATATCCAATAAAATCAGGTTTATTTTCTAATGTAGTTTGAAGATGAGGTAAGAAATGTCCTGCAACTTCTATATCATATTCAAATAAATTTACATAATCCGCGTCTATTAGATTATTTTTCCATAAAGCGTACCATCCGGTGAATGAGGTAAATTTAGGATATATTTCTATGTTGATGGGTAAATTTCTACATATAATGACATTTTCTAAATTTTCAATTTGGTCTACAGGTAATTCAGTACCTAAAAAAACAAATTTTAAATTAGGTAGATGGTTAAATTTGCCATTAGATAAAAATTCTAATATTAGATTTTGGTCATGACAAAAAATAAATGATTGAATTCTCATATTAAAAGTACTTTTACGATAAATACTAATTCTCGACTAATTCCTTCATATTTTTATCATAATCAACGTAATGGTCTTGGGTTCCGTGAGAATTCATTTGGAGATGTTTTATAAATCCTTGCGTAAGAATTGGTTGTTGTTTAAACATCAGACAATAAAATGTAACAGACCTTTCATGTCCGTGACCTGCGGTTTTGGAATGTTTTATTAAATTAGCCAACGGCTCAAACCATTTCATATAGTTATTAAAGAATGAAACCTCCATAGTACAATTACTTGTGGTTGACCAAGCAAGTTTTGGGTTTTGTTTGATATATAATCTTATTGTTTTTTCCAAATCAATTTTATATACCTGTTTAATAGCGTTGAATAACTCTTCAACCCAATCTTTGTTATCTATAAAATGGTAGTTGGTACAAGGGAATGGGATGTATCCAATCATTTTTTGACCATCATACATAAACTTGTCCATAGTCTGTTCCAAATTAGGATTAAGAATAACATCGTATTCAAACAAATTTACATATGGGGTTGTTATTAGATTATTTTTCCATAAAGCGTACCACCCTGTATAAGCATTTATATTGGGATACTCCTCGATGTTGTGAGGTAAATTTCTGGCAACTATAATATTAGAATTATTTTCTATTTTATCTGTGTCACCATTACCTAAAAATACATATCTGTATTTTTTAAGATTTTTAAATTTACCCGAATTCTCATAATCCAAAATTATATTTTGGTCATGACAAAATATGAATGTCTCACAAATACCATTATTGGTAATATCCAAAGGTAGATTTTCTTTGAATTTTTCAGAGAAGAATACTCTGTTATCCTCCCAAGATTGATTGGTCATACCGATAGAAAGGTGAGTAACTCTAATATCAGTAACAATTCCTATCTTAACATTATCCATGTGATTTGGGACACAGAAAGACAAATCATAAAAGTGAAACCCTTTGAACTCCTCGTCAAATCTATGTTTGATTTTGGTTTTATCCAAAGTCATAAATAACCCATCAATTAAAACAACTTCCTCAATATTGTTATTTATGTGTTTAGAATATGTACTGGTCCATTTTTTACCTTCGTTTTTATGATTAACAATTCCGTACATTGTTTGAGGTATCTCCCACCATTTACCCGAGTCAGGTAAATACTTTGAGCCGGCAAGACCAATTACCCCGAATTCGGGGTTTTTACTATAATGTTTTAGTAACTTACTACCCCAATTATTGGTATCAAATTCTAAATCATCGTGACACAAAACAACAATATCATTTGATGACTCATTAAGGATTTTATTGTAAGCTTGGGGTAATGACATTATCCCATCATTCACGATTTCGATAACCTCAACATTTTTTAATCCACAAGATTTTTTTAAAATCTCTGTATATTGTGGGTTAGATTTTCTTGTGCTATATCCTATTGTAATCATATTCCAGTTGAACCAAAACCGTTCTCGTTTCTATCCTTTTTTATTTCTTCCATAGTTTCCTCTAACTCAATCCACTTTCCATTTACCACAGGACAAAGAACCGCTTGACCTACCTTTGTACCTTTTTCTATGGTATAAGCAAAATTATTTGAATTAAAAATAATAACTTTAATTTCACCCGTATAACCATTATCAACAGTACCTGGAGAGTTCATAACAAACAAACCTTGATTGATTGCAAGACCACTCTTTGAACGAACTTGGATTTCATATCCATCTTTAATGTCAAAAGAAAGTCCTGTTGGAACCAAGGCTCTACCAAACATTGGTAAATAGACGGTCTCAGTGGCATATAAATCAAAACCTGAATCAGATGGATAATTATAATTTGGTTCTACAGCATCAGGGTGAAGTTTTTTATATTTCAAATTTAATCTGGGGACATAGGATGTCATTTCATCCTCAAGTTGTTTTATATCTAATCCTGTTTCGTCTAAAATCATTTGGAATGTTTCATCATCAAAATTTTCATCCAAATATTTGTTAAGCATCTCTGCTTGTTCTTTCAAAGAATTTAAGTCAGTATTCATTCTAATTCCTTTAATTTTTTTATTATGTCAATTAAGACTTGAACATCACGTTCACAATATTCACTAATTTCTTTTAATTTTCTATCAATCCAGTAGGTATTATGTACCTTATCCCCACTTATTTCACCATCTTTTGGTGTTGGTATATCCATACAAGAACAAAGTAAATCTAATGACCCTATTGAACTATATGCTCCGTATTGCCAAATCTCCTTTGTGTCTATTGCTTTAATTTCCCAAGGCTTGGTATCATATGATGGTAGGATTGAAGGGGGTAGTAGATTATTAATAATCATTCTTTTTGCCAACATTGGTATGTCAAAATTCTTTAGATTATGTCCACACAAGTGAAAATCTAATTTGCCACACCTATCAAGTAATTTTTGTACCCCCATTAATAATTCCTTTTCATCATCACCTGAAAAAGTTTGGGTCTTCGTTTCACCTTTATCAGTTACAAAGGCTACACTCACACAAACTATTTTGGCAAATTCAGGAACCAAAGACGTTCTTTTCTCAAAAACCTCATCATGAGACAAACCTTCATCCTCTGGAAACCTTTTTTGAAACCAATCAAAATATTTTAAAAATTGGTCTCCGATTTTTGGACTAAATGACTGGCAACTACTAAAGTCAGGACAACATCCAACGGTCTCAATGTCGATAAATAATATTTTTGTGATAGGTATTTTTATCATTTTACCAAAGTTTTATACCACTCGGCTCTTGTTTTTGTAACGTTTCTTAAATCATATGTATCTTTAACTGTCTCGTAAAGACGCTCACCCATATCCTTAATCATGTTTGGGTTATTGACCAATTTCTTAATGTATTTTGACCAATCGCTATGATTTTTGTGTTCATCAACCAATAAGGCATTCCCATCAACAAACTCACCATTCTTAAGACTATGTTTCAAATCTATGGTATATGGACCAATGTTAGAAGCAATCAATGCCTTTTTGTAGAACCCCGCTTCAATAACTTTGAGTTGTGATTTCATTCGATTAAAGATATGGTTTTTAATTGGTGCCAAAGATATGTCCAACTTTGAATAATTCATTGCGTAAGTTGTAACAGGTTTGGTCCACACTCTTTGATACGGTAGGTTTATCTCTAATTTGTATTCGGTTTCGGTAAATTCCATTAGATACTTTTTGTAATCTTCACTAATGATTGAATACTTGTCTGTGAATATCTCTTCATAACGAGCCCATACAGTTTCGTGAGGTAAGATAGGACGTTGTTTTTGTTCTCCTGTTTCTTTGTTAATCTCGGTCATTGTTCCACGAGTGTCAAAACCACAAAGAACATATTGAATTTTATCATTTAACTCTTTCCCATTTTTTTGAACAAATCCATCGAGCAATGCTAAATCATGTAAATGGGATGAACCACCCAACCAACCAACTCTAATTCTATCAGATTCAGGTGTTACTTGTTTGAATTGAGTCTCTTGAGGGTCTATCGCATTTGGGAATATTTCGACATTTTTATTCAACTTTTTAATTTCTTCCGCGAATACGGTAGTGGTCGTAGTTACGTAACTTGCTTCACGTAAATTAGCCATGATTTTTTCATGAATTTTATTCTGAACAATCAAATGATGAATTGGGTGTTCTATGGTTGGTAACCAATAGTCATCCAAATCTACAATTACTACAACACCTAAAGACTTTAAAAATTTAATTAGGTTAGGTGTATTGTCATAATTGTGTCCAATGTTTCTATGGACATGGACAATCTGATACTTTTTCCAATAATTAATATCATCTACTTTTGGTTCGTAATCAATATCCACATGAAATTCATCCGAATACATGTTTTGAAGATATACGTGAGGGTCTGTTGACCTAAATTTACCAACTCCGGTTCTATCTGATGGGAGAACTAAAACTTTAATTTTTTCGCTCATAATTTTTTTATATGAGGAAAATATAAGTTAAAAATCACATAATATCAACGATGGTAAAATAAAAACCCCTCACTTGGAGGGGTTGGTTTAAATAACTCTACCTGTACTTTTCACTTCTGTGTTCAATCACCACAATTAAATCATCCCATCTATTTTTGTTAACTCTTAAATCAATTGTATATACAAAATATTTTTGCATATCGATAACACTATATATTGAACCTATAAATGACGGGTCTTGGATATCTTCAATTATCATTATTCCTCCCTCATTTAAAAGAGGAAGGTAAATTTTTATCGCCTCCATTTGATGTTCTAATATATGAGAGGCGTCCTCTAAAATAATGTCATATTTTCTTTCGGACACTTGTGATATTATATTTGGGTCATCGAAACTCCCAAAATAAAAAGAGAATAAATTTTTATCTATCTTTAAATTGTCTACAATATCTATTCCATAATGATTAATATTTTCAAAATATTCAGAACAAATTGCAATATTCCCCCCCAAATAAACTCCAATTTCTAAAAAATTTATTGGTTTGTGTTTAAAAGGTGCAAATAGTCTATCATAAATTACTGAATAGGTATGGGCATTAACATTGTAATCTCCCTGCCAACTTAATTTATCAGTTATAAACTGATGTTTCATAGATAAATCTTTGTAACTATTTTCCATATTTTACTGTATCTTTTTTACTTTCGTGACCTTACCTTCGAATACGTGTTTTCCGACTTTAAATGAAAATACATCATTAGTTTTTGAAACTGATTCGGTTATCATTCCATTTTCGGCCAATACTTCACGAACAACTTCCTTTAACAACTCTTTTAAATTTTTATCATCTATTGATGGTTGTGTTTGACTTTTTTGAGTTGTTTGTTTTTTTGTATGACTTTCTTGAACATAACCATTGTTACTATTCATTAATCTTGCCGCCTTTTCTACCAACTCACTAGATAGAGTTGGACCTGCCATTGCATTCGGTTGAGCTATTGGATGTTCAATCATCAATTGTTTGATAGCATCAGGTAATTTAGAGGACATAATTCTGTCTTGCGAATTATTATATTGTGGTATTTTTGCTGCAACATTTTCCTGTACTATTTCTTGGGGAATGTTATAACTTGCTTGAATAGGTGAAAATGATTCTACCATAGGAGCTGAAAGTGTTTGACCTTCACTATGGCTTCTTGGGATTTCATTGTGTCTATCCATGATTTTTTTAGAAATCATCAATTTTTGTAACAGTTCGTTTTCGTTAGTCATATCAATAACAATTAAATTGGTTCTTGGTCGTATCTTGCGTTTATAATTACCTTAACCATACCTTTATCTCCTGTGGTGTTATATCCGGGTCTCACAGTTGAAAACTTTTCCCCCATTTGTTTGAAAGAAAGTATTTTATCAACTCTGAAAAGTCTCCACCCTGGTAAGGGTTGCTCCCCCTTGTATCCTGTATGTGAGGACCCTTCTTCATCCCAAGCTCGTAAAACAGGGTTATCCGCCTTACTGTAACCAAAACAAACAGGTTCTATTTGTCTTAATCCTCTACCACCTGGTTCATCCCCATCATAATAAATCACCACTTTTTGCCTTTTCTTAATGGCATCAACAATAGCATCAATTGAGGCTACTTCCAAAATAAGTGATTTAGCGATGTTGTAAAGTTTCATTACGCCGATGGAGTAGTATAAGGATTATTGGCTTTATATTCATTAAAAGTAATCTCGGCCCTCCTTTCAATGATGTCTTGTATCGCACCTGCGGATTGATTATAAACATCTAAAAAGTCTCCGGTACCCTTACCTAACAAATCACCATCGGCGATAGCGTCCTTATTTACCGCAGAATATTCATTTGCGGTTCTTGTATAATCATTTTTGGGTAATAATTTTTTTCTTTCCAAATCGGCAATTTGTGATAATTCATTGCTTGGTTGGTCAAAATTTAATGGCTCTCTTGCTGGCATATTAAATTATTTTTTTAATTAATTCGTTTATCCTTTTCAGGCTTTCAGTTATTTCTACATTATAATTATCTACCACTCGTCTATGTGATTGTGAGGGTCTATTCATTGCGGATAAATCATCCTGTTCATATTCTTGATTGTATTGGTTTGGTAATACTTCTGATTTAACTTCTTTACCAAGTTCAATCCCATCTCTCATGGACCCTAATGTGTTATCCACCCAACCTTTAACATAATGACCGCCATTTAATATAAATGGAAGTTCGTTCTCATGTCCGTTAAAGTTATCAAAGAAATTTTTCATTCTTTTCAATTGTTGGTAGGTCACTTCTCTACTATCTCTCAATTCTTGATTTCTCTTGAAACCTTCGGTTGAGTCATCGGCCCCAATCGCGGCCTCTTTACACTGCTCTAAATAAGTTAGAACATCTTCAGGTAATGGTACTTTTTTTCCGTATAGGTCCTTATTCACTTGATTTTAATGCTTTTATAAGTTGGTTTATACTAATTCCTTCACGTTCTGCCAATTTTTTTATGGCTTGTAAATTCTTATTTAATATTTTGCTAACACCCGTATCCTTTCCTACGACATCAGAATTATCTTTTGATTTTTTGGCTAAAATATCCTCAACCATTTTAATCATTTGTTTTCTTTGTTGTTCTTCTATAGTTTCTAATTCAGATAATCTTTGTCTTGTGAAAGCACCTTTCTTTTTCTTTTTATCTAATTTAGGGTCTTTCCCTTGTTCTAATGCTCGTTCTTCGGCATTATCAGAACCCATTTGTTTTAATGTCTTAACAGTATCTTCAAAATCTTTATCCTTTGTTTCTTCATAACCAAAAGCATCCGAATAGTCAATTTCATTTACCACTTTACCATCCTTTTCTTCACTTTCGCCCCAATATACACGGTATCCTCTCGTAACAGGGTCATTAGTTACCCTTGACATGGCAACAGTTTGGTCAGTAGTTTTTCTTGGGTGTAAAGCCATATTCAAGAATGGTATCTTTGAATTCAAAAATGTACCATCAGTGTCAATCAATTCATCAACTTCACCGCTCTTCTCGACGTTATCTAAATTATTATCAATTTCTTTCTTAGTTACCTTTTTACCCGAGTTCAAAAATTTATGTATGATTTTTTTTAACTTACTTTCATGTTTTTTACTAAATTCTTTTTTCTCATCTTTTTTTCTTGATTCGGATAAAGTATCTGCTACAGAATAATACAATGAAATTTTATCCCCTCTATCTTTCAAGAAGAAATATAAATTGTTTTTAAAGTATTCTTTGTTGTAACTAATCATAGCTTTTTATCAATAAATACTTCGACACAAGGTATTTATTTGAAAAAGTATGGCGAGCCAAAATATTAATCAGTACGTACCTCCCAATTCATACCCAAAATTTGCGGTAGGTACTACTGATATATCGTTATCATCCGATAATACGGGTTTCAATCAGGAGGTAGTGTTCTCCCCATACTTAATTGCTCAAACTTACGGTAATAAATTACCAATTTATTTTGATACTAACGACCCAAATACAGTACAAGATTATCAGTTACAATACGGTACATATAACCCATACAATATCTTTATATCACAAAATTATTATAATCCCAATAACGTTGATTTAGATTGTGAGCCCGAAGGTTCATCTTGTGATATTGGACTAACAGGTATTGATAATGGTTTAGTTTCGTCAATGACAGGTCAAACTATCTATTACACCAATGGTCTTTTTGGCCCGGGACTAAAATTCAATAGGCAATTCTATGACAGACGTTTTAAGATGTTTCAGGTTACTGCTTATACTGATTCACCTAATGTAAGATTTTCAGGTTTTTCGGGTGGTGTTGCTTATGAAGTTGTTAATAAATACGACATGTATATTGGTAACTACCATGAATTATACGGTGGTTTTTACCAAGGATTTTATAAATTACATGGATATGAATATGATATTCTTCCTGAAAGGGTAAATAAGGGATGGACGGTCGAGATGATATTGAAACCTCGACTGGTTAATGAATATACGCCGGTTTCGGGTAAAACTACATTAAATCAAATATACCCTGAAAACAAAAACATATTCTTTTATTTAGGGACCAGGGCTGAAAATAAATTCTACCATTATGCGGACGGGACCCCAAATTGCTTTACAGGGTATACTCGAATTACATCTCCATTAACATCAATTGAGACTTGTGCTTGTTGTAATAAAACAATTACTAACAGTAGATGTATCTATGTATATCCCCCTCGTTCGGTTAATGGTGTTCACGACCCTCACGCTAATTATGGTTGCAATATTTGTAACGGGGATGCCAGAGCTTCTGCAAGTTGTGGATGTGGATGTAACCTAACATTGTGCGAAAGTTGTGGGTGGGAATGTCAAACACACACTTGTGGTACGGTCATATTACCAACCCCAACACCTACACCATCCCCCACACCTGGACCTTATAATTGTATAACGGCAACACCTTGTGAAGTTTGTACGACTTGTCAAACTTGTGATACATGTAATGATTGTGAATTTGAGGGGTTTACATCGATTGAGGATACTTGTGAAAAGGACCCAAAATGGGATGCGATATCAAATAACTTGGCAATAAGGTTATGTGGCGACCCTAAAAACCCAAGTATCGGAGTTAAGGTTTTGAGATTTACTGGTGATTGTGAAAGTACCGGAAGTTGTCAAACTTCAGGTATTACCTTTGCAACTGGATATACAGTAGTTGAATACTGTTCCCCACCGATTTATCCATATTGCGAAGCAATAAATCCCGCTTATTTAGATTCAGAACATTGGTTCCAAGTCGACGTTGTTTGGGAAAGAAATACATGGTTAGATTATTGTGATTTGAGGAGTCGAGGTGGTTTAGAGGATATAACTCAAACTGTGTCACTCCAATCATTGGCGAATAATTCGGTAGCTTTAATTGTCCCGCCATATACAAGAGGTACCGAGGATTTAGAAATTGATATTGTACAGTTAAACGAAAAATGGTTATTAGATTCTTACTACAGAAAAGGTAAATTAAAAATTTATGTGAATGGTAGAATCATTTATACAATCGATGATTTTGAGGAAGTAATACCAAGAGCCCTCAACACAGATAAAGAAAAACAAGTTGGTGTTCCGTTTAATATATCATGGGGTGGAGGAACGCAAGGATTAAGAGAAAATCTAACCTTCAACCCTAAACCTGAATGTGACATTGCCTTTGGGGTTGAGGTGGACATCAATTTAAGTATTTTCATTTCCTCGGGTTCTATAAATATTAGATATCTATTAGATTCTGGGTTTGTTTTTGCCGAAAATATAACTCTGAGTTTTACTCACAAACTAGGTAAGACAAATGGTGAGTTCATAACTTTTAATTCCACCGTTACAATTGTATCAGGTAATTTATACGGAGAGGGATTTGTTACTCTACCTGATGATTTCTATGAATTAGATGGGGTTAGTTTAATAGAAAATGCGGTCGTTACACCATCAAACATCTCTTCTAATTTTATTGTGAGTTCGGATACAATGTTCATTACGCCTTCCCCAACTCCAACCCCAACCAACACACCAACTAATAGTCCGACTCCAACAAATACCCCTACCATAACGGTATCACCTTCAGAAACTCCAACAAATACCCCAACAGAAACATTAACTCCAACCCCTACTATTACAGAAAGTCCAACAAGTACCGTGACTGAAACCCCTACCAGTACTGTAACTGAAACGCCAACTTCAACTCCTACTGTAACCCCAACTTTAACACAAACAATTACCCCAACAATTACATCAACTGAAACTTTAACACCAACACCAACAATTACAAATACAGTAACTAATACTACCACTCCATCAAATACGGTCACTATAACTCCCACTATAACATTAACAGAAACTCAAACACAAACACCAAGTTTAACACCTACTAACACTCCGACGAATACTCAAAATTTCATAGAACCAACACCTACTAGCACTCCGACTAATACAGTTACTAATACAATAACAAATACACCAACAAATACAGTGACTAATACGACTACTAATACTACAACACCAACACCTACTATTACAGACACACCTACTAATACCCCAACAGTAACCGTAACTAAAACGCCTGGATTATCACCAGACCCAACATCAACACCAACCCCTACTATTACAGTAACAAATACTCAAACACCAACACAAACCCCAACCCCAACTAAATTAAATGGTGGAAGTATTTCTTTTGATTACACATTAAATAACTACTTATCGATGTCAGGTAGTAGCGACTGGGCGGTAGGTACTGGTGACTTTACTGTAGAAACTTTTATACAACAAACCTCTAACGGTAACGAAAATTACATATTTAGTTTGGGTACAGGGTCTAATTTTGGTTTAGCTATGGCTTCAGGAGGTAATAGATTAAATTGTTATTTTGGAGGTAGTAAAGTTTCTAATCAGCCGGTATCAACAGTATTAAATACATGGTATCACATAGCGATTTCAAGAATATCGGGTACCTATAACACATATTTTAATGGAACAAGGATTGACACATTTACAGATACTTCTAACATAAGTGATACTTCATCAAGTCTTTATGTTGGTTGTAATAATCCTGCCAGCCCATTCAACGATAATTGGGACGGTTTAATTACTAATTTCAGATTTACAAAAGGATTGGCTATTTACACAGGAGTGACCTATACCGTACCTACAAGTCCTGTAATATCATCAACAGACACAAAACTTTTATTAGCATCTAAAACTTCGGGTACATTTACTGATGACACAAGTAATACCCCTAAAACTGTAACAAACAATGGTGCAACATGGAGTGTATTAACTCCGTTTTTATAAAATGAGTAACTATATAACTATATAAGATAAATGGGAGCAAAGGTAAAAATAGGTAGTTATAATTATAGTGGTCAGAGCGCGAATATTACGTTTCTTCCTGAAACCGGGGGAACTATAAATCTCGGCACTCAAATAATACCATATGATTATAACAATTCTTATTTTTATGGAACATATAATTTAGATTTTACCGGAATAAATTATACGTGTTCTTTCATTATTTCGTCAACACAACCATTACCAATATACGTTACCCCAACCCCTAAAAAAATCAATTATGTACTAGATGGTACATACATCCAAGACCCAGAAAATTTACCAACAATAGATTTTTCAGGTACATCATTAAGTGGATTGACCACTAACATACTTTTAGAACAAAACTTTGCCGGCACATTTGAGGGTGGTATATCACAGTTTAGATTTTACGTAGAACCTTTATCGGCACCTGAAGTTAAGCATAATTTTGAGTTAAGAATGACTCAGTTTCAGATGTTTAATCCTGATTGTCCTGACTGTAAAGTTTCGGCTTGTACTCCTAACGATTTCTCATTAATCATTGCTCCGGCCACTCCGACACCAACAATGACAATGACACAAACTCCAACCAATACACCTACCGAAAGTCCAACCCAAACTCCAACAAGTACAATTACCCCAACTATAACAGATACACCTACTCAAACTCCAACTATAACAGATACACCTACTCAAACTCCAACAAATTCTCAAACCTTAACTCAAACTAAAACACCTACCGTTACACCAACAGTTACTAAAACTCAAACAAGTACACCGGCCCCAACAAAGACATCTACTAAAACACCAGCCGCAACTCCTACACCAACAAAAACTGTTAAATCAACTCCTACACCAACTAACACTCCCGTACCTACAAAGACGGCAACAAGAACACCTGCCGCAACACCAACTCCAACAAAAACAGTTAAACCAACCCCAACCGCTTCATCAACTCCACAACCGACTAGAACAAATACGGTTAGCCCTACCAAAACCCCTTCAAATACCCCAAGTGTAACTCCAAGTATAACACCAACTGATACGCCAGCGCCAACTAAAACATCAACACCGACTAATACTAAAACCCCAAGTAACACCCCAACTTTATCCCCAACAAAAACACCTACATCAACAACCACTAAAACACCTGCCCCAACTCCAACAGTAACCCCAACAAAAACAACAACCCCTACTTTAACTCCAACTTTAACAAAAACTACAACTCAAACTAGTACTCCCGCCCCAACAAAAACGGCTACAAAAACTCCGACTAAAACTCCGACAATGACTTCAACTATTGACGCAACACCAACCCCAACTCAAACAGACTTTCCTGAAAGAAGAGGCCCTACAAAAACTCCTACTAAATCAATCACCCCTACAATAACATTGACTCGTACACCAACTGACACTCCAGCACCAACCAAAACCACCACAAAAACACCTACACCTACCAAATCGATTACTCCTTCTATAACACCGTCTGAGACTCCGGCGGAAACACCACCACCAAGTGTTAGTATGACAAAAACACCTACACCTACCAAGTCGATTACACCTTCATTATCACCATCAGTAACTCCTACTGATACTCCGGCACCAACTAAAACACCGACAAAATCAATTACACCAACTATCAGTATTACACCAAGTAATACACCGACATCAAGTGTTACTAAATCGGTCACACCGACTAGAACCGCTACGAAAACCCCTACCCCAACAAACACGGTTACGAAGACACCTTCAATGACGCCTTCAGTTACCGCTAGTATAACACCTTCACCATCTATCACAAAATCAGTTACTCCGACTGTCACCACAACTAAAACAATGACACCAAGTAATACAACGCCATGTTGTACAGAATGGTTCTTATATGGAGGAACAACATCTACAGGAACAACATTTAGTGTTCAATACTGTAATTTATCAACGGAAGTACTTACTGTTGTAAGGGATATTCAAGTAAACTTATCTTGTGCATTGAGAGTAACTGTTGTACAAGGTAATGGTACCGCGACCGCCGACCCACTGTGTTTATGTGCAACACCGACACCAACCCCTACAGTAACCGCAACCAAAACACCTACCCCAACATCCACTCCAACAAGAACAAAGACTCCGACAGTTACTCCAACAAGAACAAAGACTCCGACCCCGACTAAAACGACTACTAAAACACCTACCCCAACACCTTCTCCGGGTTGTGACTATAAACAATTCCAAAATGACGATTGTTTCGAATTTATGAATAACGATTCATATAATTTTATGGATGATTAATAATATTTAAAAGTAAAAAATATGGCATATTTAACAACTAGAACCCAAGCATCGAGTGTAGCGTGTAATGATATACTACACATTGTAAAAACCACAGATACTTCTCAAAATCCGGCAGGGTCTTCTTATAAAGCAACGGTTGGTCAACTTTTGAGTGGTTGTTGTGTAAATGATTTTTATGTAAAGAACATTCACGGATGTAATACGGGTAATTTATTTGTACAACCACTTGATGAAGGTAATATTTATTTCGGAGAAAACACCGCCGAGGACGGGTTTACTATAGATTTAGATATAGATGCTGCGGGTAGAACAAGATTAGGTTTACATACAAATACACCTCAATACACTTTTGATTTTTTTTCAAATACTGGAGAAGGAAGATTTTTATGGGGGGACAATTACCCTGTAGGTAATACATTTGATTCTTGGTTACAAGTTATCCATTCGGGAACGACATCTAATTTTATAGGTACACAGATGGTGGTTGATGGTGGTGATGGACTAGGAACTAGAAGTATTGGTATATTTGTAAGAGGTATAAGTGATGGGAATAGTGTCGCTGCGGAAATGTGTGACCCAGGTGAATGCGCGTTAGTTGGGTCAAGTAGAACCATCAATCTCAATATTGTAAAAAGGATGGACACGCAAAATACTTATACAGATAACATTAATTTTTATGCCGGAGTTAATGTTGACGAAACCCCAATCCCTCACATGACCATACGTGGTAGAAATGGTGCTGATGGGACTGAAACATATCAAGAAGGTAATGTAGGAATTAATGTATTAAACCCTACAGAAAAACTTGATGTTGGTGGCAATTTGAGAGTAAGAACGGTACTTAGTGCAAGTTATAGTTTGAGTTTAGGAATTTCATCTACAGGAGAATTAAGGTATCAAAACACATCTGATATTAGGTTAAAAAAGGACGTGTCAACAATAGATTCGGCGTTGAGTAAGGTGTTAAATTTGAGGGGGGTTAATTTTACTTGGATTGGTAATGAAGAAGTTGGTAATCAAATCGGTTTCATCGCTCAAGAAGTTGAGCAAGTGGTCCCTGAATTAACTTTTGAAGTTCCAAACCCTGAAGAAGATTATAAAGGAGTACACTATGAAAGTGTAAGCGCATTACTAGTAGAAGCGGTTAAAGAATTAAACGAAAAAACAAAGTTAAAAGAATATACACCAACATCAATCAGTGACCCATATGGTGAAAAAGGTGACCAAGTATTCGATGATAATTTTATGTATATAAAGACGGGAGCAGGATGGAAAAAATTCCCACTGATGGATATCTAAAAAGAAACCCTCACATTTGTGAGGGTTTTTTATTATTTTCTGAATTTCTTCAGTAACTCTTCTTTGGTAATCTCAACCTTTTTTGGGGGAATTGGTTGAGATTTTTTGGACTCAACCACTCTTGGTTTTTCGTCCTCTTGTTGTTCCATAACCTGAACTCTTAATTTTGGTTTTTCGTCCACTTGTTCAGCAACAACAACATTAACTTTCTTATTTGTTTTAACATTAAACTGTGAGGACCAAGGTTCAAAATAAACATCATCGGCGATTACTTCTAATCTCATTAATCCTTGTGTTCCTTCAGGTAAAAAATGTTTTGTCTTTGGTATATTAACTTCACATATTCCGGTGTTTTCAATTCTACCGTTAAACATGTAAGATATTTCATCTGTCTCTACGACTAATCTAACTTTAGATTTAGATAAAGAAGTGCCTTCGATTTCAATATTACAATTGAATTTGTTTGGCTTATCGGTATATAAATTATAAATCATATTAATAAATATCTTTATCTTTGAAATTAACATTTACGTTTATATTTTTTTGTTGTCTCGTCGTAACTTCAATATCCTTCAATTTTATTTTAACCTTTTTGTTTTTTTGTTTATTCATTCTTTGTTCGAAGACAATCTCATCAACATCTAATCTAACAAATAGATTAATGAGAACCATTTTCTCGTCTTCGGTAAGAGTTTTTAATCTTTCCCGAACACGTTTGAGGGATTGCATACCTCCAGCTCCACCTATAATGATTTTCTCAATGACACACCCTTCAACCCAAGTAAAAGGTGTTTCTAACCATTTAAAGGGTGCGTCATCCCAAGCATAACATATTGTCGCCATTTAATATAAATAACTGAAAATATATAAAGTTAAAGTTATTCTATTTATAGTCCTGAAACTTATGTTAATTTTTCAATGATGCAGATTATAGATATAACAAGTTTATCAGGTAGCGCACCGTATGATATATACGTGTGCGATACCACAATTACATATTGTTTTTTGGTTGCAACGGCTGTGACCACAGTACCACAATCTTTAGAACTTCCTTCGTTTTTATACGGGGCCAAAGAAATCATTGTAAAAATAATTGACTCAAATCAATGTGAATTTTTTACCCCTATCAGTTGTCTATTACCAACTCCTAGTATTACAGTAACTCCATCACATACGCCTACCCCAACTCCATCACCAACAAGACTCATTTATGGTTGCCAATGTATCACATTTGATAATACAGGTAGTGGGTTTGACATAGGGTACAGTTATTTAGATTGTAATGGAATATTAACTGTAGGTGTTGTAACAAGTGGGTTAACCTACCAAGTATGTGGTTCTCAACCCGTTTCTAATGATATTAAAATGTCTTACACAATTAGTGGACAATGTGTTAACAATTCATGTCCTAGTAGTCAATGTGTTGCACCTGATGAGCTATCTTTGATAAAATCAGTAAATAGAATATATAAAGCCTGTAGTAGTACTTATTATTCTGCTGACTATAGCTGTACCACCCCCAGTGTTCAAGTAAATATTGCATCAATAGACTTCAACGGACAAGCGGGATGCGTTCAATATAATCCTTGGGTCACTTCAACAGCACCTAGTGGTCGAGATTTTAATTTCAAGGCACCTGGAGCTAATATAACTAGCTGGACTCAGTTACAAATTGGTATGAGATTATACCCCGCAACCCAATCTCCTAATTCTGCATGTTCTAATTTGGCTGATTTAAATTATTGGGTTAGTAGAAACTCACTTCAAAACAGGTATACACCGGCCGAAGGACCCCCAATAATCATAAGAGTTAATAATAGTACAATCACTAACATTACGGATTGTTCTTGATGTTCAATCCATTTAATGATTAGCACTATTTATTAGTACTATAAAATTAGTAAAATTATACTATGTCTGATATTTCAAATCAGTTAATTAAAGATTCATATAATTACGTTTTACAGTCTGATATTGGGACAGGTGTAGTTTATAGGATTGGTGGTTTAATACCAGTCAATCCAATTTTTCAATCAGGTTTAACGGTTGGTGGTGGTTTTACATATTCAGGGGCGGGTGAGCAATTTGGATACGCTTTATTAACAGATGGAACGGGCTATGCATATTGGGGTCCAGTATCTGCAGCAACACCATCATCAGGTGTTACAAGTATTACAGTAGGTGAAGGGTTGTCGGCAAATACATCGACAGGTAATGTCACAATTGTATTTACAGGCTCAACAGGAATTACTGGCGAATACCTACCTTTAAGTGGCGGTACAGTTACGGGACTAACTTTTTTTAACTCAGGGGTTGATATTAATTCATTAACCGCATTTACGGCAATTTTTGATAATATAACAGTTAATACTCAAGCTGATTTAAATGGACTTGATGTACAAGGACTTGCTTATTTTGCTAATGATGTAAAATTGTATACCGATTTAGAAGTTGACGGAAATGCATATATTGGCACTGTATCCGCAACTACCTATCTTAACTATCCCGATTCATATGTTACAGGTTTTTCATTAAGTAGTAATACAATAACTTTAAGACAAAATAGACCTGACCAATATTCTGCATTTACAATAAGTTTATCGGCATATACAGATATTAGTGGAGATTATCTACCTTTAAGTGGTGGTACGGTATACGGTAATACAACTTTTACAAGTGGATTAACCGTCAACTATATTGATTTTGATACAACTCCAAATGTACCGGCACCAACTGGTGGGACCGTCTATTTTGACTCAACTGAAAATGCATTATCTTATAAACCAATTACACCTAGTAATGATGTTACGGTTAATTTAGGTCAAGAAAGTTTAATTAGATTATATAATAATTTAGGTTATCAAATTAATAACGGACAAGCTCTTCACATTACAGGGGCAACATCAGGGGCACCGACAGTTTCTTTAGCGGTTGGTACTGGAGGTGATGCGGTTCAATTCCAAATATCAGGTATTGCAACTCACGACATTCCAAATTTATCATATGGATTTATGACAGTTTTTGGTGTTGTTAGAGATGTGAATTTAACAGGTTTTACAGTTGGGGAACAGGTTTATTTATCCCAAACAGTTCCGGGGGCATTTGCATCTTATTCTGAACTTTCCTTTACTGGTAGAACATGTGAAGTCGGACACGTTTTAGATAATTCATCTTCAGGAAAATTACAAGTTACAATATTAAATGAGATTGAAGGTACTATTATTACAACTCAGGAAAATAATATATTAGCGGCTAATAATAGTTCTACGGGTGTTTTCCAATTTAGTGGATTATCAATTACTACTCCATCGGGAACAACATTTAATGTTGGAGCGGTAGAGGGGTGGATTATTGATAATACAACCTCACCGGCAAATCCGACAATCCAACTTATTATATACCCTGGCTCAACAGGAAATACGGCTTTATATGTTTCATCGGCGACCGAAACATACATTTTACTTACAAGTGGATTAACACTTATCCAACAAACAACATTTCCAACACCACAACAAAGAAGACAAAATTTATATCTTGGAAAATTCGGTCACGGAAATAGACAATTTTTAATAAATGCGTTTAATGAGCCCGACTCAGCCTTATCACCAGTATCTCAATTAAGAGATATGTTCACGGCGGTTAAATTAATTAATGACGGAGTTATTGCTTCACCAAACGCAGCAAATTTAAATATTAATACATCTGCGGGTGTACTATATGGACTTGGAATTGGGTATGTTACAAACAAATTAAACCCAAATAGTTTAACAATTAACAGTCAGAGTCCTGCAACTTTTCAGTATAGAACTCAAACTGGTGGAACTGCGGTAAATACTACTCTTATTGAGCCAGGATTTTACGACCTTAATGGGGTTATTGAACCTATAACAGGAACAAAGGCGACCAATCAAAGAATTTATTTATTACAAAATGGTCAAATAAGAATTCAGTATGGCCAAGAACCATATAATCAATTAGCGGCGGCAGTCGCGGCATTACAAAATGAAACATTTGTTACATTTCCTAATTTTAGAGATAATGGTATTTTGATTGGTGTGTTGTCTATTTTAAGTAGTTGTGATGATTTGACTGATACATCAAAGGCACAATTCTTTTCGGTTTCTAAATTTGGTGAATTAATCGGTGCAGCTGGTGGAACATCAACAACAACACTACAACAAGCTTACGATAACTCAGGTGACCCTGAAATTGTAATTAATGCAACTTTAGATGGTTTATCCATTAAAAATGGAACAACTAATCCTGATAACACAACACAATTATTACAAGGTTTAAATAGTGGTGGGACTGTAACATCATTTATAAGGGCTGACGGAGCGATATCAGGCTCAACAATTTTCGGTAATGGTAGTGGTTTAACTCACGTATTTAAGTCGGTACAAATTAATGGTACTCCACAATTTTCCGCTAATACAAATACATTTATTAATTTTAGTGGTATTAATCTAACAATTACTTCAGGAGCCAACAACACCTTAATATTTTCAGCAGGAACTGGTGGTAACAGTAGCGGAACAACTGAAGATACATTTGTTACAGGTTTTTCATTAAATAACAATATAATAACTCTATCACAAAATAGAGTAGACCAATATTCCGCATTTACAATAAGTTTATCGGCATACACAGGAGGTACAGGTAGTACGGTTGTTGTTAGCGGTGATTATTTACCATTAAGTGGTGGTACTGTAACAGGTGCAACAAACTTCACTGCAGGTTTAAATGTTACGGGTAATACAATATTAAGTGGTTTAACGACAGTTTATGGTGTCATACCTGTGTCGGCTGCGATAAAGCCAGGTGTTAATAACTCATATGATTTGGGTGAACCGTCATTTAGATGGAGAGAAATTTATACTACAAATATTGATGCGACTAATACTATTACTACCCCGTATTTATATGCTAATACAATATTCACAACAACAATATCGGCAACGACATATTATAATCTACCACAAATAGTTATAAACAATACTCTAACCGTTGCTCTAACTGGTAGTACAGACACCAATGTTGATTTTAACTCAATAAAGAATGCGGTAAATAGTATTACAGGGGCAACATCGGCAAATACTTACACGGTTAGTGTTGCCGGTGGTTTATATAATGAAGACCCATTTACAATACCTTCTTGGGTTTCAGTTGTTGGGGAAAGCTCCATATCAACTGTGATTCAGGCAAACGACCCATCCCAAACTTTAATTAGATTAAGTGACCAATCGGCAATTTTTGATTGTCAAATACAAGGATGTACTGGTACAGGTGTTTCTGCGGTTTTATATTCTTCATCAACAACACCACAATCATCGGCAATTTCTTACGTTGAGAATGTTAGATTTGGGGCGAACTACACTCACGCTAAAGTAGTTGCGTATGGAAATGCGAACATTATCATGCAATGTTCTAACGTCAAGTATGGAGGATATCCTTTCACTATAGGTTTTTACGCAACAAACAATACTGATGGTATTGGTAGGATGCAGTTACGAAATGTTACCTCAACAAATGGGGGTATTGTAACCACATCAGGTTTAATTTTTGCCAAAGCCGATGCCGCAAGTTGTGGATTTATAGTTAATGGATGTCTATTAACCAAGGCAGTCGGAGCCGCGGCAGGTACAGGATTTTATGTAGAGAACGGTGGATTTTTAAGATTAACGGCAGTTAATTTTCAAAGATGGGCAGTCGGTATTGACGCACCTCAAATCGGTTCGGCACCAAGTATTGACGCAATTGCTCTGAATTTTGAAAACAATACAATTGACGTAAATATTGCTCACTCGGGGGCCACTGGTAAAATACAAGGTACTGATAATTTCTTAAAAACTATTATCAATCAAAACGCTCCTTTGTATGAAGTTAATCAAGACCCAAAAGAAATTACGGTAGCCAAAAAAGGTGGTGATTTCACATCTATAAAAAGTGCGGTAGATTATTTGATATCATCGGGAAACACATCAAGTACTAATAGATATGTAATCTCTGTTGGTCCTGGGGAATTCGCAGAAGACGAAATTGATTTAACAAACACACCTTACGTTAGTATTGTTGGTAGTAATATTCAAACAACATTAATCAAACCAACAGGAAGTACTCAAAATATAATTAGTATTGGTGTTAATAACGAAGTTTCGTTTTTGACATTGAGCGGGGCTCCTTCAGGTTATTCCGCATTGTATTGTTATGATATTGGTGATTTCGCACAAGCTCATAAAGTTTCTTTTTATGATTGTCATACAAATGTTTGGGTTGAGTCCTCCACTCAAGACACCAAATTTTTCGGAGAATACTTGGACTTTAATGGTGACTACACTTACGGCACAAAAGTAATAGGTAATAATGGATATTTGGCTTTAGCCAATATGGAAAACTATTATAACTTCCCAACAGGCGCCGGTATAACATATTGTAACTATGCAACAGGAAGTGGGGCGACTATATCAGTTTTTGTTGGGGATAACGTGAGTAACGGGGTGTCAGGTACTACTGCTTTCTACATACAAGATAACGCTTCGTTGAACGCATCAACCATCACTTCTGATGGTTGTACGTATGGAATAAGAAACCCAAATATTGGAGGTTCTGTTACGTTTGATGTTGATAATGCAAGTTTTGTAAACGGACAATGGGATTTATATGTTGAAAGTGTAAATACTTTTGGTACATTTGCCGGTAGCTCAAGTCATCAAAAATTATTTACTCAAAGTAGTGATATATATTGGTCGATTTTAGATATTGATGATGGTGAATTTGACATTACAAGAAAGGCGTCAGTAACATTCGCTGATGGAACACATACCGATTTTACCACATTGATTTTTGAAGGTGGTTCTATGGGTGTTATGAGTGGTGGAACTTTAACCGAGGGAACTGGGACTACTGTAAATGTTGCAACAGGATTTGGATATTTGGAAAAATCTAGTAACAATGGGGTCGTCCAAAGGATTGATTGGTCATCATCAACAATATCTTTATCGGCAAATACTGACACCTATATATACTTCAATGAAAATGAGATATTAAGTTCTTCGGGAACAAGACCTGATTCACAATATAATATCACATTAGGTAGAGTAGTAACCGATTCATCCTCAATTATAATAATTGACCAATCTCCATTTAACGCATCTCATACTTCAAATAGATTTGGTAATTTATTTAGAGAAGCTTTGGGACCTATTTATGCTGACGGGTCAATTACCACAGAAGGAGTTACTCCGTTTACTTTAAATGTTACACAGGGTGAATATTACTACTCAACAAACGAGTTTAATCCTATTGGTGGTACGGGAATTACATTTACACAATATTATAGAGCCGGAACAGGTTCTACATGGGTAACAACCGCAACAACTTTAGTTAATAACACCCAATACGATAACAATGGTACATTAACAGGTCTTACGGCGTCTGCTTATACTAAACATACGTTATATGTAGTCGGTGATGGTGTTGATGAACAATTCATGTTGGTTATTGGTCAAGATGAGTATTCTACTTTGGTAGAGGCGGAAAATGCTTTATTACCACTACCTCCATCATATTTCATTGATTCGGTATCACAAGTCGCCTCAATTTATATAAGACAAGGAAATAGTAATATAATTGAGATTGAGGACATTAGACCAACAATTGGATTTAGAGCTGGTGGTGTTAACGCCTCATCAGTTCACGGAAATTTGTTAGGATTAACTGCCGATGACCACTTACAATATCTTTTAGTAGATGGTGGTAGAGCGATGGCGGGTAATCTAAACATGGGTAGTAATAACATTACCAATGCCGGAACGATTAATGGTGTGACAATTCAAACACACGCAACCAGACACCAATTCGGTGGTGCTGACCCCGTAGGTACTGTAACACCAACCGCTAATGCTATACCATACGCAGATGTTAATGGTAAGTTAGATGGGTGGATTAGTCCTACCACAATTACAGGTGGTACAAACATTCAAATAGTAGGGTCTTGGCCTAGTTTCGGTATCAACTTTACAGGAACAACAGGGTCAAGTTTTACAGGTGGTACTGTATCAGGGGCAACCATATTTACAAATGGATTAACTGCGAATACAATATCGGCAACCACATATCAAAACTTACCTGTTAGTGGTTTGACTGAAGGTGAAAATATATCTATTACAGGTAGTAATGGTAATTTTACAATATCATTTACAGGTACAACAGGTTCTAATTTTACAGGTGGCACGGTGTCAGGAGCAACAATCTTCACAGATGGTTTAACGGCAAACACAATATCGGCAACCACGTATTACAATTTACCTGTCAGTGCGGTTACAAATGGAGACGGAATATCAGCATCAACTAGTGGTGGAGTTGTGACAATTACAAATACAAGACCACAAGGGATTACAGGTGTAACGGCAACTGATGGATTGTCTGGTGATACAACAAATTTCGCAACAATAATAATCAATACTGATAAAGGGTCCTCTCAAAATATATTCAAGAATATTCAGATTGGGGGGATTACTCAATTTGGTGCGAATTCAAATAATTCAAACCTTAACTTTAGTGGTGTTGGTATTACAATTACTTCCGCGTCCACAAACACACTTGTATTTACAAATGCGGGAGTTACAAGTATAACTACAGGATATGGATTATCGGCCGATACATCAACAGGTAACATAACTATTGTTCAAGTGTTTGATTATGGAAAGTCTTACACTACAGGAAATAACTTAAATTATTTATAATTAATAATATGCCAGCAAATACACAACCAATATTTTCAATTAAAGGAGAGGTTCAATGGTCATCTCTAATGAATTCGGCTAATACAGGAAACGTTACGGGAGCAACATCCTATTTAGTTTTTACCGCAGGAACAAACGGAAGTTTTGTCCAAAAAATAAGATTTAGACATGTACCTCCATCAGGTAATACAAACGCAACAGTTGTTCGTGTTTGGATTAATAATGGCTCGGATGTTACTGTTTTATCAAACAATACATTGTTTGATGAAATCACAATGGCAAATAATACTACTTTTTCACAGGTCGCATCAACACCATTTTATGAGATACCATTAAATTTTGCGCTACCACCTGACTATAGGATATACGTAACATTAGGTACCGCACCTACGGCAGGAGCCAATATTCAAGCAACAGTTATAGGAGGGGACTACTAATGTACTACAATAAAATACAATTCGTTTATGGGTCCCCAGTTGAATTTGGATATTTGATTGTGGATGACCAAGGAAATCAAGTTAGAATAACCGATTTAAGTGGAAACACATTATCACTTGGGGGGTGTGGATATTTCTGCACAGACCCCAATGAGTTACCTGATTGGGCTGAATAATGGCATACGATTTATTTGATTTACCTCAAACTCCAAACACACAAATTTATAATTCAAGGGGAACCTATGTGTGGAACAAACCACAGGGCATAACTATGGTTAATTTTTTTGTGGTTGGTGGTGGAGGTGGTGGAGGTGCCGGTGGTGTTGGTGGAACTACAATAGGTATTGCCGGTGGTGGAGGTGCCGGTGGTGGAGGCGTTACAAAACTATTAATTCCGGCGATTTTTATACCTGAAAGTGTGACTGTAGTTGTTGGTGAGGGTGGTAATTCAGCAACCGCTGGAGGGTCATCTTATGTTGATATTTTTAATGGGTTAAATGTTGTTTCTACCAGACTTCTTATCGCAAATGGTGGAGCCCAAGGGGGTAGTGCAACTGTGGGAACCGCAGGAACCGCGGGGGGAGGAGCTGCTGTCATCACAGCAACCGCTTCAGTTTATCACAATTTAGGTATTTTCACAGCAATTGCGGGAGGAAACGGAGGTGCCGGTGCTCTGCAGGGAACGGCCGCGGCGGTCTCAACAACCACTACTCTTACAGGTGGTGGTTCGGGAGGTGCTGGTGGAGACTCAGTTTCCATTTTTGGGACGCCAGGAACCATCAACGGTAATGGAACTATCCTACCGTCATCACCCCCAAACCCTAGAACTGTTTCGTTGAACGGTGTTGGAGGTGTTTACAGTATGGCCCCGTTTCAGTCATATGGAGGTGGAGGAGCTCATGGTGGGGCTAGAACTGCCGGAGTTCAAGGAGGGACTGGCGGTAATGGGGTTTATGGTTCAGGTGGTGGAGGTGGAGGTAGTAGTAGGTCACCCGCAACTGCAGCCCCTGGAGGAAAAGGAGGTGATGGAGTTGTAATAATAACATGGTTTTAATATTTTTTTATGTCATATAATTTACCGGATACATCGTATAGAACTCAAATATTTTATCAAAGTGGTCAGTGGATAAAACCACAAGGTATTACAATGATATATATTACGGCAATAGGTGGTGGTAGTGGAGGAGGTGGGGGAGTGTCCGCGGCTTTAGGGGTTAATGCTCTTGGTGGTGGAGGAGGAGGTTCAGGATGTATAACAAGATTAATGATTTCTGCGGATTTGGTACAGGATACTCTAAAAATAACTATAGGGTTAGGAGGTGGTGGTGGAGCCGCCGGAGTAACGGGTATTGCCGGAGGTGATACAACTGTTGATGGAGTACCATCCACCCTATCAACACTAGTTTATTCTGATGGTGCTGGAACAGGTGGGTCAACAGGTGGAGGTGGAGGAGTAGGTGGCGCCGCAATGACTCTACAATCGGCAAATTTAGCAGGGGCTTCCGTGTTTTTATCTGCGGCTGGAGGGACCGGAGGTGCCGGTACTAGTCTTCTTGCGTCCAATGTAACTTACGGAGCGTTACCGGCCGCAGGTCCATTACCTATAACACCAGGTGCTGGTGGAGGATTTAAGGATTCATCAAATAATAGTTTTAGTGGTGGAAGTATAGTAGGTGCTGGAGTTGTACCTACATTTTCAGGAGGTACTGCTGGCGGAGGTAATGGAATTGATTGTCAAATTAGTACATTAGCCCCATTAATACAAATAGGGGGAACCGGAGGTGGGGGTAATGCGAATGGTACAGGTGGAATAGGTGGAAACGGAGGAATTGGTTGTGGAGGTGGAGGTGGTGGAGGTGGAATAACAGGAGGAGCCGGAGGAAAAGGCGGGGACGGTCTTGTAATAATAAATTGCTGGTAGATACAAATGATAGACGTAAATAATCTCGCTCAAAAAAATAACTTTCAAATTTTTTATTCCTCGGGTATATGGACAAAACCCAGGGGGGTAAGTAGTATTTTAATAACCGCAATAGGAGGCGGAGGAGGTGGTGGAGGAGGATTTAGTGCCGCTTCGGGCTCCAATAAAGCCGGAGGTGGAGGAGGGGGTTCAGGAAGTATATCAAGACTTTATTTACCATCCATTGTTATTCCTGATGTATTAGAAATAACCGTAGGTAATGGAGGTTCTGGAGGGGCAACAACAGTTGCGGGTACAAGTGGGGGTCAAACAATAGTTGAGGTTGCCAACAGTGTTAACGCCTCCCAAACTTATGTTTTAGTTGCAAATGGGGGTGGAGGTGGAGGAGCCGGTACCGCGGCGGCTAGAGGTACTGCCGGATTAGCAGGAACAATATCAAGTGCGGCAGCGGCATTATATTCAAATTTAGGTCACCCTATTTTTACTGTAGGTATGGTTGGTGCGTTAGGAGGTCTACCTACGGCTAATTCACCAGGTAATAGTATAAGTTTAGGAGTTTTAACACCATTTATCCCCGTGTCTGGTGGAGCTGGAGGTGGAGCAAGGACCGCTAACGGAGGTTCTGTAATACCCGCGCTAGGTACAGACATTCCAACCATTGCTGGAGGTACTTCAACAAGTATTGATGGTAAGGGTGGATTTTATAGACTAAAAGGGTTTTATAGTTTGGGGGGCGGTGGTGGTGCAGGTGTTGAAACGTCGAATGGCGGTAATGGTGGCCCAGGAGGACCTGGTTCAGGTGGTGGGGGAGGAGGTTCAGGTACAACAGGAGGGACTGGTGGAAAGGGAGGTCAAGGTATTGTAATAATAACTTGTTGGTAAATTAAAACTACTATTTACCATCTAACATAAATTAATATTTTTTCTATAAAAACAATTGTAATGAAAATTTTTATTCAAATCGCATCGTACAGGGACCCACAACTTATCCCTACTATTGAAAGTGCGTTAGAGAACGCAAAAAGACCTAAAAATTTAGTATTTGGTATTGCAAGACAATTCCATGAAGAAGATGGTTTCGATAATCTCGATAAATACAGAAAGGATAAAAGATTTAGAATTTTAGATATTCCATATAGTGATTCTAAAGGTGTTTGTTGGGCTCGTCACCAAGTACAACAACTTTATAAGGGTGAAGAATACACCATGCAGATTGACTCACACATGAGATTCGAAAAGAATTGGGATGATGAGTTTATTAAGATGGTTAAACAACTTCAAAAAGATGGTCACAAAAAACCATTGCTGACCGCCTATGTTTCATCATTTGACCCTGATAACGACCCGGCAGCTAGAGTCCAAGAACCATGGAGAATGGTGTTCGACCGTTTTATTCCCGAAGGTGCGGTATTCTTCTTACCTGAAACATTACCGGGTTGGCAAGATATGAAGAAGCCAGTAACCGCTCGTTTCTATTCCGCTCACTTTGCGTTCTCCGTTGGGGAATTCAGTACGGAAGTGCAACACGACCCTGAATACTATTTCCACGGAGAAGAGATATCAATCGCCGCAAGAGCACATACTCACGGATATGATTTATTCCACCCTCATAAAGTTTTAGTATGGCACGAATATACTCGTAAAGGAAGAACCAAGCAGTGGGATGACGACAGAGAATGGCACCTGAAAAATAACCATGCTCACAAAAAGAATCGTCAATTATTCGGAATGGATGGTGAGGAAATGATTGATATGGGTATATACGGTTTTGGTACCGAAAGAACTTTGGCCGATTATGAAAAATATGCTGGAATCAATTTCAAGAAGAGAGGTGTACAACAATATACGTTAGATAAACTTTATCCACCAAATCCACAGAATTTTGAAACTGAAGAGGAATATATGGAGTCATTCTCATCAATTTTCAAACACTGTATTGATGTTGGTTATTCTCAAGTACCTGAAACTGATTATGATTTTTGGGTAGTTGCATTCCACGGGGAAAACGATGAAACATTGTATAGATTAGATGCCGACCCCGGCGAAATTTCAAGAATGAAAAATGACCCTGACGGATATTGTAAAGTATGGAGACAATTCCAAACTGTTACAAAACCAAAGTATTGGGTTGTATGGCCTTACTCAACATCAAAAGGATGGTGTGAAAGAATAACCGGTAATTTATTTTAATATATATGAAAATTTGTTTCGCGACAGACGTTAATTATCCAAATTATACAAAAAGAATTCAAAGAAACACATTAAAAGATTTTTTGGATAGAAAATTATATGAATATGATGTTAGTTATTATATCTCTACTAATCGTCCTAAAGATTTAGAGAAGTATGATAATATTAAAAATGTTAGAATATTCGATATAAATGAATTGAGAAGTTCTCATGATTATTCTTTACAATATGAATTACTTCCTGAGGACCCTACTGGAATATATCCCGCAAGGTACCCTTGGAACTTGAGGAGGTTTGTGATTGAGCAAGCGGCTAAAGATGGTTTTGATTATATCATATATGTGGATGGAGATACTGTGTTTCACAAACATGTAAATACTGAAGAAATTGTTAATACTATAATTAGAAATCACGAGCCTAATACTGTTAAAACAAATGCTGCGGTTTTCTACTACTCTAAAGAATCAACATCAGAAGTTTTTCATTTACACCCCAAGTATTTTGAGGTTTTAAATCGAGAGTTTAAAGATGAAGAGCTTCATACTATGGACGGGCCATGCATGATTTTTATCGGGGAAAATCCTGAAAAAATATTAGAGTTAACAAAAGTTTGGCACAAGTTTGCCGAATTTGGTTATAAGAAAGAATTTGGATTTGGGTACGAAAGTAACTTTCATGGTAATCTATCATTTAGTATTCCGATATCAGGTTTTAGAGTAAAATCAGAAGCCTATCCGTTTTATGCTGACCATGTGTCTGAAGATAGATACACTTATGGTAATCAGCATATAAACTCTCAAGAAGATGTAGAAGAAGTTTTAGCTCCTGTAGAAGAAGATACATTTGATGGTCTATTTATTAAAAAAAATATACCAAACACCCAACCACAAATAAGTGATGATTTATTTAATGTGGAAAATATTATGGTTGAGTCAACTAAATCAGAACCTTATATTTTTGGAATACCATCTTCGAATACATTGAATTCCAATCAAAGTACTCATAGCGAAAATTCTATAACATTTTTAATGTCTAAATACTTTTCTCCTAAAGTACAAAGCAAATATACATTAATTTATGAGTCATTATTTAAACCTTTAAAGGATGGTAATTTAAACATTTTAGAAATCGGTGTAGGTACAGTCTCAAAAACTCCTTTAGATGGAATGAGTCACGTACCAAGTGGTATGTATGGATGGAAAGAAAGAAATTTAGGTTACGAACCAGGAGCATCACTTAGGGGATTAAGAGACTATTTTACAAACAGCCAAATCCATGGTGTTGACATTCAACCTGATTGTTTGATTGAGGAAGAAAGAATTAAAACTGTTTTATTTGATTCTACAGACAAATCAAGGGCGGATGAGTTTTTTGAGGACGGCACTTTTGATATTATCATTGATGATGGTGACCATGACCCAAACTTCCAAATTAAAACTTTAACAAACTTTTATCACAAGTTACACGATGGTGGGTTATACATTATAGAAGATGTAGTTAATAGAGAAAAAGTTTGTAGTTATCTCGATGAAAATGAGATTAATTATAAGAACTACGATGTTAATGTAATAGTAATATCTAAAAAAAAAAATTTTGAATTCACGGTCCCTTCTGAAGATATAGAAATGAGAAAACCTGAAATTACTGAATTAAGAGCTCCTGAACAACCTATTCATTTTGTTAATGAGGAAAAAGAATTTAAAATTAATGGTATTAAATTTGCCGACAGAGGATTTTTCATCAATTTAGATAGTAGTACTGACCGACTTAGACTTGTTGTTAATCAAATAAAAAAATACGATATAGAGGGTCTAAATCGTTTTCCAGCACTAACCGATGAATGGAGACACTTTTCGTGCACTAAAAGTCATTTAAAAGTTTTTGAAACTTCATTACTTGAGGATTATGAAACAATCTTTGTGGCTGAAGATGATTTTATGATTGAGGATTTGTGTTATTATCCTAATGGTTCTCCACAAAAATTCAACGATGTTTTACAAAGAGTTAGTGAAGATTTAAAAAACGTAGAATGGGATGTTTTAACTTTTGGTTGTAATCCGAAAGGACCACTAATTCCTATTACCGATAATTTGGCGGTTGCCAATAAAAGTACAGGTGCTTGGGCGTATTTGATTAAAAAGAAAGCTTACAGATATCTTTTAAAAAATTCAAATTATAAAAGGGATGTTACCGCGATTGATGATTGGTTACCTTTATTAAATGATAAAGGATTTGTTACACTTACAACAATACCTTTAACAATAAATCACGGAATTGGGTTGGTTTCAACTCTCCAACCGGCAGGACCTGTAAATTATGACGGATGGATAAAAGGGTCATATCATAAGTTTCTTTATGATATCTACCCAAGTAATAATTTTACAAATAATATTATTGAGAAAGATTTGACTGTAATAATTACCGGTCATTTTGTTGAGAACTCAATATATTATTTAAACTATCTTCTTCACAGTTTACCAAATGTTCTAAACAAGTGTAAGATATTTGTTCATTATGATGAACACGGTGTTGATATAAACGACCAAAAAATAAAGTTATCGGCTTACTTTAGAGACACTAGACCTAACTTGAATGCATCAATATCATATAGTCACGGAGGTTTAATATCATCTATTGATTATATTATTGATAAGATTAAAACTCCATACTTCCTACTATTAGAACATGATTGGGTTTTTCTTGACAAGACAAATATTGATTTTTCTTCCTTGTTATCGGCATTTAATAATCACAAATTCATAAACGCCGTATGGTTTTCAAAAGACGATAATCAAATGAGAGGATTTGAGATTGCTGATGATGTTACAGGAGCAATAACTCCTTTCGAGCTTGAATCAAGAGTAGGTGAATGTAATTTAGTTACAAGTTGTCGTTGGTCAAATAATCCCGCAATTTTCAGAACGGAAAAGATGAAAGAATGGTTTTACAATATAATCAAAAATGACCATGTCGGAACATCTCACCAAGGAAGCCATAATGTTGAGGAAACAATGATACCTTATTATAGAAATCAAATAAAAGAAAATGTTTGGGGAGATATCAAGGATAACTGGGGTACCTACTTGTACGGTAACATAGGTGAAGGTCCTTATGTAGGTCACACAGACGCATCTAAAAGATACCAAGGACAAAGTAAGTCCCAGCCAGAAATAAACGGAGAGGAATACATTAAAAATAATCCTTTATGAATATAAATTTATTTACCTCAAAACAAAATTATAGAAAAAATAAAAAACAATCAGAAGTTGATTATTGTTTAGATAAACATAAAAGTTTACCAATCGATGTTTTTTTTATTAGGGAAGGTCATAATACACCACCTTTTGCCGAGTTTTTTCAAGTCATGAATGTGTATCCCAATGACATTAATATACTATGTAATCCTGACGTTTTAATTGATGAAAAATTTTTAATAGAGATATTGAAGTTTTATTCTAATCCGAGTGAGGAGGTAAGAAATACTTGCCTTGCTTTATCAACTTGGGAAAAATATAGTGACGGTACGGAATCTAAAAAGATTAATGTAAGAGAACAAAACGTATGGGTATTTTTTGGTAGAGTAAAATTTGATGCGTCAATTGATGATTTAAATATGGCTCACGAATGCGGAGACTTGATGCTACTTTCAGAACTTACTTTTAAGTTTGGTCACAAGTTTTTAAATCCATATGAACAATTCAAAGCTTATACCTATAAAGAAGTCGAACAACCTCAAGAAACTTTAACTGAAAATATTACAGTTGTTGTTAATCAAGAAGTTGTTGAAGAGGTAGTACCTGAAAAAATATACGACGGTAATTACAGGCATAAGTTGAACATGTTAATTACTTGTCACACTAGAGAGGATTATATTCCTCACCTAATTCAAATTATCGAGTCATATAAAAAGATTGATGTAAATTATGCGATTTGTTATAATGGATATGATGATAATTTTAATTGTCATTTTAGAACAGTATACCAACCAAATAATGGAAGAGGTGATGACGGTCATCAACACGGATGTCCTTATGCCGAAGCTGATTTAGATTTATTATTAGGAGGATATGATTATCTTAAAGACAATGGAGCTCATTTGTGGGTCAAACTGTCGGCCGATAGCTGGATGCTTGATGAGGATAAAATTATTCAAATTTTGGATGAATTGGAAAAAACTGATTGTGCGTATGCGGGAAACTTTTGGTATGAATACAAAAATATGTCAACTGACGTTTTCTTCTCAAGTACAAAGGTGAATAATATTTTTGAAGAATTTAAGAAACATAAAACCGAATATTTTGACCAAATATATGAAGTTAAAAGTATGCAAGGGTTAGAAATGTATGTTGGTTTTATAAGTAGAATTTATGATAGACTTATCATTGAAAATCGAGAACCAATGCAAGCGGACTCTACAAGATGGGGGGTACAATCTTTGGGATGGACAATGAGCCATGCGATAGGTAATAATTTGAATTTTGTACAAAATTATGTACCTGATAATGGAAAGGTTACATTTAGAATAGAGAAAGGTCATGGTAATCCTTTCAGCGTAGAAGAAAATAAAATAAACATTTGGTAAAAATATGTTAGAAACAATATTAAATTTTCACAACAATCAAGTTGACCCAATTATTATAAACAGAGAACAAGTTGGGTGTTTAGTCACTAATTTGATAGACATCATTGAGAAAAATGTCGAAGGTGACGTAGTAGAATTAGGATGTTATGTAGGAGAGTCATCAAAATATTTGATGAAAACTCTTGTAGAATATAATTCAACAAAAAAATTATTCGTATATGACTCATTTGATGGGTTACCTGAACTTACAAAATGGGAAGAGTCATCAGGATGGCAACCAGGTACTCTTAAAACTACCGAAGAAGTTTTAATTGGTAACTTTAAAAATAATAATCTTCCTCTTCCTATAATTCATAAGGATTGGTTCAAGGATATTCCTGATTACAAAATTCCTGAAAAAATATCTTTCGCCTTTTTAGACGGTGATTTTTATAACTCAATTTATGATAGTTTGACCAAAATTTACGATAAGGTAAGTGATGGGGGATATATTTTCTTTCATGATTTTATGAGAGCTGATTTACCTGGTGTTGATGCTGCGGTAAGAGACTTTTTATCTGAAAGAGGTTTGAAATATAACGTTGTTGAAATATGTGAGCAGGTTGGTATGATGATTAAAACAGGAGAGAGAATTGAAGAAGTTGCCGCCACTCCTGAAGAAGTTGTGATTGAAACTGAACAACCTGTTGAAAATTATACATCAAATAAAATCGTAACTTTGGTTACAGGTCTTTGGGAGATTGGTAGAGAAAATCTTGAAAATGGATGGTCTAGAAGTTTTGAGCATTATATCGAAAAATTTGTACAGCTTTTAAAGACTGAAGATAACATGATTGTCTTTGGTGATATTGAATTACAAAAAATAGTTTTCGAACATAGAACACAAAAAAATACACAATTCATAGTTAGGGATTTAAGTTGGTTTAAAAGAAACGATTATTTTGAAAAAATTCAAAAGATAAGAACCAACCCAAAATGGTATAATCAGGTAGGGTGGCTTACCGAATCAACTCAAGCTAAATTAGAGATGTATAATCCTTTAGTAATGTCTAAAGTCTTCTTACTCAATGATGCAAAAATATTAGATAAATTTAATTCAGATTATCTATTTTGGATTGATGCGGGTTTAACTAATACTGTACACGCCGGTTATTTTACACACGATAAAGTAATAAAAAAACTTCCTGATTTAATTAAAGATTTTCATTTTGTTTGTTTTCCATATGAAGCAAATTCAGAAATTCATGGTTTCGATTATGAAGAAATGAAAAAATATTGTGATGGAGCTAAAGTTAATAAAGTTGCAAGAGCTGGTTTCTTTGGTGGTAAAAAAGATACAATCGGTCAAATAAACGCAATCTATTATAGTTTATTGAATGAGACTTTAGATAGAGGTTTCATGGGTACTGAGGAGAGTTTATTTACAATTTTAGTTTACAAATATCCCGAATTGGTTGGTTTTTCCGAAATCGACGAAAGTGGATTGATGGGTAAATTTTTTGAGGAATTAAAAAATTCTGAAATAAAAGTAAAATCTGAAAAAGTTAATCAGTTGAGTGATTTGGACGTAAGTAAAACCGCTCTATATGTTTTAACTTTTAATAGTCCGAAACAATTTGAAACTTTGATTGACTCGATGTTATTGTATGACGCGGACTTCATACATAAACCAATGAAATTCTTGATTGACAACTCTACAGATAGTTCTACGTTCGAAAGATATACTGAACTTTGTGAGAGATATAATTTTGAGCATATCAAGAAAGAAAACTTAGGAATTTGTGGAGGTCGTCAGTTTATCGCCGAACACTTTGAAGCAACTGGATATGATTACTATCTATTCTTCGAGGATGATATGTTTTTCTACACAGGAAACGAAAGTACATGTAGGAATGGTTTCCCTAGACAATTGAAGAGTTTATACGAGAAAACATTGAGAATTATAAATAAGGAAAATTTTGACTTCTTGAAATTTAATTTTTCGGAATTTTACGGAGATAATTCAACTCAATGGTCTTGGTATAATGTACCTCAAAATGTAAGAGAGCAATATTGGCCTCATTATTCAAAATTACCTCAAATGGGTACCGACCCAAATGCTCCAAGAGCGCAATACGATAATGTAAAATCATATGACGGTGTACCATATGTAACAGGTGAAGTATATTATTGTAATTGGCCTCAAATAGTATCAAGAGACGGTAATAAGAAAATGTTCCTCACCGATAAGTGGGCTCATCCGTATGAACAAACATGGATGAGTTATATGTACCAAGAATTGAAAAAGGGTAAACTCAGGCCGGCTTTATTATTGGCTAGCCCAACAGAACATAACAGGTTTGAGCATTACGACGGGTCGTTAAGAAAAGAAAGTTAATTTTCTGAATTTTAATAACTCGTAGTATTTATAATCAAATAAGTTTTTGATGGAGTTTGTAATCAGGAAAAATGCCACTTTACCACTGCTGAAAATGCAGATAGTTAAAGATGGTAGGGGTACGTATGAGGATTTTATGAATTTTATAGAGACCTCGACTATCTATTTTTCGATGCAAAATTCTGAAACTGGTGTTATGAAAATTAACACCAAATTTGCAGGCTATGTTGAGAAGGAATTTATTGAGCCAAACTCTCCTCCCGAATATTACATTTATTATAAATTTACCAAAAGAGAAACAAACAAAGTTGGTAAATATGAAGGTCAATTCCTTTTAAAGAATGAAATAGGTACTTTAGTTCTTCCGATACGAGAAAAACTAAACATCACAATTAAAGATTCAAATTTAGAAGATGATTTAGACTATAATGAATGTTTTGTAGGACAATTCCAATGCTGTGTAATAGGACCTCCAGGTCCAAATACTCCATATGAATTTGAACTTAATGCTAACTATTCACCCGGCTCCGTTATTGCCGATTATACTCTAACCGCGAGTAAACCTGTCGATGCGACTACTACGGTATTATTTGAAAATATTTTAGTAACTTATACAGGTGAATCAATTACAATATCTACAGGAATTACAATAAATAGAGGTCAGACCACATCCTCGGTTGAAGTTGTAACTGATGGTGATTTTAGTAATTTAACACTGGCAAATTATTTTGATAATGTTTTAATTACACCTTCTACAAGTTTAACCCCAGATTCTATAGATATTAAACAATCATTTCCTCCATCAGTTCTTACAGGAGATTGTTATTGTTATAGATTTATTAATACTCAAGGTAAACCTGCAAAATTAAGATATACCCATTGTAATGGTACACCAGTCGAAACATCAATTTCACCAAATGGTAGTTACCAAGACTGTATTCAAACCAACCAATATAATGTATCAAGTGGAGTTATTGCCGGTGTGAGTCAGGAATGTTTCGGTCCTAATTATTTATGTTTTACGGCTGGTACTCCTTGTAAATGCTACAGGTACAACTATATAGGTAATGGTGCTCAAATAGGTCAGATAAGGTATGTCGATTGTCAAAATAATACAATATCTGATAATTCAACTGATTCTGTTGTTGAGTTGTGTGTTTCTGAAAGACTTGGTGAAAAATATTATACTCATACTGAATTAGATGCGACTTGTACCACCGAAGCTGATTGTTCTTTTTGTTGTTCGGCGTCTCATAATTTAGTACTTACAACTGGAATATCCGGTGAAATAGACGAAAATGTTACAAAATTATATCGTTATAACACTCTAACCGGTAATCAAACTCTCATTTTAACAATAGACCCTGTTTCATCACCCCCATATCAAGCTTTGGATGTTGCCCATAAATTTAGTCCTATCACTAATAATGGTAAAATTTGGATAAGTTTTAAAGGGTTAAATTCTGATAATTTACCGGACCAATATATTGAAGAGTATGACATTGATTCATCATATAACGTCCAATATAACCGTAGAATTAATATACCGTGGCTCAATGGATTACGAGAAATTGGTCACGGGTTGAGTCTTTACAATGAAAATAATTTAATTTTAACATTATGTCTTTTTGGGGTAAACGAAGAATTTGTACTTCTAAATATAAATAATACAGGTGATATTCCTGATGCGAACTTGATACCTACCGGTATTTACTCACCATTCGAACCCACACAATTACCAAATACTCTTGATTCTGAAGGTAGAGTTAACAAAATTGTTGATATATTAATTACTTCTGACTCTAAAATAGTTGCGACTAATTACGGAATTTTGGCGAATGGGGCGGTCAATACAATACTTCAAATTGATATAACGACTAACGATTATGAAACATTTTTTTATTGGCCAGATGTAAATAATTATGTTCAAAATTCATACCAAGGAATATTTGAAAGTTGTGGGACATTTTATTGTTTTACATATTCTGAAAATTTTAATGAGTTATGGAGTGTGGATACCGAAACTTATGAGTTAAATCAAGTTCAACCATATAATTCAAATTTACGAGTTGTGGTCGGGTGTTCATCATTATTGGTTTGCCAAACTCAAAGTTTTGTTCCTGACACTCCTTGTGCTCCTGATGCCGAGGGATGTAATATCGCTATTACGGGTACTGTTCATAATGTATCATTTACTTATGAATACACTGGAGACGTGGTGGTGTATTCACCTCAAGATAATACAGAAGATAGTTTTATTTGTTATGAAGATTGTATAAACGTTTATAACATCGAAGCTCTATTTTGTGGACACGGTGATGGCACCCCAACACCTGGAAATCCGTCAACCCACTTTACTGTAACATTTAATTTTGCTTCAGAAGTTAATGATGTTAGAATTGTAATATGGGGTTCAGGATGGGGAGGAAATGAAAATTTTCATATAATGACTGACCAAGGAGTCCCAACAATAACTTCATATTATAGTTGTTATAGTGAGATTATTGGTAACACAATTTATTCGGGGGCCGAACCATATCCACCTTATAAAGGTGGGGGTATTTTTAATGTAAATTCTAATAATGATTTTACATCGATTGTAATCAGTGGTGATGGCGGATGGGCTGGGTCATTTATTTATTTGTGTACAGATAGCTCTTTATGTTTTGATAATTGTACACCAATTCTATTGAGTCCTTTAGCACAAATAACTTTATATAATGGAACAAATCAATATTCAATAACTTTACCATACATAAATGGAGGCCCATTTCCTAATCCAGGGACGAGTTATAATTACAACGCAATTGCTCATACCCCTAACAAATTGTGGATATCTAATTTCCTTTTCACAAGTGACCCAACCAACTGGTATTTGTTAGAGTGGGATTTATCTCTGTGTCCATTTTCTGTAACGTACAATACAAGATATGTCCAAAGTGTTGATAGTGGAGTAACATCCATAAGATTTGGAGAGAGTAGTAGTCCTGGACTTTTTGCCTTGAACGATACAACTTTATTGACCTCAATCAGAATTAACCAAAACAGTCCTCAGGAAAAAATAGTAATAGTTTCATTATCATCACCATTAATGACTGTTGTTGATTTATATTCATTACCAGGACAACAAGCGGTTTCGGGGGATATAATAGCAACTAACAATTTTAATTTATTAGTTTCTACGGTAGATAATACGAACACATATAGATTATTACAATTAGATTTTATAACCGGTAATTTAGAAATAGAAGTACTATATAATATAGGAGGAGCAAATATACGAGGTTTGTTCGAATACCAAGGTAACTTGTTCGCAACAACATCCAATGGATTATATCAGATAAACCCTAATTACCCCTACCAATTTACCCAAGTTAACGCTACTACAACAAACCAAGATTCATCATCATCTATTTTATTTTGTAACCCAACTTATTTGTTACCACCACCAACACAAACACCGACTCCGACTCAAACACAAACGAATACCCCATCTAGATTACCTTTGGGTGAATTATGTAGATGTCATTATATAACTAACTATGAGAACAAACCTATCACATTTACAGCAACAACTTGTGATTCTTCAATACCCCAAACTTATACGCTACCCGCTAATACAAGTTATCCTCCATCATGCTTCAAATTAGGTTCAGTATATAGTTTTAATGCTCAAGTAACAATCACATATTCTATAACACCTTGTGTATTTTGTAATGGTAAATATGTTTGTAACTCCGTATTGTGTCCTACACCTACACCAACTCCTACTAAAACTAGTACACCTACACCAACGTCACCATGTCAACCTCCCCAAGTTGGGGTTCAAACTTTTACCCAAGCTTGGTCAGTAAATAACACCTGTGTTGCCGCAGAGTTAGGTTATTATTTATTTACAACCGGTACAACTGAAGAGGCATGTCAGTCATTTGTTGGGTTCGCTGAAACTCCAGAAGGAAGTCAATATTGCCCTTCTTTAGGTACTAACACAATAACTCCATCAACCCAACAAAAAACTTTTGGTGTTTATCCTTATCCTGTAGAGATAGGAAGTAGACTTTATTCTACAGTCCCAACGTCATGTAACTGTCCATCTTTTTGGTTTAATGGGTGGGGCGGTCCTAATAATGACCCTGGCGCTCCTTTTTTGTTTCTTTCTAATGGCCCATATAAAGCTTGGTATAATGACGGGGTCATTGTAAACGGTGATAATACGTCTGTAAAAATAGCCACGATATCAGGATGTACCGTGATTGATATAGAAATTTGTGAAGTGGTGGGATTCAATGTAAATATAATTGCGTCACCAGGTTCTGTCGATATGATATATAACTTTACGTCAACTCAACCTGTTAAATCCGCAGTTACTATTAATTTTACAAACATACTTCAAACATATACCGGAGACTCAATCTTTATCACCACAGGACTTACTTTAAATAGTGGTGAAACATCAACATTTGTAACAGTTTCAAGAGATGTCGATTTTGATAATCTTACCTTAGGTTATTCTACTATAGATTTTTCAGTGACCTCTAATTTATACATTAATCCTGAATTAATATATTTTAATTTCTCAATACCAACAATACCAACACCATCAAACAAATGTTACTGCTATGAATTAACAAACACGAGAACAGATGTAACCGCAATAGTCAAATATAGAACTTGCGAGAATGAAATAATTACAGATTATTTGAGCCCCCTTGAAACAATAAATGATTGTATAAGATTTAATTCAATTTCAGCTAGCTCAATAGTCGATATTACTCAAATATCAGTTTGCGGTCCTCCTGATTATAGTTGCGTAACACCAAATGTACCATGTTATTGTTATAAATTAACTTATGATAATTCAGGTTATTTAGGTGCGATTCATTATATTGATTGTGCGGGTGAAAATCAAAGTATAACAAATACAACTCAATCATTATATGAAATTTGTGCCAGAGAAATAACCGGAACTTTTAAATACAAGGCAGACCAATTAGGGGAATGTACCTCAACCACTCAATGTTCTCAATGTTGTACAACCAGTAAAGTTTTAGTTTTAACAAATGATTTCCCGAATGGTTCTCCTGGACCTACAGGGGTGGCCATCTATAACCCATCGAATGGTACATCAACTTTGATGAGTTTAACTTTAACAGGGTTACCATATTCTCTTACTCACATTTACGATAACACCACAAACACAGGAAGAATGTGGATTGCTTTTGATGCCCCTGTACGTATAGAAGAATACACGCTTGACGCAAACTACAATCCTTCTTTTGATAGATATATTTTCATATCAGGAAATGAGTTTGAGATTGGAGAGTCGATAACTTATCTAAATTCAAATACTTTATTAAGTACTAGACGGGGAACAAACCCAAGAAGAGTTGTTACAATAGATATATCTACACCAAATATTGACATCACCGTACCTCTAGTTAATACAATTTACACTATACCATTAATTACTACTAATGCCGACGACATTACAAGTTTATTAGTGACCACTAATAATAGACTTATTGGTACTAGATATAGTGGAACATATACACAGAACGGTAGTTCAAATACAATTTTCCAAATTGACATGAACACAAATCAGCTCGAATATTTGGCGACATGGCCTGATGTTCCTTGGGAAGGCTGGTGGGACGGGATATTCATAAACTGTAACAAATATTATAGGTTTGTTAATAATCAAGTTTCATTAAATCAATTATGGACATCCTCAACAAATTCTAATGGTATACCTACATATAGTTTAGTATTTAATAACAATAATTCATTATCAAACATATGGGACACATCTTCAAACCCTATTTGTAACACTTTTAATTTTAACCCTAACCAAATTTTATTAACACCCACACCTACTTTAACCCCAACAATAACTAAAACACCTACTAAAACACCTACCCCTACCGTAACCAAAACAAAAACTCCAACAGTTACTCCAACATCAACTGATTATAAATCCGATTGTGCTTGTTATACTATAACTAACACTAGTCCATATAATTCTATTCCGATATTTTATTTTTATCGTAGATGTAAAACAAACACACTAACGGTGGGTGTTGTTTATGGTAACACAACGTTTAGTGATTGTTATGTTCCTGGTTCGGTAACCGCATTCAACAACAATCCTAATTTAATTATTACTTTGGGCGCGGAATGCAGTGATTGCAGCCAAGGATTTACATGTAATCCATGCCCATCTAAGACCCCAACTAAAACGCCTACCAACACTAAAACCCCAAGTAACACACCGACCAAGTCATTAACCCCAACCAAAACACCCACACCAACAATAACACCAACCGATTATCCTTATTCGGCGGACTGTAAGGTTTATTCTTTCAGTTTAATAACAGGTACTTTATATGGGTATGGGGTTGAGTCGGGGGACATAATCTATGAAATGGTATTACCAGTTCTAGGTGTTCCGACAAATATTGCAATATCTAATGTAAGTAATTTATTGTTTATATATTTTTCTCAAACTAATTTATTAATAACTTTTCAGTTTGATTATATTACAAATCAAATTATAGATGGGTCATTAACAACGTATGATATACCCGAACCAATTTTTAATCCAATAGAACAAAATCCTTATCAGAGTATAACTTCTATGGATAATGGACAAGGAGTATTTTTTACTTCACAAGGTTATAATCAAGAAAATTTAGAAACTTATTCTTTATTAACTTATGAATTAACCGGTACAATTACTTATTTATCCGATTTCCCCAATGGGTTATCTTCAAAAACAATAATTAGGGGTTCAAATAATTTAATTTTTGCATTGGTTGTAGAACAAAATTCATCCGATTGTGCAATACAACAATGGTATTGTGACGGGACCTTTGCTAACACGACTCTTCTTTATTCCTTTACATTACCATTATCGTATACGAATGGTACCTCTATATTCATTTATGATGGTGAATTTTATATAGTTTCACAACAGTCATCACCTAATGGACCTCATATAGTATATACCGTTGACCCATACCAACCACACACATTGACTGAGGTTTCACAATTCACAATAGAATTTGGGTATATAAATGATAGTGAATCTTTCGCTAATTGCAACCAGTTTGAATTTTACCAGTATCCTGACACTCCAACGTTAACTCCTACCCCAACATTAACTAAAACTCCCACCCCAACAAGAACACAGACATCTACACAATTAACACCAACACCAACATCAACCAATTTGACTCAAACACCAACGGCAACAAATTTAACCCCAACACCAACCCCTAATTGTTTTTGTACGAGCTTTAGAAATACTGTTAATTACGATGTAATTATTACTTTCAATACTTGTGATAAAAAAACAAAATCAAAATTATTAACACCTGATGGTACTCAAGGAAGTACATTTACAACTTGTGTCACGGATTACGTTGAGGATATTAGAATCAATGTAGTGTCGAATGGCCCATGTGTTAGTGAGAGTTGCGGTAGCCCAACACCTACCCCCACAGTTACAAATACACAGACTCCGACAGTTACTTCATCTACAGGATTTATAAATGAGACTCCGACAGTAACCCCAACTAATACCGAAACCCCAACAATTACACCAACTAATACCGAAACCCCAACAATTACACCAACTAATAGTTCCACTCCTACAATGACCTCAACTAATATTACCCCAACCCCAACTATAAGTTCAACACCATCACCAATAATCGAGACTTCAATTCTAATATCCGCAGAATATAAACCAGTCCCTAATGGTGTTAATTATAATTTAGTTTTCAAATATAATTTTGTATCCAACACATTACAACCACTAATATCCCAGTCAGGTGAATCAATTCAAGGAATGTTATCAACCGGTTTGGCTCACTCATATGATTTGAATACTAATACAGGATACGTTTGGACGAAGTCACCTAATTCATCACAAATAAATGAATATTCAATAATAAATTCAGATTATAATACATTATTTATAAGAACAATTACCTTGACTGGCTCATCATATGGTAAAGGTTTAACTTATATAAATGACACTACATTAATTAGTACGAGAAAAATAGGCGCTGAACAATGGGTTATTGAAATAAATATTGACCCGTCATTATCGAGCCCTATTGAGACTTTGAAATTTCAAGTACCGTTCAATCAGTCGGATGATTATAGTGACTTAATGTTTACAAGTACAGGTAAATTTATATGGACAAACAATGGTCCATTAGGGTTCAATGTTGAGCAGTACATTTACGATACGGGGGAACTTAATTTTAGAGCACCTGCTTGTTGTACCCCAACCGCACTATGGCAATATAATGGGAATATTTATTCTTCTCAGTCGGGGGCAAATATGAGAATAAGATATGACTTAACAACCGCCGAAAAGACATTCATTTGTCCCCCAATCGGATGTGGAGAAACATCATGTGAAGACCCACTTAGTTGTATTTGTTCGGGACCCTGTACGGTTGATTTTATATCTTTCGGAGGTTCTTCATTAGTGGAAGATAACAATGCCGAATTTGTGCCAAATATTGACCCAATTATTATTAATTTAACAACCACTTTTGAGGAGGGTTCTATACAAATAACTTATAACATGGTTTCTAATAATCCTGTTATAGAAGCGATTAGAGTTAATTTTACAAATGTAATCGGTACCCAGCTTGATTCTTGGTGGGCGGGAGAGCCAATAACTATTGATACTGGGGTTACAATATATTCAGGACAAACTTCAGGTTCTACTTTAGTCACACTTGAAGATAGTATTTATGATTTAGATAAAACAAGTTATTTTACTAATATCTCGATATACCCTCCTTATTTGAGTGGTATAACTACAATTGTGGAGACCAATGTTTTCCCAACCCCAACATCTACCGTAACATCAACAATAACCCCAACACCATCTATCACACCTAGTATAACCCCAACTAATACCCCCATATTCCCTCAAAATATTGAATTAATCTTGAGCACAAGTCTTGTTTATTATGTTGATTCATTCGAAATTATTTACAATTTGGTATCGAATTTACCACTAACTTATTATTTTGATTTGTTCTTTACAAATACCTTGGGTACAACAATTTATGGACCATTCCCAATTGAAACTGGAGTGTCAATAAACGTTGGTGAAGTTAGTGGAACAACATCAATAATATTTGAAATACCCCCAAGTGTTTTAGATAGAACAAGTACCTTTAGTGGATTTACTTACGACCCATATTTTTATAGCGGAACGACCCAATTAAATGTTAATACGATGTTCCCAACCCCAACCCCAACAGTAACTATAACTCAAACCCCTCAATTTGACATAACTTCAACACCAACAAGAAGCGTAACCCCAACAAGAACTCAAACTCCAACTCAATTGGCTTGTTCGGCAACCACTTCAATTATTAATACAAACACAGCAATAGTATTATCAAGAAAGAGTGATTTGGTATATAGTCAGCAAGGAACATTGTTCTATCCTATAACATTCACTTTAAGTGGTACTAGTCCAGTATACGATGCGACATCGACAACTGTACCGGTATGGGATACATCAAATGTTAATAACGGTCCATTAAATAGAACTGGAGTTTGGACAAACTCAGGGCAACCTGTTGATATATGGATTGGAGATACATTCTGTTTTACAAGTGCAACAGATAACAAGAGATATTACATAGGTATTGGGGCGGATAATGACTTTAGAATCCGACTCGACGGAGTACAGATTGTAAATTCTAGTATTGGTCCGTATAATAATACAAATATACCATTCTTGTGGTGGCACGTTTATCCTATAACTGTTAATTCAGGAGCGCATACAGTTGAGGTCTATGGTTTAAATGACAACTCAATAGGTTCATTTGGATGTGAGATTTATGATAACACTCTATCCCAATTAACCGCAGCAACTTCAGTAAGTGACCTTAATATAATTTACAGTACAAGTGCATTAACAGCGGCTACTATAGTTCAGAGTATGGCGGGAGTTTATTTATCAAGCGGGTATACTTGTCCTTCAGGTTATGAATTAGACGTGTGTAAAAACTATTGTATTAGTTATGCTAATTGTCCATCACCAACTCCTACAAATACGCCATCTAATACACCAACAAAGAGTATAACACCAACTATAAGTTTAACACCGTCAATTACCCCTACAATAAGTTTAACACCGTCAATTACCCCTACAATAAGTTTGACGCCATCACCAACCGCGTCACCATCACCACTCATTTGTCCATATCAAGTTGGAACTAAAGGATTTGGTTCTCCTATCTATAGGATAGGTTACAATGATTATACTAATTACATTTACGTGGTTACCACTGGTGGCACGGTTGTATTAGATAGTTCGTACTTAACTATTGATACTTATCCAAATTCATTAAGTGGTGGAAGTGTAACTTATGCTAGTATGACATTTGCGCAAAGTACTTATAAGTATGTTTATGTTGGACATGATGGGGATTTAAAGTATGTTGATTACTATGATATAACTAACCTTACTTCAGGTATAATATCCACCACTATAGAACCAACTGAGATAGATGTAGACAGAACCAATTCTTTTATAGGAATGATAGGGGTTAATGATGAATATAAACAAATAAACATTTCAACTCAATTAGTTAACTATACTGTTAATGTTAGTGCAACCACTAATGGTGATATCGCTTGGTCCAGACTTAATGACACGTTTTGGATTGTTTCTACTGGAGACACGATTGTGTATATTGACCCAACGGCCAAAGATATAGTTGGTACAGATACTATTCCATCAGGAGGTTATAGTGGATATGGTAAACGATTACTTTATGACAATACTAATTCTTATACGTATTTACTTGTTGATAGTCAAAGATTATTTATATATGACGCCGTAGGTTCGGCAACATCTTATGTAGATTTAACTCCATACAGTGGAACTAATACAAGTATGACAATCGATATAAATAATAACAAACTTTATATTCTAAATGTTGATGACAATGTGTTTGGATTAATTAAGATTGACATAACAACACTAACTGATGAAGGATTATCAGTACTTGGGACTTATAGTGGTAAGTCTAACGGAAGTATACTATATGAGCCAAATAATTCTGAAATTATATTGAGTCTTGAGCCATTTACTAATACGTTCTATATATTCTGTACTTAATTATATAATTACAATGTCTAAATCTTTACTTATTAAAACGTTTACCAAAGTATTTATAGAATAAAATCTTTGGATGGAATTTTTCATTAAAAAAGGCGCGACCCTTCCTTTATTAAAACTTAACATTGTTGACAATGGAAGAAGCGATTATAACAACTTTCTAAATACGTTAGAGTTGTCATCTTTATTCTTTTCAATGACTAATGTTGAAAACGGTACCCCAAAGATAACAAACAAACCTGCAGGTGTTGGCGGCGAATACCCAAACTATTTTATATACTATCAGTTTCAAAATACCGACACAACAAAAGAGGGTAGATTTGAGGGTGAGTTTGTTATAAAAAATGAGTACGGTAATAATGTTTTAACATTAGGTGAAAAACTTTATGTTAACATAACCGAGTCATTTATATTAGATGATTTAGATTACGTTTCATGTTACATAGTTGATTATGCTTGTTGCAGTAATCCTATACCAGTGCCATTACCTCAACCTTCAAGTACTCCTACTCCTACACCTACTGTAACTGACTCTCAATTATCTCTAACTCTACAAGGATTTATAAATCCAGGGTCAGTTGTTATAGATTATGTTCTAACATCAAATAGATTATTTTCACAGGAACTTACAATGTCGTTCTCAAATTTACTTGGGGTGATTGTTGGAAGTCCTGTATTAATAACAACCGGTGTAACTTTGAGTGTTGGTGAATTTACGGGAACTACCCAAGTAATTCTTCCTGATGATTTTCAAAATTTAAATCGTGAAAGTTTATTTTTTGGTAATACCATAAATCTTACAGGTTTAACGTATACGACTTACTATCAAAATTCAGTATTCTTTGCAACACCAACACCCACCCCAACTCCAACACCAACTGAAACAATTGTTTGTGAATGTTTTGAAATTGTTGCTCCATTAGCGAATGGTTCATATTCTTATATCGATTGTAGTGGAATTGAACAACCAGTTGTTGAATTAGGTATAGGTGAATCTTCTAGAGTTTGTGTAGGTAATTCTAAAATAAACGCGTTTGACGGAGCCGAATTCTATGTTGTTGGATTATGTTCAGACTGTCTATTACCGACCCCTACCCCCACCCCAACTCAAACTGAGGGTGAGATTTTTATGGGTAATATAATAGAAAATATTAACCTTAATGAAACTTTTACAACGAATGAAGAAGAATTAAATAGGATTTTACGCGAAAGACCTAAAAAATTAAATATTGATTTACCATTTAAAGATGGGGTCATAAATGTTAATCTAACTAGACGAAATATTTACGAAAATGATTTTAGAATATCAAATGAATTCGGAGAGACACTTTATTCAAAATTAGGAGAACATTATGAAGGTATTATTGTTGGTAGTCAAAATTCTACAGTTTCTTTAAGCATTACAAGCGAAGGGTTCAGTGGGTCCTTACAAGATGAAGGATTAGTTGTTGATATTAATAACATCAGTGGATTTACTCATCACTGCCAAGAAGTATTTGAGGAAACTAAACATGATTGTAATACATACAATATTGATTTTCCCGAATTAGATAACTACATCTCCCCAAACCAAGAAATGTTTAATAACTTTGAGGGTGAGATTATGGCTAACATTAATTTTGAGAATTTGAATTCTTACGTTACCATGGTTGCCAACAAAAACGTGAGGTATCTCTTGGAGGTTGATTACGATATATATCAATATTTTGGTAATGATTTACAGGCAACTACTAATTACATCACCGCGTTATTTAATTCTATATCCGCTATCCATGCCGCTGAAGGGGTGTCGATAACAATGAGTGAGATTAAATTTTGGACTTCGGGCGAGTCTCCATATAGGACTTACGGTCATACAATACCATGCACCGCGAACACAAGTAATCTAGACTGCGCATTAAAAAATTATAGGCAATATTATAAAAATAATAATTTAACTTTCAATGGAGATGTTAGAATGTTGTTAACAGTCGGATGGCCCAATCCTGTTGGTGGTAGTGCTAGATATAGCTCGGCGTATACTCCGGGTGTGTGCTCCCCCGATTTTTATAATTGTCTTTTCCATCAGTTAAGACCAACAACTGTCAGTCCTGGTAGCCCACCTCCTGAAGGATATGTCGATGGAGGTAGTAATTTAAGTGTTTACTACGGAAATGCCAATGGGTGGAATGTAATTGCGGGTGCTCACGAAATTGGTCATACTCATGGATGTTCTCATACATTCAGTTCGGTTTGGAATTGTAACTACACAATAGGTAGCACAAATGTTGCGGGTACATGTTGTTTAGATTGTTGTTCAGGTCTTGCAAATTGCGCTTGCGTTGGCGGTACAACTATACAAAACCCAACTAACGGTACATGTATAGCGTCAGGTGCGACAATTATGTCTTATAATACAAGACAACCTATATTCGGACCTCAACCACAACAGAAAATGGTCAATACGATAAATGCGGCACTTTGTTTACAAAATTTTACTACACCAACCCCTACACCAACCCCTACAAGAACAAGTACAACACCAACTCCAACTCCTACAAGAAACACACCAACTCCAACTAAAACAAGTAATTGGGATTGTGCTGCGTCTTTCAATATAAATATTCCAAATACAACCTCAGTAACTATAAGTGGAGTAACATTCGTAAAGTCGGTATCTCAAGTGATGTCAACTCAAAGTTTTGCGATTATACCTTCGTCATGCATAGGTTCAAGTAATATTAGTGGAGTTAACATATTAACTTCTCTAACTGATACTTCGGGTAACTACACCATGAGTTCCTCGACTTTATTGACAAGTATCGCATTATCGTTTGGGGCTTTACAAGCAACTGATGTGATTACGTTTAGTGCAAATAATGGTACTACGTTTGTCGGAATTTGCCAAGGGTGTTGTGGTCAAAATGGCGCCGCCAATCAAATTGTTGGTACAACTTTATGTAGCCAGCTCGGAAACGTAGATGGAGGTGCATTCCGAGTCATTGTTAATTCAACAGAACCGTTCAATCAACTAAATGTAAAAATAAGCAGTCCTTTAAATAACGGGTGGGGTAAGTTTTTAAAAATTAATAATTTTAGAACTTTAGGAACCTCAATCACCCCAACTAAAACACCAACAAGAACTGCAACACCAACAGTTACAAAAACCGCCAATTTTGTTGACGTAACTCCAACATCGACACCTACTGTAACGTTGACTAAAACCCTTACATCCACCCCAACAAGAACATTAACACCTACAAGGACATCCACTCAAACCCCAACAGTAAGTAAAACAAGTAATTTAATTGTTGAAAGTCCGACCTCTACCCCAACAAGAACATTAACACCTACTCCGACAAGAACCCTCACACCAACTAAATCAACTAATATTACATTAACCCTCACACCAACGAGAACAAAAACCCCTACTCCGACTAAATCGTCTAATACATCATTAACACCTACTCCGACAAGAACAAAAACCCCAACACCGACAAGAACAAAAACCCCAACACCGACTAAATCGTCTAATACATCATTAACCCCAACACCGACAAGAACAAAAACCCCAACACCGAGTACTTCAATATCGATTTCATTGTGTGATATTTTAAGTGTTGCAAATACAACGGGTATTATATACAAATATGATTACGTATCGAATACTGTTACCGAATTGCCGGTCAGCGGTAGACAAGTATTACCGAGTGATATTGCCGTTTCAGAAAATTATTTATTTACGATATCTTCTAACACTATTAGAAGGTTCCAAATAACTAGAAACCCATGGACCGCAACTAACCCAACCGATTTCATATATCCGTCAGGTACATTCGCAACAAGTAACAACGGTTTATTTGCATTGAGCGACTCAACACTTATATCATTTAACACTTTAAATCAAATTATATCTGTTAATTTAACCAATTTGACAACAACAGTTTTATTTAGTTTACCTGCGGGTAGGTCAATTGCGGGAGATATAATATACACAACAAACAATAGATATATAATTGTCAACCGAAGTATATCCACATCTACCACATTTGTTTCTCAATTTGATTCATCGGGTAACCCAATGGGTGAAATGAGTATGGCAAGTATTACATTAGTTAACGGAAGTTTATTTATTTATAATAGTGAATTATATATTCAAAGGCAGTCCACCCCTCCACATAATTATAAATTAACATTCCCATCAACAATAAGTCCTGTGTTAAGTACCGCCACAGTAACATCACTAGGATTTGCTCAACCACAAAACTGTATAAGTTTTGATTTTCCTGTTTCACCAACACCTACTAAAACAGTCACCCCGACAAAAATACTATAGAATTAAATTAAAAAGATAATTATATTAAAAACATGTTGCAAATTATAACCATAGAAAGTGTCCATTTTGATGGTGAAATTGCGCAAATTTTATTCCAACCGTTTAATTCCGAACAAATAATTAATTTAGGTTCGGTAACATTACCTTATACATATGAACCCCCTATCGGTGTCGAAATATATGGTACTTACACGATATTGACACAGGAAGACCCGAGCTGCCCTTATTACATTACCGCACCTTATCCCACACCTACTAACACCCCAACTATATCTTTAACAAAATCACAGACACCGACACCATCAATTACAAGCTCACCAACTTTAAGTTTAGACCCATGTAAAATACCATTAACACCCTCATCAACAGTTGAGCCAACTCCGACAAATTCAATAAAACCAACAAGAACTCCAACACCTACTAATAGTAAAATACCTTGTAGTCCTGACCCAACTCCGTCAAATACTCCAACTCCTAGTATAACAAGAACTAACAAGCCAACTAGAACTCCGACCAAGACTCCAACTAAAACACCTACCAGTACTCCTTCTAATACCCCAACTATTAGTGTCACATCATCCAACACTCCTTCTAATACACCCACAAAAACAATTACAAAAACTCCAAGTTCAACAGTAACAAAAACACCAACCAATACCCCAACAAAAACAACCCAACCAATTGCCCCAACAAAAACCCCAACTAAATCTGTTACACCTACAATCACAAACACAAAAACCAATACCCCGTCAATAACTCCTACTAAAACACCAGCATCAACGACAACTCCTACAAAAACTATAGAACCAACCGCAACTCCACAGTCAATTGCGTCTTGTAATGATACGGTAAATATTAGAAATGGTAGTAGTGGTACTTACACGTATGAAGTAGAATTTGGAAATGATACAGGACCGATTAAATTAAATTATAACGCGGTATCGGTACCTGATAGATTTACTGTAGTATGGGATGGAATTGAAGTGATAAATACAGGATTTGTTGGTTCTCCGACTTACGATTCACAATTAAATGCTCTTGGTTACCCTGGTGTTAGTGGTCCGGGTCGAGGTGTCGCCGCGTTCACCAAATCGTCCTCAACCCCAACTAGTGCATTTATAACAATATTAGCACCACTCCCCGGTACTGCATGGGATTTTAGTTTCTCATGTCCCGTACCTCCACCAACTCAAGCCCCTACCAAAACACCTACTTCAACTCGAGGAGCAACACCGACACCAACAAAAACATCCACTCCTACCAATACTTCTCAAGCGGCCCCACCACCTACTAAAACTCCAACTAAAACTTCAACACCAACAATGACAAGAACTCCGACAAATACACCAATAGGTCAGACACCAACAATGACAAGAACTCCGACAATGACTAAAACCCCAACGGTTACGCCTACATATACTTCGAGCGTAAATTGTTTCTGCTATAGAGTATTAACTAACCCAGGTATTGCTGTTGGTAGTTTATTTTACTACGACTGTTACACATCTCAATATGAGGAATCTCAAGTCTTATCGTCTAATACCACCACAACAATATGTGTACAATCTGGTTTCCAAATCTTTGAGAGTGGAGCGTATCCTGTATTAGTCGGTAATTGTTATGGTGGGCAGTGCATTCCTCTTACATCCACACCTACAACCACTAAAACTCCAACTAAAACAATTGCACCATCTAGAACTCCGTCACACACTCCAACTAAAACCCCAACTCAAACTAGTTCTGATATTAATTTATCTTTGGGAGCAATATTCGGACCTGGCTCAACTATTATTGATTATGTATTGAGTGCTAGTAGAGTTTTATCTGAAACAATAACACTTTCATTCACAAATACTATTGGTGTAATAGTTGGTTCACCAATTCAAGTTATCACGGGTGTAACAATAACTTCAGGTATGACTAGTGGGGTTACTCGAGTTACATTGGTTAACGATTTTTATAATCTATCCAAAATAAATTCATATTCAGGAATAACTTTAAACGGAAGCGGAGGAACATTTAATTACAACATAACTGAAACATCCATTTTCCCAACTAATACTCCAACACTAACTAAAACACCAACTAATACGCCAACCGTTACTACAACAAGAACTCCCGCCGCAACCCCAACAAAAACAATTCCACCTACTCAAACTCAATTCCCTGGACCAACGTCTACTCCAACACAAACCCCAACTTTAACAGTTACAAAAACTATACCTCCAACTAAAACCCCAACTAGAACAGTAACTCCTACTTTAAGTATTAGTCCAACTATAACTAAAACACCAACAGTAACAAGAACAAATACACCAACACCAACTAATACCGTAAGTATAACCCCTACAATAAGTAATACACCGTCTATTACACCTACAATAACCGACACCCCAACAAATACACCTTCTATAACCCCTACTAAAACATCAACACCTTCAAATACACCAACAAAAACTAGTACCCCAACAAATACGCCAACAAAAACTAGTACCCCAACAAATACGCCAACATTAAGTATAACACCAACAATAAGTAATACACCGACAATTACACCAACACCGGATTTATATCCTCCAATAATTAATGGTGTTGATGTAACAATTACAATTACAGGTACTTCGGTTCAAATAGTTAATACGAATTTCATATATAATCGTATTTGGGTTTGGGATGGTCCGACTAATAACGCCGGTGATTTCCTTAATGAGATTGCACCTGGAGGAGGAATAGGAGATTGGCTTCCATTATCATTATTCACAACAGGTAAGATTGGTTTGTCTTATGTTGCACCTCCTACATACCAAACTTGTTATAGTATATACACGTTAGATATGGTAGATTGTTTGGCTCCATTACCAACTAGAACCCCAACAACCACACCAACACCAACACCAAGTCCAATTTAACATTTGACAACCTAACCTTCAATATTTATAATTGATATAAAGGTAAATGTCGTAATTTCGCGGCAGCCAATAAACCAATCAATTATGATAAGTCAAGAAGAAATTAAATCGTTTCTAGAAGGAAACGACCCCGAAGAACATATCGTTGCCATAGAATTCGACTATGTTTCCGATTCTATATTCAAAATCAAAGAAATCCCTGGCAAAGGAAAAGAAATTAAAAAAGATACATTCGTAGCTTTCGCGTGGGTAGGTGACCTACGTGGTCTTAACTTTTATCAATCATCAAAGGCCTTACAGAAAGAAGCCATGTCCAAGTACGGGATTATGATTGATAAACTCGAAACGGGGGATAATGACCGTATGGAGGAAGGTCTGAAGTTTATGGTTAAGTCCTTAAAGGGTTATCGCTCTCTCATTCAGTTTTTCAGAGATGGTGGTGTTGACCCGTGGGGAGAAAGAACCAAAGACCTAATAATGATACTACCCCCCACCGAACAGTATCTCATCTCACGAGAAAAAAGATTATTCAAAGGATACGACGAATACAATGACATCACGAGGTTTGTATTCGACTTAGAGACAACCGCACTCGAACCCAAAGACGGTCGTATATTCATGATTGGTATCAAGACAAACAAAGGATACCAAAAAGTAATTGAGTGTTCTAATGAGGACGAGGAACGTCGTGGTCTTGTAGAATTCTTTAATATCATTGATGAATTAAAACCAAGTATTATAGGAGGTTACAATTCGGCGAACTTCGACTGGTATTGGATATTCGAGCGTTGTAAAGCTCTGAACCTCGAAATTAAAAGGATTTGTAAAACACTTAACCCAAAATATACAATTAAGGAAAGTGAGAACATGCTCAAACTTGCCAACGAAGTTGAAAGATACAACCAAGTTGGAATGTGGGGTTATAATGTAATTGACATTATACATTCTGTACGGAGAGCTCAAGCAATCAATTCAAGTATCAAGTCTGCGGGTTTGAAATACATTACCCAATATATTGATGCCGAGTCCGAAGACCGAGTTTATATTGACCACACCGAGATTGGTCCGATGTATTCCAAAAAAGAAGAATATTGGTTAAACATTAAGAACGGAAAATACAAGAAGGCAAATAATCCTGAGTTTGATAACTTGGACGCAAGATTTCCTGGTACATACATTAAGACAACAGGTGATGACATTGTGGAGAGATATCTTGACGATGACTTGGAGGAAACATTATTGGTTGACGAAGAATTCAATCAGGGTACATTCCTTCTCGCTTCACTTGTACCAACAACTTATGAGAGAGTATCCACTATGGGTACAGCTACTTTGTGGAAGATGTTGATGCTTGCGTGGAGTTATAAACACAAACTCGCAATACCAAAGAAACAATCAAAGACAGATTTTGTGGGAGGATTGTCACGACTACTGAAAGTAGGATACTCAACCAAAGTATTAAAGCTCGACTACTCGTCACTTTATCCTTCAATCCAACTTGTACATGATGTGTTTCCTGATTGTGATATTACAGGAGCGATGAAAGGTATGTTGTCATACTTCCGTAACTCTCGTATCATGTATAAAAACTTGGCGGCCGAGTGGTATGATAAAGATAAAAAGACATCACTCAAATACGATAGAAAACAGTTACCGATTAAGATTTTCATCAACTCAATGTTCGGAGCCTTGTCGGCACCACAGGTATTTGCGTGGGGTGATATGTATATGGGAGAACAGATTACATGTACAGGAAGACAATACCTTCGTATGATGATTAAGTTCTTTATGAATAAGGGTTATACCCCCCTTGTAATGGATACCGATGGTGTTAACTTCTCAAAACCTGAAGGTGTGGAGGATAGAATTTATATTGGTAAGGGTCTAAACTGGAAAGTTAAGGAGGGTAAAGAATATCGTGGTGATGATGCTGACGTTGCCGAGTTTAACGATACATTCATGAGAGGTGAAATGGCGTTAGATACTGACGGTACTTGGCCATCTTGTATTAATCTCGCTCGTAAGAACTATGCGGTTATGGATGCGAAGGGTAAAATTAAACTCACGGGTAATACAATTAAGTCAAAGAAACTCCCACTTTATATTGAAACGTTTTTGGACAAAGGAGTTAAACAATTACTCGAAGGTAAGGGTCAGGAGTTTATCGAGTGGTATTATGAATACGTTCAGAAAATTTATGATAAACAAATCCCACTCATGAAAATCGCCCAACGAGCCAAGGTTAAGTTAAGTATTGAGGATTATAGAAAACGTTCGAAGGAAAAAACAAAAGCGGGTAATGAGATGTCAAGGATGGCCCACATGGAACTCGCAATTCGTGATAATATTGCGGTGAATCTTGGTGATGTTATATATTATGTTAATAACGGTGTGAAAGCGTCTCACGGTGATGTTCAGAAAGTTAATGATAAGATGTCAAAGAAAGAAAAGGATGAGTACAGAGCAAAACACGGTAAAGAACCGGTATTAGGTTCTCACATTCAACTTAATTGTTATCGTCTCGACCCAAGTGAGTTAGAAAACAATCCTGATATGACAGGTGATTACAATGTGCCGAGAGCGATAGCAACATTTAACAAACGTATCGAACCGTTGTTGGTTGTCTTTAAAGAAGAAGTACGTGACGGTTTGATTGTTGATAATCCCGAGGATAGAATGTTCTTTACCAAAGACCAATCAGAATTGATTAATGGATTACCATTTGAGAAGGGAGACCAAGATACGTTGGAAGAAGTTTTGACAATATCTGAACCTGAAATGAGGTATTGGGAAAAACGAGGATTACATCCTGATTACATGTACGAACTTGCTTCTGAAGGGTGGAAAGAAAAATTAATCCATTTTGAGACCATCGGAGGACAGAACGTACCAATGGTTACCAATGTTAATTAATTCTACACAGGCACCTTTTTTCATTTCGATTTCCTCGTAGTATTCATCAATGAGACCCGAGTTTGTCTTCAATAAAGTATTAGTAAGTGATTTAATAATAAGATGAGTAGTTGTAGTCCTGTCTAAAGTTAGTTGGCAGGATTCAACTTCTCTAACTAAAATTATATTTTCACCATTTGTGGTATATTCTGACTCGGAGATTGTTTTAATATTTAACTCACTATCAGTCGCAACAGTATATGTTGTTTTATCACCAACTATTTTTCTAACGATATTAGATTTCTGCATAATTAGATAACGTAAATTTGTCTTGGCATTGCTGTGAGTTTCTTAATCTTGTTAAGATTTTCAGCAATCAACGCCTCTCTCTCCATTACTTTTTCAGGTTTAAGCCTTGTAAGACGACCTTCGGCACCTGTTAATTCTTCAATTAATTTTGTTTTTTCATCTTTGGCTTCGGTTGCTAAAGATTGATAATCCATTGTTAATTCAGAATCAGGTGTTTTGATGTTACCACTAAACTTACCACGAATTCTAGATAAAGTTTCTTTGGCGTAAGCAAAGAACCAACGACGAACCCAAATTTGAGCCGGATTATTTAAATCAACCCAATCAATTTTATTAAATGGTACATCAGAAGGTAATTTAATAATATCAGGATTATCCTTTAAACATTTATCTCTATCAGGACCACCAGCATCATAATACCAATACCATACCTTACCTCTCATCAATGTGGAGTTACCAAAGTCAAATTTACCACCAGGTGTATTCATTAAGTGAATTGCCTTTTTACCTTCAGGTAAAGCGGTAACTCTATAAGTTAATTCACCGGCTATAATCCTTCTCTGAATATTAATTTCCTGCATTCTTAATAACATATCGAATGCGGGCATCATAAAATATGAACCTGACATACCCATTTGTGCGAATCCACCAGGACCCCCAAAACCACCACCACCTAAACCTCCAAAAGTCCAAGGGTCAAATAATAAGTTATTTAATTCTGATGGTGTAAACCACAACAATTCGTTTAGTTCACGACCTGCGGGTATTTCATATATTTGTTGGTTTGGTACAAGTTGTATATAATCTTTTTGTAAAACCCAATCACCACCGGCCTGAAGACCAACTATTTTAGAATATGCGTAAGTGTATCTTTCCTCAAAACCTTGGCTTTTAGTGATGAAAGCTTTAGCCAAAGATTGGGTATCTAAATTTAGATTATACAATGAAGTCCATTGACTCTCAATCAACCAATCTTGGATGTATTGTGAATAATCGTCAATAGATAGTTGTAAAAGTGAGTCGAGTTGCTCGTCCTCTAATTCAACACTACGTAACGGAGCTCCTAACAAGTGTTTTAATCTTGTATATAACTCACTTCTTTCTGGTTCTGCGATTACGGCCATATTGGTGTTTTATATATAAATATCAACCCAATGTATAAATTAAATTGTTCTTATCGAATGTGTAATTACCGTCAACAATTTTTGTATCCGAGTTATCAAATACTAAAATACCATCAGGACCACCCTCAAAAATAATCCAATCAGTCGAATAAACTTTTACTTGTCCTGTATCTAACATTGAAACCAAATTTTCATCGACAACTTTAACCGTTTTATATGGTTTTATTTGAGCGGTATATTCTTCACCATCAATAATGATGATACAATCAACACCCATTATCATGTCAGATTTGGCACCTAACTCGCCAATCTTTTTAACATTTTTGTCTCCGAATTTTTCCTTGAGTTTCTTAACTACTAAATCTTCTCTGGCGTCACCGGCTTTGTTGGTCGAACCTAATATTGCCATGACATTTTGAAATGTGCCTGACTTTGATGAAAAAATTCTGTCTTTATATTCATCGAGTATTCTAACAAATTTTTTGGTCTCACTAACTTGTTGAGCCGGTGGTAATCCGATTAATTGTAATTCGGGTCTTCTTTCATATCTTAATACTGAATTCAAGTCGTGATATAAAACACAGAACGCATTGTAGTTGGTATTCAGTTTGTTAATTACCGAACGTCCTCTGTTTTCTAAATCAAAAATACCCGACATAGAACCTTCGGCGTATTCCCCATTCTCATACCAATTATCAGGAAACACTGACTTTAAAATTGACTCGATACCATAACGAAATGTGTTCTTAACTGCGGGATTGATATTAAAAATCATTCTTATCTCCTCAACTTTTTCTCTCGAACATCTTTCTGACTTACCTTCAGTGATAAGTTTTTTCATAACGGTGCTCTCGTTGATTTTTGTCTTGAGTTTCATTTCGTATAGTTTATTAACAAATTCCCAATTCACAACTTTCCAAAAGTTTGAAATGTATTCGTCTCGTTTGTTTCTGTATTTCAAATAATATGCGTGCTCCCAAAGGTCTAATCCAAGTATCGGATATCCACCACCCTTAACAACATTCATTAAGGGGTTGTCTTGGTTTGGGGTTGTTAAAATCTTTAACGTGTTTCTTTTTGTAAGAACCAACCAAACCCAACCTGAACCAAAACGTTCTTTTGCTTTTTCCTCAAATTGTTTTTTGAATTCAACATAACTACCAAAATCACTTTTTATTTTATCTAAAATCTTACCATTAGCTTTTTGTGTTTTTGGCGATAACATCTTCCAAAACAATGCGTGGTTAAATGCCCCACCGGCATTGTCTCTGACTGTTTTATTGAATCGACTAATTGATTTAACAATTTGTTCTAATTCTAAATCTCCGTAATCTTTTTTTGATAAAGCTTTGTTTAACTTTTCAACATAACCTTTGTAGTGTTTGTTGTAATGTACATCCATCGTTTCAGAATCGATGAATGATTTTAAGGATGAATAGGCGTAAGGTAATTTTTCAATACCTATGTTTTTCATTTCGGTGAGTAAAGTTTGACTCGACTCGACCTTTTCTTCTTTCAAAATTGATTTGGTTAAGGTGTCTATTTTTTTTTCTATGTTCTTCATTTGAAGCTTATTTTTCTATAAATAAGCCGAAGGTTAGAATTGTCTTACAGAATTTATCTTATTCATTATTTCCTCAACTATGTCACCGGAATTTATATTATCACCCATCACGGTTTCAATATTTTTCTTCTTGTTATTAACCATATCGTAGATTATTCCTTCGATTGTATTTTCAAATATCGGATAATAAACGGAAACTGAATTTTTTTGACCGTATCTATAAGCTCTATCTTCAGCTTGTGATAAATCACCTGGCACGAATGCCAAGTCGTTTATGATTACCGCTTCTGCGGCGGTTAGGGTAATACCAACACCTGCGGCTTTTAAGTTACCAACGAATACTTTTATCTTTTCGTTGTCTTGAAATTGGTCTACCGCATATTGTCTTTGAGCATTACTACAACTACCATCTAAAAATACAGCTTGTTTTCCGAAGTGACTGTAAATTTTATGTAATGTATCTGTAAAGTTTGTGAATATAATGACTTTCTTTCCTTGTTCTAAAATATTTTCAGCAATCTCGATTGTGTTATTAACCTTTTCATCGGCAATGACCTGTCTAACTTTCATTAACTTACTAAATTGTACGGTCAATGACCCTGATTCTTCTTTTTTGTTGTCATACCAATCATAATAATCACCCATCAATGCTTCGTATTGTTTTGACCTAACACGAAGATAAACTGGTGTAATAATCTTGTCAGGTAAATCCAACACTTCTGTCTTCAATCTACGTAAAACTTGTCTTGCTGTTCTATCTCTCAACTCCTCCAAGTTTGATGCTCCTGTCACATTCCAAACCTTCCTATTACCCGCTCTGAATTGATACCCCTGACAATATCTAATGGCAAATGCCATCCAATTTTGAGCTACAGGACTATCAATAAGATGTAATAGATTAAAATAATTCATTGGTCGTGATGTCATCGGAGTACCAGTTAATAACCACAACTTATCAACATTCTTACAGATGTGATTAACAATCTTTGTTCTTTGAGCTTGAGCATTCTGAACATAGTGGGCTTCATCCAAAATTATCAAATCAAAGTTTGATTGTTTGATTAATGAAGTTTCTTTGTCCTTTGGGTCATGAAAGTTTTTCAATATGTCATAATTCACAATAACAAAATCATGCTCGGTCGAATATGATTTACCTTCAGAAATAAACACACTTCGGTCTGTATAATTCTGAATCTCACGAAGCCAATTGACCTTTAACGTTGCCGGACAGACAATTAAAATCTTTTTGGCTCCCGTTTCTAAAGCCGCAATAATTGTTGATGTTGTTTTACCCAAACCCATGTCATCGGCAAGAATAAATCTTTTACTACCTGCCAATTTTTCTATTGCTTCTTTTTGATGTTCGAGTGGAGGACGATGAGAATACTTTGAATAGTTGATATCGACTTTCTCCATTCTGTGTGACTTAATCAACGCCCCTTTCGGTAACCAAAAATCGTGAATTGTCTCACCTGAAAAAAACTTACCCCAAACGTGATAAGCTTTCTCCTTCTCAACCAACAATTTTTCTATCCAACATTCTGTGGGTATCTCCGTATATAATTTTTCATCGGCAATTTTCTTTGCGAAGTATGGGTCCAAATCAACCCATTTTTTGGCGACCTTTGGTGATGTTTCATGAAAGGTTGTGATATATTCTGATTGAGCTCGGGTGGGGTAAAACTTTTTATTATGTTCTTTATTGTATTTTAATTTCAGGATATAGTTGTTTGCCCCCGAATAATTTTCGAGAATGCCCAAAGCTCGTTGCTCAATCAAATTTGTCGAGGTTGAATTCAACACATTATAAAAATAATAAACAATTCGATATTTATCAATATGGGACAACCGAGAGTACCAATATCAAGGATAGGAAAATTTTTTGGAGTTGAGGATTTCGACTTGGATATCTCTATGGGTGAGGAATGGTTACACGGTGATATGAATTTCACACTTGTTCTATACCGTGTGGATAGACAAAAAACCAAAACCGATGATGTATATGGAGAGGCTTTAATGGATGGAATAAAGTTTTTACCACCCGTAGAATTCAAAGCATTTGTACAAATCATGGCCCCTGAAAACAAATATTTAGGTAACTCAAAGATTGACCAAGTTGAGCCAGGTAACATTAGAATATCGGTGTATCAAAAACAGTTAGATGAACTTGAGATTGATATTAATTACGGTGATTACATTGGTTATTATGAAACTGAAAATCGTGTTAGATATTATGTGGTCAACAATGATGGTCGTGTAATTTCTGATAATAAACATACATACGCTGGGTACAAGCCATTCTATAGAACAATTATGGCGTCTGCCGTTGTAGATAACGAATTTAGAGGATTATGAAAATAAAATTAACCGAAGACCAAATTAGAAGAATTTTAGAAATTGTTGATTCTGAAAAAGTTAAGTGTGATAAATGTGATTGGGAATGGAACTTATCAGATGGTGGGGATGGCCCATTTATTTGTCATAAGTGTTGGCACGACAACGGAAAATAATGGGATTACCAAAAAAAATAAAAAAATTCTTACCTCTAACAGAGTCGAAAACTTTGTTACCAAGAAGGAGGGAACTTGTTGATAAAATCAATAAGGATGGAACCTATTTGCCAAAATCTTTATTACATGCCGATTTAGATAAAGGATTTTTAGATTTTGTGAAAACAGATTTGGAAACGGTAGTGGAAGGTAAGAAAGTGCCTATGGTCGACATTCTAATAACGACCCAAAATTGGGCTCAATTTACAGAAACATGGAATTTTCAAAACCTTGACAAGAACGCTGAACCACCATTCATCACAGTTGTTAGAGTACCTGAAGTAAAATTTGGTACCAATCCCGCATTGTTGTACAACATACCAAATAGAAAACTTTATTTCTATGCTCAAGTACCGACTTGGGATGGACAAAGACACGGATATGACATTTATAGAATACCACAACCAGTACCCGTAGATATATCTTATACCGTTAAGATTATCTGTAACCGAATGAGAGAACTAAATAAATTCAATAAGATTGTTATTGAAAAGTTTGCCTCAAGACAAGCCTATACTAATATCAAAGGACACTATATCCCTATTGTGATGGGTGATATATCTGATGAATCAGTTCTTGATGTTGAAAAAAGAAAGTATTATATCCAAAGTTATTCATTTACCATGCTTGGTTTCTTAATAGATGAGGATGAGTTTGAGGTTTCTCCGGCAATCAATAGATTATTACAAATTGTGGAAGTCGACGAGAAAGTAGTTAGACGACAAGTTAAAAATGAATTAAGTAAAGAACCAAAAATTAACGCTTTGTTTGTTGAGGGTAATGATGAGTTAAACGAGAGATTTGATTACACAACGGATTTGATTTTAGAGAAAACAAAAAACGTAGAAACTTTTGAGGTCTATATTAACGGAACATTCTTCGGTGAAAGCCCAAACAAGATTCAAATTAACACGGGGGACGCTTTAAGACTTGTGGTAAAAAAATTAAATGACGAACAAGAATCGAAAGTAACATTCATGTCGATTGTTATTTAATCCTCCCCGTATATATCTTTTTTTTCCTTACACTTTTCAATTATTAGTTTCTCCAAGAACCTATACATCTTAATACCGTTCTTATCACAATACTTTTTTAAGATGTCATGGACTTCTTGTGAAATCTTTAAATTTTTAATCTGGCGACCATTCTGTGACATAAGATAAAAAAGGCAGAAAATAGTCTGCCCAATTTATAAATAGTTATCGGTAAGTCAAGAATTTTGGTTTTTTCTTGAATATTTATCAATAAAATAAAAATAAAGAAACTCAAAACTAATGGCAAGCAACAGTAAAGTATTTGTATCACCTGGAGTTTATACTTCAGAGGTTGATTTAAGTTTTGTGGCACAAAGTGTGGGGGTAACCACACTTGGTATAGTGGGAGAGACTCTACGAGGTCCTGCTTTTGAACCAATATTCATCAGAAATTTTGATGAATTCACAGCTTATTTTGGTGGAACCTCACCAGAAAAATTCATTAATACTCAAATTCCAAAGTATGAGGCGGCATATATTGCCAAAGCTTATTTACAACAATCTAATCAATTGTTTGTAACAAGAGTACTTGGGTTATCGGGGTATGATGCGGGACCCTCATGGTCAATAACTACAAAGGCAAATGTTGATGGTAGTACAGTGGATTTTTATTGTAACTCATCTTCATTAGTTGATTGTGTAACTGAATGTACTGATTATGAAGTAATTGACTTTAGTGTTGATTTCAATGGATGTTCTAATAACATATCGTCAATCAGTTTCAATACCGCACAAATTCCGTCAGTTATTTTAAACAAACTAAGTAATTCTTTAGAACTATTCAATGGAAGTACTACTTCATTGTTGGCTCAAATGAACAATCAAGTTTATAACGCAATCTTATCTTCGGGTAACACCACCGGTTCCTCAATTTATTACTATGGTGTAATTTCTGGAGGTAGTTATAGCGCGTTATCAACTACTTATAGTGCAGAAACAAACGTGTTTGGTGTAGACACCGTAGATTCAACAAATTACAATTACGCTGACCCAAATAATGACCCTTGGTATTATGCGTTGTTTGATAATAACTCTCATCAGGTTGGGGGATATTCGGGGTATTCATTTTATACAACTATAAGTAGCTTTATTCCGACGACAACATCTAGTAATTGTGCAACTTTCTATTCATTCCAATTAGATGGTACACCTGGTGTTATAAATTACAACACCAATACAATAACAGTTTGTGTAGGAGCTTTGAGTGCTGCTTTCACACCAACATATACGACTTGTGTTGATGAAGATAATATTACAGGTCCTGGAGGAGCTATTTTATGGAATGGTGCTTCATTCTTGGATTTAAGTTCAGGTTCGGCAATAGTTCAGATGGTATCTGAAGATGGTACAGTTACAGTAAATTGGAATATCGTTGCAGTTGTAAGCGACCCCTGTAATCCTTGTACCGCAACAGGTGCTGGCGAAGGTAATGTTGGTTCAATCAATAGATGTTATAGCGGTACTTTGACCGGTAAAATTTATGTATATAGTGGAACACCGTATTTAGATTACGATAATTTAGTTATTGCTACTCTCCGTTCAAGAGGTCTTGCAACATATGGTAACGATACAGGTGCGGTTTACGAAGTTACAGGATTGACTGACGTGAGTATGGTTACAACAGGTCAGTATTCAGGAGTAACCAAAAATCCATTCTCAACTTTTGGATTAAACGTTACAAATAACGATGGAACGACCCTGTTCTTTCAAACCTCATTTACTAATGCGGACACTCAATATATTTCAAAAGTATTCGGTTCAACAAACTTTGCAAAACCAAGACAAACCGTTCCTTTATTTGTTGAGGAAAGATATCAAAACTTATTGAGTTACGCTTATAGAAAAGGTTACATTAAAGGTTTAAATACCTCGTTAACCGCACTAAACAGTGCCAGAAGTGAAGAGATAACAAGTATCGGTTTTTATTTAGAACAATACCAATCATCGTCTTCACCATGGATAGTATCTGAATTAAGAGGTTCTAAAGTATATAATTTATTCAGATTCCATACAATTGCTGATGGTGAAGACGCTAACTTACAAGTTAAGATTTCATTGGCTAATATGTCTTTTGCTAATCAGACATTTGATGTGTTAGTTAGAGATTATTTTGACTCTGATAATTCTCCAGTGGTTATAGAAAAATTCACCAACTGCAGTATGGACCCCAATGAAAATAACTTCATTGCGACTAAGATTGGTACTTCTGATGGTGAGTATCAGTTAAATTCTAAATACATAATGGTTGAGATGAATGAGGATGCTCCTACAGACGCACTTCCTTGTGGATTCTTAGGATTTAATATGAGAGAATATTCAGGAGTTGTACCTCCATTTCCTATTTATAAAACAAAATATGATTTCCCTGGTGAAACAGTATTCAATCCGCCATTTGGCAATTCTTCGGGTGCCGATGACGCGGTAACTAGTGCGGGTGACAACGTAAGACGTACATATTTAGGTATCTCGGATACTGTTGGATATGACGTTGATTTCTTCCTTTACAAAGGTAAAAGAATACCTGGAGCATTTTGTACTGACCCAACAGGAGAGGAATGGGGATATAGAACAAGAGGTTTCCACATGGATATAAACGCATCAGGAGTTACAATTGCAAATGGCTTTGCAACTAGTGGCACCCCAACGTTCTTCTGTGGTTCCGCTCCGTTCATTAACGACCCTGAAGACCCAACAAATCCATATTATAGATTGTTTGGTCGTAAATTTACTGTGGCGGTACAAGGAGGTTTTGATGGATGGGATATCTATACAGAACGTCGTACAAATTCAGATAGATTCGTACTTGGTAAGTCAGGTTATTTAAAAGGTGCATGTGAATCAATTCTTTATCCTAATGCTACTGGATGGGGAGCATTTAAGAAAATTACAGTCAATAAAAATTCAGTAGACTTTGCAAACACAGATTATTACGCTTATTTATTGGGTCAACAGACCTTCTCAAATCCTGAGGCGGTTAATATTAATGTATTTGTTACTCCTGGTATTGATTATGTAAATAACTCAAACTTGGTTGAAGCGGCGATAGAGATGATTGAGTTTGATAGGGCTGACTCCTTATACATTTGTACAACACCTGACTACAACATGTTTACACCTTCAGCTGGTAATTCAGAAGAAATAATTTACCCACAAGAAGCGGTTGATAATCTTGAAACTACGGGTATTGACTCAAACTATACTTGTACTTACTACCCATGGGTTTTAACAAGAGATAGTGTTAACAATACACAAATTTATTTACCACCAACTGCTGAAGTTACAAGAAACTTAGCATTGACCGACAACATTGCATTCCCATGGTTCGCGGCGGCAGGTTACACTCGTGGTATAGTAAACGCTGTAAAAGCTCGTAAGAAACTGACTCAAGAGGATAGAGATGTTCTTTACAAAGGTAGAATTAACCCAATCGCAACCTTCTCTGATGTAGGTACAGTAATTTGGGGTAATAAAACCCTTCAAGTTAGAGAATCTGCACTTGACAGAATTAACGTTAGAAGATTGTTGTTACAAGCTCGTAAGTTAATTTCAGCAGTTTCAGTTAGATTGTTGTTCGAACAAAATGACCAAAAGGTTAGACAGGACTTCTTGGATGCGGTTAATCCAATCCTTGACGCAATCAGAAGAGACAGAGGTTTATACGATTTCCGTGTAACAGTTTCTTCAGACACTGCTGACTTGGATAGAAACCAAATGACAGGTAAGATTTATATCAAACCAACAAGGTCACTTGAATTCATCGATATTACATTCTACATAACCCCAACAGGTGCGTCGTTTGAAAATATCTAATAAATTTTAATAGGACAGGCCGATATAAAAGTCGGTCTGTCCTTATTTATTAATATGAGAAAAAAATACATATTAGAAGGTATTACAGAAGAAGGTACTCCTGACATGAAATATTATGCGTTTGATTGGGATGATAATATCTTAACAATGCCGACCAAAATAGTACTCAAGGATGTTGATGGTGATGAAGTAGGTATGTCAACTGAAGATTTCGCTCATCATCGTGAAAAAATAGGAAAAGAAAATTTTGAATACGATGGACATGAAATTGTAGGTTTCGCTCAAAATCCATTTAGATACTTTAGTATAGAAGGTGATAAAAGATTTATTATTGACTCTATGTTAGCAAAACCAGGACCAGCTTGGACTGATTTTGTCGAAGCAATTAATAACGGGTCTGTGTTTTCGATAGTCACCGCTAGAGGTCATACTCCAAGTGTTATTAAAGAGTCAGTATATAATATGATTATTTCAAATCATATGGGTATTAATTCAAATGAGTTAATAAAAAATTTAGAAAAATTCCGTGATTTAGAAGGTGTGGGAAAATCCACCAAAAGAGATATGATATTAGAATATCTTGATATGTGTCGTTTTTACCCTGTAACTTACGGAGAAGGTAGTGCGACTAATCCTGAAGAAGGAAAAATTAAAGCCCTAAAAGATTTTGTGGATTATGTTAAAAGAATTTCTAAAATGATTAATAAGAAAGCATATCTGAAAAATAAGATTTCTAACAGATTTACACCAATGATTGGATTTTCAGATGACGACTTAAGAAATTTAGAAAAAGTTAAACAACATTTTGAAAAAGACCCAGAAAACATAATTAAAACTATATCAACTGCAGGAGGAATTAAAAAACCTTATTAACTGGATACTTATAACTGGAATCTATTTGAAAAAAAACCAAAGTAAATAGAAAAAAAATAACTTGGTATATTTATATAATATAAAACAAAAAAATAAAAAATTAAAAAACTGATATACGATGGCTGATTTACTGATGAAAATGCCGATACCTTACGAACCCAAAAGGCAAAACCGATTCATTCTACGTTTTGACACTACGTTAGGTATCAACGAATGGTTTGTTGAGAGTACGGCTCGTCCTCACATTACTATTAATCCTGTGGAAATTCCATTTTTGAATACTTCCACATATGTGGCCGGTAGATTTACATGGGGTACAATTAACGTTAAATTCCGTGACCCAATCGGACCATCGGCATCACAAGCTCTTATGGAGTGGGTTCGTCTATGTGCTGAATCAGTTACAGGTCGTATGGGTTATGCTGTTGGTTATAAGAAAAACGTTGATTTGGAAATGTTAGACCCAACTGGTGTTGTTGTTGAAAAATGGATTTTAGAAGGAACATTCTTATCTGATGTTAATTTTGATAGTTTGGCATACAATACAGATGCGTTGGCAACAATCTCAGCAACTCTTCGTATGGACCGTTGTATATTAGTTTATTAAAATTCAATTTACATATTTTATATAATCCCGTATATATTGTTATACGGGATTTTTTTTATGGAAGAAATTAGTGGATATACATGTAATCGGTGTGGTAAAGTTTTCGATACCGAAGAAGAATTTCTTAATCGTCACAATAAGAAAAAAAAGTTAGAGTCTGGTGATAATCAAACAAGTGTTGATTAATTTACTATAATAGTTATTTTATAAATAAAAAACAATGGATGCTAGTTTATTAAACGCTGCGACGGAAAATTTTAATCTTCCCCACGACGTTGTTACATTACCTTCAGGTGGTGTATTCTATAAGTCAAAAAAGAAATCAATCAAAGTAGGTTATCTAACCGCGAGTGATGAGAACGTTATTATAAATGCCGCTTTATATAATAAAGATTATTTTGTTCTTAATTTATTACGTAACAAAGTTTATGAACATGATTTGAGACCTGAAGAGTTATTGGAGGGAGATGTTGAAGCGGTTTTAATTTTCCTTAGAAACACATCTTTCGGACCTGAATATTCAATTAACGTAGAAGACCCAGGAACAGGTAAAAATTTCCAAACTACCATTGTGTTAGATGAATTGTATATCAAACAAACTGAACATAAACCAAATGAAGAAGGTTTGTTCATTACAAAATTACCTAAAACTGAGTCCGAAGTTAAATTAAGATTACTTACATATAGTGAAGTTATAGAGTTGAATAAAATGGCTGATGAATATCCGGCCGGTAGAGTCGCTCCAAGAGTACAATGGAGATTACAAAAACAAATTGTTGAGGTAAATGGTGAAAGAGACAAGGGTGTCATTGCTAGATTTATCGAGAACCTTCCTATTATGGACTCTAAATATATTAGAAACTTCCTTATTGACAACCAACCGTCATTAGACCTAAAAAGACAAGTAAAAGCCCCATCAGGAGAAATTGCAACAGTTACGATTGCGTTTGGGGTTGAGTTTTTTCGGCCTTTCTTCTAATTACCGGCAGTATCTTACAGATGAATTTTTATTGATGGGTAGATTTTTGAGAACACAATATAGTGAATTCTTGAGTATGCCCACTTATGTGAGAAAATACTTGGTTGATAAAATCATAGAATATAATACTCCGAAAAGTTAAAAACTTTAATTTGTTCTATTTATATAAAAATAGAACCTGATGTTAGAAGGAGAAGGTGACAAGAAGGACACCACAAAAAAATCCGCGTTAGAAGAGATTAAAGGTGTTATTAGTGATTTCGCTACCGAGATAGGAGACGCTCTTGCGACTAACATAAATCCTGATAGGATGTTAGAAAAACTATTTGAGGTTGATGATGCCGCCAAAGCAATTGCTAAATCTTTCGGTACCGGTACGGATAATATAGTTAATCTAAAGATGTCCATGACCAATGCGGTCACGGAGGTAACCAAGTTGGGAGGTAATTTTGAAAAGATTGCTCAAATTCAACAAACAGTCGGTGAGTCAGTAGGTAGAAATGTGGTTATTGCTTCTGAGGCGTATGCAAAGTTATATGCTGCTGGTGAGGTATCTGGAAAGCAGGCCGCGGAATTTGTTCCAAAATTCAAAGATGTTGGTATCTCAATATATCAAGCGGGAACACAAATGGAAAAAATTGTTAATACTGCAAGAGAAATAGGGGTTAATGTGGGGACGGTAACTGGAGAGGTTATGAAACACATGGATAAGTTGAACCTTATTACTTTCCAAGGAGGAGTTGAAGGTTTAGCTAAAATGGCGGCTCATGCCACTTCTATTAATATGGATATGGGTAAAACTTTGGAATTTGCCGAAAAAGTGTATAATCCTGAAGGTGCAATTGAAACGGCTGCGGCTTTACAGAGATTAGGTGTAACACAATCACAACTTCTTGACCCTTTGAGATTAATGGATTTGTCACAGAATGACCCTGAAGAATTACAAAGACAGATTGCTGATTTAGGTAAAGACTTTGTAAAGTTAAATGAAAAAGGTCAATTTGAAATTATTAAAGGAGAACAAAGAAGACTTAAAGAGGTTGCTAAAGAATTGGGTATGATGCCGGCCGAATTTGCAAAAATGGCGATTGGTGCAAAGGAACTCGAAGACAAACTACAGAAGATTAAATTCCCTGATACGATAACTGAAGAACAAAAACAATTCATTGCCAACATGGCAGAAATGAATGAAAAGGGTGAGTATGTTATTTCGTATGAGGGTAAGGATAGGGAAGTTAATGATTTAATGAAAGAGTTTGGTGGAGACCAAGCAAAGTTGGCAAAATTCATGGAAGATAGTAAACCAAAAACCATGGAGGACCTCGCCACCCAACAATTAACAACTCTACAAGGAATAAAGGCAAGTATTGATTCACTGCAAGATAGAGGAGGATATGCTTTTGGAGGAAGTGAAGTAGGTCAAGACGCTATCGAGGCTGTGGTTGCGGGTTATAAAAAAACTGCAGACGCTTTTGATGAAATCGACATCAAAGGTATGAGAAAAATTTATGACGAAGGGGCAACTGATTTTGTTGATACATTGAATAGAGTTATTAGAGGTGAAGATAGTGTTGAAGCGGTATTCAAATCTATGACAGGAATAGCAAAACAAACATCAGAGTTTTTAGAAAAAGGATTTAACTCGGCAATAGAAAGTGCGAAAAACAGTACATTAGAGTTATCAACTAGTCAAAATAAATTTGCTCAGTTATTGACAACTGTCACGGGTCAATTTGCTAAAAACGAAGGAATGACGGGGGATAACCAAACAGCAAACGCTGGTACGACAACCACAACAGCAACAAATCCTAATCTTACACAAATGGCGACAAACAATGCCACGATGGGAACAACTGCAAATCAAACAATGACAACCAATTCAAACTCAAATATATCGTTAAATATTAAAATTGATTCCCCTCCAGGAGTAGATGCTTCAACACTCGAAAAAATATTCCAAGACCCCGTATTCAAACAGACGTTATTACAAGCGGTTGAGACCGCCGCTAAACAAAATGGTTTAACTCCATCAGCTACGGGTATTGTGAAAAAATAACAAGTCATCTATTTATAATAAAGTTTAATTGATGTCCGAAAGTAGTTTATCATTTTCGTCAACACAGTCCTTTAGAGACAAATTGATTGCGAGAAACTTGGCACCTTATAATGTGCCGGGTGTTTATTCTCCACCGGCAAATCAATTAACGTATGAATATATCCAATCAAATCTTTCGGTAATTAATTCACCTGATGAATTAATTGCTGAAAACCCATTTGCTAATAAATTATACCCATTAAACGAATTCGGACCTGAAGGTGGATATAATTTAGACATAACATATAATGGACCTTTATTACCTGTTGACCCAAACCAAGGACCATATTACCCTTTTTCAGTAAGTCCATTAGTTTTGTCATCAGATTATTATTTGAGTGGGTCGGCATTTGCTCCGAATAATCAGAATAGATTTTTACCTGATGGAGGATATAACTATTTATATAGTACTGAAGATATCCCGTTAAGTTTTAAATATTTTGTTCAATACTGGGAACCACCAAGTTTTGTACCTTCAACTTATTCGCCATATCAAATATTATTATCAAATAATCCGACGGGTGACAATGGACCGTTATCACAGGACTCATATATTGCTAAACTTGGGGCCGAACAATTAAAAAAATTGTTTGAGGTTAGGATTAATGCTGAAATATATCAAAATAGTTTAGGTTTAGTAAATTTACAGGCATTACAGGACCCGTTTGAGGCTAGTTTAGTTGCATCGGGTAAAGAACCTTTAATATATCGAAATTATAGAATTACTGTTCCTGAAAACCCTATATCAAGAACAGTAGATTTGGCAACAAGACTTGCTAGTGCTTATTGGCCGGTATCACCAATACCAGGTGATTATTTTGACGAAAATACACCTAATGGTCAATCACCACAGATATCTAACGCTCTTAATGTTACAAATCAACTAACAGGTGGATTTTTAGGTCCGATATTAAATATTACAAGAAATCCGTCTGAAATATTTTTGGCGAATACGGGTAATGCTCAAAGGTCGGCACTTTTCAATAACCTTGATTATAATAGGTATCAACCATCATATCAGGAACAATTTGGTGGTTTATTGGGAATAGCTTCGGGTATAATAAACGCCGCGGTTGATTTATTGGGGGGTAGTAGTGCAGGCCCTGGTTATTATGTAGGAAGTAAGAATGCCGAACCAAGTACAATTACTTCTCCACCAAACCAAGTACCGGTTAATCCTTATGGACAACAAGTAAACGCCCCTGTATATGGGCCATCTGAATTAGGTATTTTATATGAAGGGAATGAAACCCAAATTAATTTTGGTTTAAAGGCAAAAAATTATTCTGATACTGGTGATATAACAGGTGCTTTTGTTTGGACATCACCTAAATATAAAGGTGCTGCGGGTTATAAACCAACAGTCGGAGGAGGAAAGGGTAGTAGAGACGAAGAGTTTAATATAGTTAGCGGAAATTACACTAAAGGGGAGTCCACAAACATTGATTTTAAGAAAAATTCAATATTAGATAACACCCAAAGGATTATTCAATCTGCGGATAACGTACAAGGAATTCAAAAATTAAAACACGTAGGTAATGCGATTAATCAAGTAAGTAAGGTGTTCAATGACGGGTATAAAGAAATGACAAAAGGTTCTCAAGTTGTTTCTTATACTGATAATACAACTGGTGGTGAAGTTGGTAGAGAATACTGTAGGGTATTTGCTAAAGATATTCCTTATTTAACATATGCTGATTTACAAAAAAGAGATGGTATAACAAAGTCGGGTAGAAGATTTACCAATTCTGTAATGGATAGTACCTACAATTTAAATATTGCTCCTTTAAGAGGTTCAGGTGATGATAGAATTGGTTCTACTAATCTATTGAAAGGAGCGGATGGTAAGATTGTTGCTAAAAAATATATGTTCTCTATTGAGAACTTGGCTTGGAGAACTTCGTCAAGACCTGGTTTTACATATGATGAATTACCTGATTGTGAAAAAGGACCAAATGGAGGCCGAGTTATGTGGTTTCCTCCATACGATATTAAATTCAATGAGTCAAGTACTGCGAATTGGAACCCAACTTCATTTATCGGAAGACCTGAACCAATTTATACCTATAAAGACACAAGTAGAACGGGTAGTTTAAGTTGGAAAATAATTGTAGATAGTCCTTCTGTAATAAATGCCATAATTGAAAAACAATTAAAGGGACAAAGTAAGGAAAGAGTTAATTCAATAATTGATTCATTCTTTGCGGGATGTGTAAAATACGACATATATGAATTGGCAAAAAAATTCAACACGATTCCCTCAAAAGATTTATTTACATATCAAGAAATAATCAATAATCCAAGATTAACACCTGAAGAATTGGCCGGTGTTAAAAGAGAGATTCCTGTCAATTATCAAGTGGATGTTATCACTCCTGGTGTCGCTGAAGAAGTACCACAAGTTACAGAAGACACCACTCTTGCGTCCTTCAACTCAAATTATTTAGGGTTTGCATTTTATTTTGATAACGATGTGCCTGGCCCTCAAGACAAAACTGTTACAACCACAAGTGAAGATTTTGAAAGTGCTTATAATATCTACATAGGACAGAAATCTAATTATAGTTCGACCGCTTCTGTAACTTTTCCTTCAGGAAGTGCTGAGGCGAATACTGATGAGTTCTTTACGGAAATAATTGAAAATAATTTTAATATTATAAATAATAAATTTATTCCGGACGCAATAGATATTTTATCAAACAAAAAAGGAACAATCAGTATTACAATGGTTGGTTCTGCGTCAGCTAAAGCAAGTACTCAATATAATGATGCTTTATCAAAAAGACGTATAGACTCGGTTAAAAATTATTTTCGTAGTAAGGGATTAGGTCAATATATTGATACGGATAAAACATTTACAATCACATCAGAACAAGGTTCAGGAGAATCAATCACAATACCCCAATATTCATTAGAAGTGACTACGGGAGCGACTACAGCCTCAACAATTGATTCAGGAACTCAAGGGTCGGTTGATTGTACCGCTGACATTAAAGATAAAAATAATAAAGTAACAACTAACTCACAAACTTATTCTGTCAGTGCTATGGCATGTAGACGAGTTAGAATATCTAATATAAATGTAACCCCATTACCAACCCCTACACCCCCTAAAAAACCTGACCCTACACCTATTAAAACGACAGAAACAAGAACATCCGCATCAACTATAACCGAATACCCACCACAGCCACAACCAACAGTTGACATTGTTAAGAAATTAAAAGATGGTATAGGTAAGAAAATATTAAGACAATTATTTTCCGAGTGCGATTATTTTGAGGTTATTAAAGAAACTAATCCTTTTGTATACGACTCAATTCAAGAAAAAATAAAATATTTTAATCCTGCGTTTCACTCTATGACCCCTGAAGGATTAAATGCTAGGTTAACTTTCTTGAATCAATGTGTTAGACCTGGTGAAACAATACCTGTGATAGGGCCTGATGGAACACCAAAATACAATGATGCCGTGAATACCTCATTCGGGGCACCACCTGTTTTGATTTTAAGAATTGGAGATTTTTTCCACACCAAGATAATACCAACTAGCTTACAAATAGGATATGAGCCTTTGATTTTTGACCTAAATCCTGAAGGTATTGGGGTACAACCAATGATTGCCAACATATCCTTATCGTTTAATGTTATCGGTGGTCAGGGTATTGCTAAACCTGTCGAACAATTACAGAACGCATTGTCGTTTAATTACTATGGTAACACTGAAGTTTATGACGATAGAGCAGTATTCACGGAAGATACTTCAGCGTTAGATAAAACTTTGGTACAGGGTATTATTGATGGAGAACAGCCTGCAACACCAAATCAAGTTGATAATCAACAACCTAATGATGGTGGGACAACTATTGGTACAATAATAACTAATATACCAGCGGCTAGCGGACAAACAGGTGAGATTGGATATAAGGATATTATGGACAAACTTTATGATAATACTAAAGATTATTTTTCAACTATCGTTAATCAACTTGAAAAAGTTGTCTTGGTTAATAACTATGGTGTGCTCATGATGTTAAATGATAGAAGAGAAAGTAATCCTGAAAGTACTGAATTACCGACAAAAAATGGGGATGAAGATGAAAAAGTTATAATATATGGTAATCCTGGAAACTACGAAGAACCTGTCCAATCGTTGTTTGACAGAAACATTGAAAATGTAATTAACGATGATAACCCAATTATTTCCGATTTCATAGACAAACATGGAACGGCTTACAATGAAACAACTAAAATAGATAACTTGAAAAATAATTTGAATAATTATCTCAAAGCGTTTCAGGCTGAGTTTTCTAATTCGATATCAACTATAGTACAAGAAATCACTATTTTTGAGCAAGACTTTTATCAGACAGTTAGAAAAGTTAGTTTAGTTTCAGAAAAGTTAGACGGAAAACTTTTATCAGGAAATGTTCCAAGAGTTTATAATACTGTCGGAACATCTGAAGTATCAACATCTAGTGAAAATTCACCTGCCGATACTTTGGTGGAATTAAGGTCCGACTTCCAATCCTTTATTGATGTATTACCAGAATTTAATGAATTAATATCTGTAACATACGCAATCGCCAATAACGCTTATTATGACGGTGACTATGATACTCCAGAATCGAGTAATGAATTTGACCCGTCGAATACAGAAAATGATAAACTATTTTATATTATTATAAGTAGAGTTCTTACCGACGATGCTAAATTACAAACATTTCAGAAAGATTTGGTTAAAGGGATTGATGAGGATAATCAATTTGTCCGAAGGGTTAATAGAGTGGTGGACGACGTTGCTGACAGGTACAAAAAACAATTGAAGGATGATGAGAAGTACATGAAAAACTTCAAAAAATCCAAAGATTACAAAGATTTTGAAGATGGGTTAGATAATAAATTATATGTTAAAGGAAAATTAAGAAAGTTCACATATGATACAACACCTGATGCGAATGTTCAGACAAATGGAGAGAAAATTAAAGACTTGTATCTAAACCCATTTAAATTTAAGTAACATGGCCGGCAGACAATATTTTAATAGGTATAGTAATTTTGTAATTAACGGACAACAAACTGTTGTTCCTTATGTAAATCTGCCGAGTAAATCAACAGATAAAAGATTTATATATAAGATAGGTCAATCAAGATTAGATAAGATGTCACAACAATATTATGGTACTCCATATTTCGGATGGTTGATATTAGCAGCAAACCCAATTTATGGAGGTCAAGAATGGAATATTGCTGACGGGTCTATATTGACTATTCCGTTTCCTTTAGTAGCTTCGTTACAAGACTATAAAAACGCTTTAGACAATCACTTCTTCTACTATGGTAGGTAATAACGAAAATATATTAACGGAATTTGATTATAACAACATTACCATAGTTGACCCAAATAAAGTAGTTGACGCTCAAGGTAAAGTTAAAGAAAGATTTGTGAACCAAGAAGACTTGGTTTATTATGTTAATTTGGAATGTAAAATGCTCCCAAGAACAAAACTAGCTTTGGGAGTTGCTAACAATGATTCACTACAAACTATATCGGTCGCTTCGATAAATTTTTTGAAACCTGGTGGTAAAACATTTTTAGATAATTCTTATACCGACGAGATAACAGGAGAAAATTCAGTAAAAGGCGAAGGTGTTAACCAACCAAAAAAGACGGCAATTTCAAACCCAAATAAGAGTGACGATTTTTATATTAGACAAACAATAACATCAGGTGGAAAACAAGGGTCTACTGATAATGGGTTATTGGGGGTAAGAAATATAACTGTAAAGTTAGATACTTCATTCTTACCAATTATTACAGTAGAGCTTATTGATGTTAAAGGCAGAGCATTATTTGAAGGTGGAAACAATTCTCCATACGCCGCGTTTTTTAATCTACCATACCCCAAATTCTTTTTAACCCTCAAAGGTTATTACGGTAAGGCAATTCAATTAGAATTAATGTTACAAAGCTTCAATTCTCGTTTTGATGCTGGAACAAGTAATTTTGAAATATCATTAGTTTTTTACACTTACAAATATACAATGTTGTCCGAAATATCGATGGGTATGTTGTTAGCGACCCCTCATATGTATAAATCTAGTGTTCAGGTTGCGGCATTGACAAGTGGTGGAGGAGCGACAACTCCTGTCAATCAAAGTTTTGCGGAAATTGGGTATGAAAAAATTAAAGAAATGTATTCAGAATATAAATCTAAAGGATTAATTCCTGATGATTTTCCTGAATTAACTTTAATACAATTACAATATAGACTTGAGAACTTTATAAAAAACATTTTAGATAACTTTACTAAAGTTAATATGAAGCCTTTGGATGACCTAGAGTTATATCAAAAGACTATCAATGAATATATAAGGGATGTTTATACGGCTCAAGGAGAAAAAGCGGGGTCTTGGTTTAACAAGTATATGGATACCAAAGCGCCATTCGTATTGGCAAATCAATTCAAGACCAAAATATATACGTTTAAAGGTAATTTAGATGCTGAAAAAAAACAAGCGGCGATTACAGAGTTAAAGTCTTTGATATCTAGTTATAATGAGAAACTAAAGACTAATAACACACTTGGGGATAAAGGGTCTTATACTATAGATAATAAGACCATACCGGCATCAATACCCGTTAAAATAACTTATGATAAAACATTTTTAAGAACATTCACGTCTGAAAATGAAATAAATTTTGAAGAAACGTTTAAGTTAATAAACGGTGTTCCTGCGACAGGAGATACACAAATTAACGAATTAAAGGCTGACTTTCAGAAAAGAAATTTATTTAATGCTTCTGATACAACAGTTAAAGACGGACAACCTGAAATAACCTATCAATATTTTGCATTTGATAACAACACCAATGAAATTATTAATAATGTTTCAAATTTTTTAGACCCGACTTTTTTTGGTGAGATAGACCAAATACAAAAAAAATTAAAAGCTTTTAGAATTCAAATAGAAGAAGACCTAACTAAAGCTCTATCTAATTTATTACAAAATTCAAATAACGGTATTGGGTTTGTCCCAAATATAAGGAATGTTTTGGCGGTTGTTTTTGCAAGTGGAGAAGCTTTCATAAGATTGATGGATGATGTTCACAGAGAGGCGTGGAATCAAAGGGATGCTCCCGCAAGAAAAAATGCAATTTTTAATAAACAAATTGAAAGTGCGTCACAGGACGCTTTGGACCCGGGGTTAAATAATGAAAATCCTGTTTATCCATGGCCTCAGTTTTTAGTAGAAACCGCAGGGGAAAACGGACAAGAAAAATATGAAATAAAATACCCTGGAGACAGCGATGTTATACAACAAACTCAAGGATTTCAATATGATGTTTGGCCTGAAATAGAATTTGAAGAAGAATTTATAAAAGGATACATAGAAAGAACTTTACCACCACAAAACCCGAGCACAAATTTTAATGAACTAACCGAACCAAAGAGAATTTCGTTCAATGCTATGGAATTCCCAATAAACAACATTGTTTTTTCGAATAAAGAAGAGATTAAGTTTTTCTTTGAAATTTATGAAAGAATAAATTTTGTAACATATTATTCAAAACTTTCGAGATGTTCTAACTCTATTGCGGAATCAGATAAAATAATCGATTTGTTGGCAGATGCTGAGGCAACAAATATGGTTACAAGTTTGGGGGATACAAATCCGTTCCTACTTGACAAGTTAAAAAATTATGCGTTCAACTCTCAAAATTATTTATCCACACTCAGGGGATTTTCGAATGATGGAACGGGACAAAGTTGGCAGAATTATTTGAGAGGAATTTACAATACAAATTATATAAGAAATTTAATATCAAATTCTGAGTTTGAATTTATGGATTTGAATACATTACTTGCACCAGTATCAGAACCGCTTGTAAGTTTAGAAAAAGAACAAGATATTATTGATTATTTGGCTCAAGCATCGCTCTCAAATGTTTTTGATGTTACTGATATATATCCTTTCATAAGTAACGCTTGGTCTAAAAGTGGGTTGGCGAATGGTAAAAATGTGGCCGACGCTAAACAAGCGTTTACCACCGACAAAATACTGACATTCAATAAAACTAAAAAAGTCATAACGAATTTTTTGGATGCGACAAGTCCCGAAGAAAAAAGAATAGTAACTAACTTTATATATAAGACCAATAACGTACCCAACATTACTAACGAAAATATAAAAAGTTTTTACGAAGGAAGAACACCCAAGAAACAACTTGTTACTGAAGGTAATATTACTTATTCAGGTTATAATGGGCTGTTAACAAGTAGTCAAACTACCTCAATGTTTAACACTCCATTCTTTATAAATTCAATTTCGGAAGGAGTTGAAAAGTTTAGAAATTTTGATAAACATCCATATAAAGTCCCCGCGTATCTTTTTCTAAATTCATTGCCCTTACCTACATTAAGGGAGAAATATCAAACATTTGAGTCATCGACTGACGGAGGTGTTTTTAGTAAACCCCTTGACTATATATTTGCTACATTAAAAAAGTTTGGTGCAATCCACAGAGTACCATATCCTTGGATTTTAAAGTTAGGTTCTATATGGCATAGATATAAAGAATACACCGATAAAGGTATAGACATACTTGACGGTTCTTGGAAAAACTTTGATTCAACCCGCAGTTTTGACCCATTTGGTTCTAACCCCTCAAGGAATTACGGATTAATTTTGAATGGTTCTCCATTCGACATTGTACTACAAAAAGATACGGTATTTGGTACCGAAACATCTTCATTAATTAACACTGGATTTTATCCTAAACTTATTAATGATTTTAACGTATTCTATCAAGGATATAATATTATAGACACAAGTACTGAAATTAAAGGTACTTGCACATCCGCTGGAAACATATTAACCGTACTAACTGTAAATCATAATTCATTAACTACTGGATTTATTTTACAAGGAAACGGATTAAACTCGGCTCAAATATTGTCACAAACAGATGGAATACCTGGCGGACCAGGCACTTATCAAATAAGCACTTCACAAAATGTGACCAATATAAGTTTTACAGTAGTAAATGCGTTTAACACACCATACAGTGACCAATCGATACAGGACTCATTTTTAAAAGGATTAAGTATAAACTATTCACAAGACTCTGTCATAGATTTGGCGGAAGGTTTTGATGACGAGAACCCACAGAGAGACTTAAGAATTATAACTTGGAGTGTTTTAGTTGACGATAAAAATAGAACAAACCAATTTATTATACCATCACAAGGGTCAACCTTCAATCAAACCAAAGTGGAATGTTTTGAAAACGGTAAAATTAAAAAAGAAGTTAATAATAATAAATCTATGTTTAATGGGTCCGTTAGAATGTTTTGGGCGGCACCTCATTATGGATATTTTGATTTAGACAATTTATTAAAACCATCACCTGAAGAATATCTAAAAACAATTTTTATAAATCAGGAAGAACAAAATCATTTTACATTAAATTCAAAACCAATTTATACCAAAATAAGTGAAATTTTTTCAGTATTTGAAAAAGAAATTTTAGATAAATTTGAAGAAGAGTTCTTGAATTTTTCAGTATGTAAGTATGATTTTGTAGATAGTGGTTTGATAAAACCGATGGCGATGACTAATAGTTACGCCCAAGCAAGTAATCCGGGAACTACTGGAACGACTGGGGACACCGCGGCAACACAACAAACAGATTTAGAATCGAGTTTAACATCGACACTCAAAAACTTTCAGACACTTTTCACAAACATGATGACTGTCGTTAAATTGACCGGAACAACGGGGGACCAATTGATAACAGATGTTCAAAATAAACAGACATCAGTTATTGCAAATACACTTACAAAGTTCTTGACATATGATGCTGCGTTCAAATTCGGTAACCCATCTAACTATAATAAAAAATTATTTTATTCTTTTACACCTTCAATAATAGAAGACCCTTTTACTTGGGAAAGTTATAAAGAAAAAACACCAAACGCATTACCTGTTGACGGAGGAACTACTACCCTCAGTGATTCTAAATTAAATTACCCTGACGCTTGGAAAGCATTAGAAACTTATGTTGGTAAGTCAGATATTTCTAGTCTAACATATTCGGATAATGGGTCATATATTACGGATTTCTTTATTGATTTAAATGTTGCTTTTACTGACAATAATGTTAAAAATTTATACCCAATTATAAAAATTTACGCTTCACAAAAACTAGCTCAATTTCAAGTAAATTCAACACCACCAACTTTACCATCAACTCAACCATACGAAGGGGCGTTAATTGAAACCTATGAATTATCTGGAGGGTCAAAAGTTTTAATTTTTAAACAAGGACCAAGAAAATTCGCGGTACTTGTTAATCAGAATGAAGAGACACTATATATAGGAGAAAAAATATCCATATCAGCAAATCCTGACAGCCAAGGAATTGTCAATGAAGCGTTACAGGCGTACTATGGTAATCTCGCAGAGTCACCGGAAGTTATTAATATAATTAAAAGTCCGGCACCACAATTTCCCGCAGTACCAGACCCTGTTGGTAAATGGAGTAAAACAACATTGTCAAACTCATTGGGAGAATTTGTTAGAAATACCGATGACTTCCAAAACAAAATAATAGATAGTTTCTTTACTAAAATTAGAAAAAAACTACCCGATATCAGTTTAAAGTCAGAGGTTATTAATCAATCGGCTCTTGAGGGACCACAGAGTAAAGTTGATTTATGGGAAACATTCAAAGCGATTAATGATAAATGGATTGCCGGTAATGACTTTAAACAAAAAACATTATTTGAAGACATTCTATTATTAGATAGAGCTAGTAGAAATATAGGTGATGTTGTTCTTTGTGACATTTATAAATTAAGAAATCAACTTATGACCATTGACCCAACAAACAATATGTTGGGTTTTATAACCACTATTCTTGTTGAGAATAATTTTGTGGTAATGAACATACCATCATATGTTAATTTTTATAATGTTCAAGAAGCTCAGAAAAACGCAAAACCAAGATTGGATAGTACTTCAGATTTTGCTAATAATTTGTTTGGTACATTTTTGAATGTTGACTACCGAGACTCTAGTGCTAAAATGGTGTGTTTTTATGGTGGCAAACCAAGTGAGATTGTTGATATAAAAGATAATGTGGATTTTAGATTTAGAGATGATGCGTTTGAAATCACTAAAGCGTCAAGTAATCCATTAGCAGAAAATCAAATTGGTAAAACCGATTGGGATAAATCAAATAAGGTGGTTGGCTTTAGTGTAGATATCGGACCTCAAAATCAATCAATATTTTATGGATTTAATATTAATCAAGGTAATAGCCAGAGTACCGCAGAAGCTCTCCAAGTCCTAAATCAGATGGCAAACCAAGGAGGGAATAGGGCAGTGGCAACTCAAAACCTATCCCTATATAATTTGTATAAAAACAGAAGTTATACGTGTACCGTAAGTTTATTAGGCAATGCCATGATACAACCAACAATGTATTTCAATCTTAGGCACGTACCAATGTTTAGTGGTCCATATATGATTACAAAGGTTACTCATACTGTAAATCCCGGTAGTTTCGAGACCATATTGGAGGCGGTAAGACAACCGACCGCGTCTTTACCTAAAATAGATAACTTCTTACAGATATTAAAAACAAATCTTTTAAATTCTGTTATTGCTGAAAGTAATAGACAAAAGGAGGCGATAAACAATGAGGCTAAAAAGGCCGAAAATGTTAAAGCTCAACAGAAACAATTAAATGATTTTGTTAATACAAATCCTTCTAATACTGCATCGGCTAACCAAACCTGCTCAGCTTCAACTAATTTTGTAGAATTTACTTATAAAGCTGCGGTTAAACAGACACTTACAACAAATCAAATGGTTGGGAAAGTAAAATCTTTGGTTGGGGCAACTACGATTTCAGAAAAAGATAAATTAAATATGTGTGTGTTTGCAGCGGCTTATATTGCATCAGGAACACAAACAGGATTTCAGGCAAATAATAATAACTTTATCGGATTGGATTTACAACAGAATTGGAATAAAAATTATATGGAGACTAGATTTTTCTGTTCTTCGAGTAACGTGCCATTTGCATCATTTGCGAATGCGGATGACTCCATCAAATACTTGGTTCAAAGATGGAAAGATAGAATGTATCAAGTTCAACAAATTGATGCAAAATTAATTACTAAATTTTACATTTTAAATTTTGCGGCTACCAATACTGGAACTGGAAGAGAGGATATATATAATTCTTACGACCCAGCACTATTAAGTAATATTGAAACAGAGGTGCAAAACGCAATTAACTTGTTTAATTCCTCAAATGGATAATTTTTCTATATTGAATAATATTTATAAATAAAAATACTATGAACACAAAAGAAGTTTTGGATAGATACTTGGGTAAGAATACCCGTATCACCGAAAAAGAAACAGGTAATGGTTACAAAGAAGTTTGTGATTTGGATACAGGAGAATGTTATACTTTGAGAATGAAAGATGGGTTGATTGAAAGAGTAGATAACACGATGAAACAAAATAAAAAAATCCAAGTCGAAACAATGACTGGTGTTAAACAACTATTAAACGGTTAAAAAAATGTCCATAGATAACAAAATTTTAGAAGAAATTCAGAGATATAAGAATATTAATCAATATATCACTGAACAAGAAGTGCCACCGGTTCCCGAAGACCCGGCAGCAGCGTTACCACCCCCACCTGATGCGGGTGCCGCATTACCTCCTCCACCAGGAGCTCCTGCCCCTGACGCAGGAGCTGCACCACCTCCATCACCACCAGCTGCGGGAGCTGAACCACAACCTGTAGATGTTGCAACTGACCCTGATGTTGAAAAGGTTGGTGATGAAAAGGAGAAAAGAGAAGAATTAGAAATAACTGACTTGGTACAATCACAACAAAATGTTGAGAAAAAACAAGAAGAGTATTTCGAAAATTTATTTAAACACCTCGAAGATTTAGAATCAAAACTTGGTAATATGGATTCAATTGTTAGTAAGTTGAATGACCTTGAAGCCAAAGTTGAAAAATACAGACCAAAAACTCCTGAAGAAAAATTGGAGTTAAGAAGTTTAGATTCAGGACCATTCAATCAAAAATTATCTGAATTTTTTGAGGACAAACAAGGAGACCTTGAAAAAGCGGGTAAGAATGAGTATGTTTTAACTTCGGATGAGGTTGAAGGATTTTCACCAAACGAAATCAAAAAAAGTTTTAGAAACTTTGATGATGAAAATGAGGATGATATACAAGACTTCAAAGAAATTAGATAATAAAAAGGGACTTCGGTCCCTTTTACATTTGACTACACTACGGCTGACACTTATATTTAGTAAACAATTTAAATTTATATATTATGGCGACAAACAATTCTTTAGATGCTGTACTTGCACAGTATGAAAAAGCAAGTCAAGGAGGTTCATCTAACTCCTCAAAAATGTCTCAAGATGAAAGAATGAAAAAGTATTTCGCAGCAATTCTTAAAGACAGCGAAAAACAAGGTCAGAAAAGACTTCGTATTCTACCTACAAAAGACGGAAGCTCACCATTCAAAGAAGTATGGTATCATGAGGTACAAGTTGATGGCAAGTGGAATAAAATCTATGACCCAGGAAAAAATGATAATGAACGTTCACCACTTACCGAAGTTTATGAAGAACTCATGTCAACAGGTAAAGAGGCGGACAAAGAACTTGCTAAACAATATAAGCCACGTAAGTTTTATATTGTAAAAGTTATTGACCGTGATAACGAACAAGACGGTGTGAAATTCTGGCGTTTCAAGCACAACTACAAGAACGAAGGTATTCTTGATAAGATTATCCCGATTTGGAGAGCTAAAGGTGACATTACTGACCCTGATAAAGGTCGTGACATCATTCTTGAAATGACCAAAGCTAAAACACCAAAAGGCGCGACTTATACGGTAATTCAAACAATCATGTATGATGACCCAAGTCCTGTTCATGAAGACAAGGCGATTGGTGACTCATGGGTTAAAGATGAGTTGAGTTGGGCTGACGTTTATTCTAAAAAGCCAGTTGATTACTTGGAGGCTATCGCTCGTGGCGAAACTCCACGTTGGGACTCGGATGCTGGTAAATATGTTTATGGCAATTCAGTTGAAGAAACAACATCTATGGGTGGGGCAAAATACACTGACCCACAGTCAGAAGATGAACCTGATGGTGATTTGCCATTCTAATAAAATAATCGGCGTGGGTATTTCGGTACCCACGCTTTTTTCTAATTTATTAAATTTTTTTTATGAAAATTGCGGAAAGTATGTACAAGGCGCTCATGAAAAGATATGAGGCCGAAATTGCGGAGGCGGAAGCCACACTCTTGATTTATTTTAATAATCCTGTTGGAATTGGGGAACACCCACAACACTTGGAGGAAATGGACAAAATGTTGGAAAAATATGCCAACGCGAAAGACAAATTGGAAATAATTCAAGCTTTAATCAAAATCGAACCAAATGGCAATTAAGAAAAAAGAAATGGGTTTGGACTCAATCAAGTCTAAATTCTCGACTTCGGCCAAATATAAACCACAACGGTATTTTGACTTGGGTCCTGAATTTTTGGATGCGGTTGGAATTCCTGGCCCTGCTATGGGACATATCAATATGTTCCTTGGACACTCTGATACGGGTAAGACAACTGCTCTTGTAAAGGCGGCAGTTGATGCTCAAAAGAAAGGAATTCTTCCTGTGTTTATTATTACAGAACAGAAGTGGTCATTCGAACACGCTCGAATCATGGGATTTCAGTGTGAAGAAGTTGTTGATGAATCTACAGGTGAAATCGATTGGGACGGATTCTATTTGTTCAATAATAACTTTGACTATATTGAACAGATTACCGAATACATCAATTCACTTTTGGACGCACAAGAAAAAGGTGAACTTGATTACAGTCTTCTTTTCCTTTGGGATTCTGTAGGTTCTGTACCTTGTAAGATGACCTTTGAAGGTAAAGGTGGAAAGCAACATAACGCCTCTGTCTTGGCCGATAAGATTGGTATGGGTATCAATCAACGTATTTCAGGTAGTCGTAAAGCTGACTCAAAGTTTGAAAATACTTTGGTTATTGTTAATCAACCTTGGGTTGAATTACCCGACAATCCATTTGGTCAACCAAAAATTAAGGCAAAAGGTGGTGAAGCGATTTGGTTAAACTCATCTTTGGTATTCTTGTTTGGAAATCAAAAAGGTGCTGGTACAACAAAGATTACCGCCACAAAAGATAAAAGAACTGTTAAATTTGCCGTTCGTACCAAGATATCCGTACTCAAGAATCACATCAATGGTTTGGGGTATGAGGATGGTAAAATTATAGTAACACCTCATGGTTTTATGGCGGGTAAAGAACCGGCGGAAGAAAAAGCGTCGATTGAAAGTTACAAAAAAGACCATGCGGAATATTGGAAAGATATTTTGGGTGTGGCGGATTTGGATTTTGATTTGAAAGAAGAAGTAGAACCTTAATAAACTACAAGTTGACCAAAACATTATTAATTGACGGAAACAATCTATTAAAGATAGGATTTCATGGTGTGAAAGATTTCTTTCACGAAAACAGACACGTCGGGGGTATTTGGCATTTTCTGAATACCACCCGACGTTTTATTGAGGAAGAAAACTTCGATAAGGTTGTTGTGTTTTGGGATGGGGAAGGGAGCTCATTGGCTCGTAAAATCATTTACCCCCAATACAAGGAGAACAGAAAACCTGGTCAGGACTTTAAAGAAGATTCATTTTACGAACAAAAACATAGGGTAAAACAATATCTCGAGGAGATGTTTGTTCGTCAGGTTGATATTAATAACAATGAGGCGGATGACCTTATCGCCTATTACTGTCAAATCGCAAACGATGAAGTTATAACCATTTTCTCGGGTGACAGGGACCTCACACAGTTAATATCTGATAACGTTTCCCTATACTCACCTAATAAGAGATTGACATATAAAAAGGGTGACTATATTAAGTTACAAGATGCGGAAATTCCGCACTATAATGTAAAAACATATAAAATAATATCTGGTGACAAATCAGATAATATTGATGGTATCTATTATTTGGGGGAGAAAACTTTATTGAAATTATTTCCTGAAATTCTTGACCGTGAGGTTACTTATAACGATATTTTAACAAGGGCCGAGGTTTTATTGACCGAGGACAAAGACAACAAAGCGTTACAAAACTTACTTTCAGGTAAAACAAAAACAGGTATCTATGGAAATGAATTTTTTGAGATTAACAACAAAATCGTTGATTTATCTAATCCGTTAATCACAGAAGAAGGTAAGGAATTAGTCGAACTTTATTATCGTGAAACTTTAGACCCCGAAGGAAGGGGACACAGAAACCTCATTAGAATGATGATGGAAGATGGGTTCTTTAAATTCCTCCCAAAACATGACGAAGCATGGGTTAATTTCGTTAAACCGTTTATGAAACTAACAAGAAAAGAAAAAAAGCAATTTAAAACAAAAAAGTAATTTTATGAAAGAACAAGATTCAACCAAATTGGAATTCTTGATGATGGTAAATGATAACATCATCGTTCAAAGATTTTTTAACGTAAGAGATTACAATCCCACGGCTAAATTTTCAGCCGAGTTAATTGAGTATCTCGCCGAATTCAAAGGAATGTTTATGCATCAATTGAAGATGAAAACAATTGATTATATGCTTGAACACTCTTATGAAATTCAGAGTAATCCGGCAGTGTTGGACACATCATATACTGATGGTCCCGAACACTTTAACATCTTTATTAAACAAGGTGACATGACAATTTGTCAGCATCAGATTGATGCCAAAGTTTTCCCACCTAAAATAAGATATACCGTGGATATCCGCCCACACATAAAAACTCTACTTTCAACTTTAACTGACATCTTTTCGTCAAAAAAATTATCTTACGAGTACGCCGGAATTACTTTGAAACACTAATATTTATCTAACACAACAATATATTTCTCATGGCGTCAAACAAAAATTTCGATTATTTAGGGTCTTCTTTTCAGGTTCAATTATTAAATCAAATTATCGTAGATAAGGATTTTGGAAGGTCCATCATTGACGTTATAGAACAACAGTATTTCGAAAACAAGTACTTCAAAATCATAATTCAAATGATTAGGGAGTATCACTCAAAGTACGAACACGTACCTACTTTCGATACGTTAGAACAAATAACAAAGGCGGAGTTACAACAAGAGTTGGCATCTAAAATTGTTTTGGATACCATAACCAAGATTAAGGAAGTGCAAATCGAAGGTTCACAGTTTGTTCAAGAAAAGGCTCTCAAATTCTGTAAACAACAAGAATTACAAAAGGCGATTACGAAAGCTCAAAAAGTAATTGATGGTGGTGAATTTGAGAGTTATGACAAACTTGAAGAGTTGGTCAGAGAAGCGTTACAAGTTGGTGAAAGAGAAGATGGTATGGCTGATGTGTTCTCTAATCTCGATGATGTGTTAAATGAGGATTATCGTCACCCTATCCCTATGGGAATACCGGGTATCGACAGATTGTTGAAAGGAGGTTTGGCCAAAGGAGAATTGGGAGTTATATTAGCACCCACGGGAGTTGGTAAATCAACTTTCTTAACCAAAATAGCAAACCATTCATTTAACTTGGGATATAACGTACTTCAAATATTTTTCGAGGATAACCCAAAAATTATCCAACGTAAGCATATTACTTTATGGACAAAGGTCCATCCTGATGAGTTGTCAAATAAGAAAGACGAGGTGATGGATAAGGTTCGTGAAGTACAAAGTAAAATGGAAAATAAACTTATACTTAAAAAGTTACCTTCAGATACTTTGACAATGCTTCAAATCAAAAATCAACTTCGTAAGATGATTGCAGATGGTTTAAAGTTGGATATGGTAGTTTTGGATTATATCGATTGTATTGTACCAGATAAGAATTTGGGTGATGAATGGAAGAGTGAAGGTTCAGTTATGAGAGGATTTGAGGCGATGTGTCACGAATTAAATCTTGTGGGATGGACCGCTACTCAAGGTAATAGAAGTTCTATCTCCTCTGAAGTTGTAACCACGGACCAAATGGGAGGTTCTATCAAGAAGGCACAGGTTGGTCACGTTATTATATCGGTGGCGAAAACCTTACAACAAAAGGAGATGAAACTTGCAACTATTGCCATTACTAAATCAAGAATTGGTGACGATGGTATTGTGTTCGAAAACTGTAAGTTCGATAATGGTATGTTAGAGATTGACACTGAAAGTTCAGTAACATTCTTGGGACTTGAAGAACAGAAAGAAGAAAACAACAGGCAGCGAATTAAAGATTTGCTTGAAAAAAGAAAACAAAGAGAACAACAAAATAATTAATTAATATGGAGAAGATTTTAGTAGAAAACCCAAATAGGTTTGTAATATTTCCTATCGAGCATAACGATATTTGGGAGTTTTATAAAATGCACCAAGCCGCATTTTGGACGGCTGAAGAGGTAGATTTGTCAGGTGACATCAGAGACTGGCAAAATCTATCCGAAAATGAACAATACTTCGTTAAGAATGTTTTATCATTCTTTGCGGCATCTGACGGTATTGTTAATGAAAACTTAGCGGAGAACTTCTATCGTGAAGTTCAGTATCCCGAAGCAAAATTTTTCTACGGGATTCAATTAGCTATGGAAAATATCCACAGTTTGATGTATTCACTTTTGATTGACACCTATGTTTCAAATCCAAAAGAGAAAGACGAGTGTTTTCATGCTATTGACAGATTACCTGCGGTACAAAAGAAAGCAAAATGGGCTTTGGAATGGATTACAAATGCATCCTTTCAGGAAAGGTTAGTTGCCTTTGCGGCGGTTGAAGGTATATTCTTTTCGGGGTCGTTTTGCTCAATATTTTGGTTGAAATCAAGAGGACTGATGCAGGGTTTGTGTAACGCAAACTCACTTATCTTTAAAGATGAAAATCTACATTGTGACTTCGCAATTCATTTGTTAAACAATCACGTAGAAAACAAACCAAGTGAAAAAAGAATTAAAGAAATTCTATTGTCAGCTTTGGAGATTGAAAAAGAATTTATTACAGAATCATTACCAGTTTCACTTATTGGTATGAATTCAAATCTAATGAAGCAATACCTTGAATTTGTAGTTGATGGACTACTCGTTAAGTTTGGTTGTAAGAAACATTTTAATGTTGAACAACCATTTAAATTTATGGAGCAGATTGCAGTAGAAACAAAGGGTAATTTCTTTGAATCTAGAACTGTTGAATATCAAAAAGCAAAGTTGAATGAAACTTTGTCCTTTACCGACGACTTTTAATTTGTTATTTTTATAAACTATGATGTCACTAAAAATTAAGAAACGTAGTGGAGACGATGCGTCGTTTAACCCACAGAAAATTTACAATAGAATTAAGCGAGCTGCTAAAGGTTTGAATGTTAATTCTGATGAGATTTTTATTAAGGTAATCACTTCAGTACCAACTGAAGGCGAGATTACCACAAAAGAATTGGACAAATTGGTCTATGAAATAGCAGCTGCTTATACTGGTAGTCACCATGATTATTCTCGTCTTGCTTCATCGGTGGCAATTTCTGCTTATCATAAAGAAACTAGCCCAAGTTTCTCAAATACAATGCATACATTACACGTTGATGGTATTATTAATGATAAGTTGATGGAAACCATTGAATTATACGGACCAAGTAACATTGATGAGGTTATCAATCACGATAATGATTATAACTTTGACTACTTCGCTTGGAGGTCACTACAAGAAATGTATCTGTTAAAGTTACCAAGTGGTGAAACTGTTGAAAGACCACAACATATGTATATGCGTGTGGCTCTTTGGGTGACAAAGTCATTTGAACAGGCGGTGGAATATTACAAGTCCTTGTCAAGCCAACTTATATCACCGGCAACTCCTATTATGATTAACGCCGGTACAAAAGTACCACAACTTGCCTCTTGTGTTCTTCATTATAACGATTCTGACTCAAGAGAAGGTCTTTTGAATACAATGAGAGATATCTCAACTTATTCATCTGACGCCGCTGGTATCGGACTTTCAATGTCAAACATTCGTAGTAAGGAAAGTCGTATTTCATCATCAGGTGGATACGCAGGAGGACTTCTGAAGTATCTAAAGATTGTTAATGAATCACTTCGCTTCTTCAATCAACAAGGTCGTCGTCCTGGCTCCGCGGCAATTTATCTTGAGCCTTGGCATAAAGACATTTTTGACCTTTTAGATATTAAAAAGAATACCGGTGCTGAAGAATTGAGGGCTCGAGATTTATTCACGGCTCTTTGGTTACCTGATAACTTCATGAAAGCTGTTAAAGAGAATGATGATTGGTATTTGTTCTGTCCTAATGACATCACAAAGTCAGGATTAAAGCCACTACAAGAATGTTTTGGAACAGAATATGATGAAAATTATAATAAGGCGGTTAATATGGGCCTTGGTAAAAAAGTTAAAGCCCAAGAAGTTTGGTCAAAAATTATTGAATCTCAAATTGAAACTGGAGTACCATATCTGTGTTCTAAAGATAACGCCAACAAAAAGACCAATCACCAAAACATTGGTGTTATTAAACAATCAAACCTTTGTAATGAGATTTACCAATATACTGATGAAAATACAACAGCAATTTGTACATTGTCTTCAATGGTATTGAAGAACTTTGTTAAAGATGGAGAATTCAATCACCAACTTTTATATGAAGAAACTCGCAAAGTAGTAAGAGCTCTAAACAAAGTTGTTGATATTAATAGCTACTCAACAGAAAAAGGACGTAAGGGCGGTTTAGAACAGAGAGCAATTGCTATAGGTACTCAAGGACTTGCCGACGTATTCTATTTGATGGATTATATTTTTACGTCAGAAGAAGCTCGTAAGCTTAATAAAGAAATTTTTGAAACAATTTATTTTGCGTCGGTAACTGAAAGTTGCTCTCTCTGTAAGTCAGGAGAATACAAACCCTACAATTATTTCAACGACTCACCAATGTCAAAAGGAGTATTTCAATTCGATATGTGGGGATTAACTGAGTCTGAACTTTCAGGAAGGTGGAACTGGAATTCATTAAAAGAAGAAGTTAAAGATTATGGAGTTTGTAACTCTCTATTCACGGCTCAAATGCCTGTGGCGTCATCGGCAAAAATTACAGGGTCGTATGAAATGACAGAACCGGCTCACTCGGCTATTTTTAACAGACGAGTTGTTGGGGGAGAAATCATGATTGTTAATAAGTATTTGATTAACGACTTTGAAAAGTTGGGTATTTGGTGTGAAGACCTAAAGAATGAGATAATTTTAAACGAAGGGTCCATTCAAGGTATTAACTTCAATAATTACCTTGACCCCGAAGACAGACAATACAACAAAAAAGTTAAAAGAATTGAACACTTAATCCCAAAGTATAAAACAATTTGGGAAATATCTCAAAAAGAATTGATTGAGATGGCATCAGACAGAGGACCATTTATTGACCAATCACAGTCAATGAATATCTACATGGGAAATCCATCTTTGTCAAAGATTTCATCATCACATTTTTATAGTTGGGAAAGGGGATTGAAAACACTTTGTTACTATGTTAGAACAAAGGCGATTTCAACAGGGGCTAAACACTTGGCAGTTGATATATCAAAAACAACAAAACCAAATGTAACACCTGAACCACCAAAGGTTGATTATAGTAGTATGAATTTACCACCAAAACCAGCGAACTCCGATTTCGAATGTTTCGGATGTTCATCATAGTACAAAATCCCGAGAAATCGGGATTTTTTATTTTAGATATTTATAGTTATGGCAGTTTATAATGAGAACATAGAGTTGTTTAAATGTTTAGTGAGGGTTTCTCACTTTACTAAAAATCCTGAAGATGATAATAAGTTTCATAAAGCCTATGCTTTCGCGATACAATCAATTGCCGGTAAAATTTTAACATTTCACGTAATGACCGATTATGGTATGATGAGGTCACGAGTACCAATCTCTGAAATATTCTTAAAAGAACCCACCAATGACATACCTTTTCATTTTAAACAATTATGGGATTGTTTTTCAGAGAATGTAACGGTAACCACGTATGAATATTTATATGAAAAACGCTGTGAAGTTGTTTTAAGGGATGGGTCAAAAATTTGGGCAACTTATTTAATGACGGTTGATTGGTATAGAAATCCATATTCGGACGAACCTTCGGATTATAAGTGTGGGCACATACTTATTGCCGATGACGGTTACTTATTATGCCAACCAAATAATAGAATTTATTGGAGAGACTCAAATTGGGTAACAAATAAGTTTCCGATAGAACCAAAAAAAATAAAAGTTGATACCGAATTACCTTCTGTTGAAACTTTATCAGATAGGTGGGTTGCGGAAGATGGTGATAGTTACTACTATAATATAAAACAAACGGACTAGTATTTATATTAAATGGCTTTAGGTAATACATACGGTATAAATTTTCCTTTTGCGGATTCGCAGACTGGTAAGTATCTGTTTTTAACTCAAACCGCAGATGAGGAAATTAGAACTGATTTAATTCACCTTCTTTTAACAAGAAAAGGTACTAGATATTTTTTACCTGATTTTGGAACAAGATTATATGAATTTATTTTTGAGCCATTAGATGGACCAACTTTTTCTGAAATAGAGGCGGAAATCCGTGAGTCGGTACAAGAATATTTACCTAATCTAACAATCACTCAAATTTCTGTTAAAGCGGCGTCTGAAGGTGAAGAAGGAAAGGGTGAATACGTAAATGATGATGGGCAGAAAGTTTATAGAGTACCGGGTATTGGTCAAATGGAGCATACCGCGGTTGTAAGAATTGACTACACAATTACAGATAGTGTTTTTAATAGTAGTGATTTTGTTATAATTAATATTTAATAGTACATGGCAAATAAGAAAATATCATATACCACCAGGGATTTTGAAGCAATAAGGACCGAACTTATTAATTTTACAAGAACGTATTACCCCGACCTCATTGACAATGTTAATGACGCTGCCGTGTTTTCGGTATTGTTGGATTTGAACGCTGCGGTAACCGACAACCTCCACTTCAACATAGATAGAAGTATTCAAGAAACAGTATTACAATACGCTCAACAGAGGTCATCAATATATAATATTGCCAGAACTTACGGTTTAAAGGTACCAGGACAAAGACCATCAGTTGCGTTAGTTGATTTATCAATTACGGTACCGGCATTCGGAGATAAAGAAGATTTGAGATATTGCGGTATATTAAGAAGAGGGTCACAAGTTAATGGCGCCGGACAAGTTTTTGAAACTGTATATGACATTGATTTTTCTTCAGCGGTTAATGCTGAAGGTGCATCAAACAGGTTGGTAATACCAAATTTTGATTCAAATAATATCCTTATTAATTATACAATCACTAAAAGAGAGACAGTTGTTAACGGTATTACAAAAGTATTTAAGAAGGTTATTACACCAAATGATGTGAAACCTTTTTATGAAGTTTTTTTACCTGAAAAAAATGTGTTAGGAGTTACAAGTGTTTTATTAAAAGATGGAACACAGTATGCAAGTGTACCATCTACCCAAGAATTTTTAGGTTTAGATAATAGATGGTATGAAGTACAAGCACTTGCTCAAGATAGAGTTTTTGTTGAAGACCCAACTAAAACCGCCGACTCACCTGGTATTAAAGTAGGAAAATATATCACAACTTCTAATAAGTTTATTACCGAATTTACACCTGAAGGTTATATGAAAATGACCTTTGGAGGAGGAAGTCAATCTGCTGATGAACAATTAAGAGAATTTGCGAGAAACGGGATGAAGTTGGATTTGTATAAATATTCAAACAACTTTGCTTTGGGTAGTACGTTAAAGTCAAATACAACATTGTTCGTTCAGTATAGAATTGGAGGGGGATTAAGTAGTAATGTCGGTGTTAATGTAATAACACAAATAGGAACGGTTTCTTTTTACGTAAATGGTCCATCTTCTTCAGTTAATACGAGTGTTGTTAATTCATTAAAATGTAACAATGTGACGGCGGCCATAGGTGGTGCGAATATACCAACGGTTGAAGAGGTTAGAAATTTAGTAGGATTTAATTTTGCTGCTCAAAACAGAGCAGTGACTGTAAATGACTATGATTCAATCATAAGAACAATGCCGTCACAATTCGGGGCACCGGCTAAAGTGGCGATTACCGAAGAAAATAATAAAATTAAAATTCAAATGTTGGCTTACGATGAGACAGGTAATCTAACCGAGGTCATCTCAAATACTTTGAAAAATAATGTTGCTAATTATTTGTCTAATTACAGAATGTTGAATGATTACATATCAGTTATGTCGGCAAATGTGGTTGACCTTTCAATAATAATTGAAGTTGTATTAGATAGTAGTCAAAATCAAGGAGCTTTAATATCTCAAGTGATTAATATTGTAACAAACTTCTTTAGTCCATTGAACAGACAGATGGGTGAGAATGTTTATGTTTCAGAATTGAGAAGACAAATTCAGAATGAAAATGGGGTTATTACATTAGCGAATATTACATTCTATAATTTGGTTGGAGGTCAATATTCCTCATCTCAAACTTCACAAAGATACTCTGACCCTGAAACAAGACAAATTGAATTAATTGACGATACTTTATTTGCGGAACCAAACCAAACTTACCAAATTAGATTTCCCGGTAAGGACATAACAGTTAGAGTAAAGAACTTTAAGTCAGTCAATTTTTCTTGATAATTTATTTTATTAGTATCTCCTCTATCTTTTGAAAATAGACAATAAACTATTTATTAAAAAATAGAGTAGTAATGCCAAAATCATATAGGATTAGGACGGAAGTCGGAAAAGACAAATCAATAAAGGTACAGTTAGAACAAGACTTTGAATCCTTAGAAATATTATCACTCAAGATATTACAAAGTGACATTTATAATCGAGTTTGTGCTGATTATGGTGTTGTTATTGGTAGAATAACCGCAAATAATGGATTGGGGTTACCTAACTGTAAAGTATCTGTATTTATCCCACTAACCACAGAAGACGAAGAAAATCCTGTAATATCTGAACTATATCCATACAAAACATTGGATGATGTTAATGACGATGGGTATCGATATAATTTATTACCATATACAAAGTCTCACGGAGGTCACACACCAACAGGTACATTCCCATCAAGAAACGACGTACTTACAAATCCTACTCTTATAGAAGTTTATGATAAGTATTATAAATTCACGGCTAAAACAAATGATAGTGGTGACTTTATGTTGTTTGGTGTGCCACTTGGAAGTCAGACTATTCACGTTGATATTGATTTATCAGACATTGGAGAATTTTCTTTGTCACCACAAGATTTAATAAGATTGGGGATTGCGACAGAAAATCAAATATCAGGGGTTAGATTCAATTCATCAAATACTTTAGATACCTTACCACAACTTTTAAGTTTTAATAGAGTAATTGAAGTGTATCCATTGTGGGGACAACCTGAAATTTGTGAATTAGGTATTACAAGAACGGATTTTGATTTATCAAAAGAGGCGGGAATTCAGTTGTTACCGGCGGCTATTTTTATGGGGTCAATTATATCTAACCAAGATAAAAGAGCGGTCAAAAGAAAATGTAAAGTTAATAGAAAGTTAGGTAATTTGTGTCAATTAATTGCCGGTCCTGGAATTATTTTGGCAATAAGACAAACAATAGGAGTTGATAGTGATGGTTATCCTGTGCTTGAAGAATATCAGTTAGAAGATGGTGGGCAAGTTATTGATGATAATGGAGCATGGTTGATAGATGTGCCGATGAATTTGGATTTTGTATATACAAATGAATTTGGAGAACGAACCTTTTCTAACGACCCTAAAGTGGGGGTTCCCACAAGAGCAAGGTATAGATTCAAAGTGGACTGGGCTCAACCTGCAACAATAGGAAAGATTAAAAGAGCTTCTTTTTTAGTTCCTAATATTAAGGAATGGGGATGGGATGACTATCAGACTGTCGTAACCATAGGAGGACCCACCACTATTACATCAACTCCTGACCCAGACAATGACCCATATGCTTTCTATCCATCAACAGAAATTAAATGTAACGCACCTAACCCAACAACTGACTACAATGACAATAGATTCAAAATGGTTAAAGCTTCATATGCTTTCAGCGTAAATTGGAGAGATTATGGTCTTACTGACTCTGCCAATAATCTAACATCAATTGGACAGAGAATGGTTCAAGAAGCGGTTGATTGTATAGATAGATTTTATGAAATGAGGTATAATAAAGTTTATACTGTTTCTGAATTAATATCCGAATACAGGTCAAATTCGGGTGTTAAAAAATTTATATCTGTTAGAGATATCTTGGATGAAACTTGTGAAAGTACGAATAGTCCATTTCCGGCTAATGATGCCCAATTTCAGTTTGATTTGTTGTATCTTTTGATGTCAATATTGGCTCTTATTGCTAAACCTATATTAACAATATTAATCTTCATTGCCCATATAGTTGCTTGGGCAATTTGTAAAATAAAGGACTTTATTTGTGGATTAAAACAAATGATTTGTAGTTCAAATGTACTTAGGGGTTTTGGTAATTGGAGATGTAATAAATGGACGGGTAAATGTAATGAATGGAATGATAAGTGTGAAAACCAAGGTATTAATTTACCCTTATTGACTTATCCTGATTGTGAATTGTGTGAATGTACTCAAAGTGATGGTCCGAATCAAATATCTAGTAATTTGGCAACTCCATCAACAATACCACCTGGCTCAACTAACAGTCTACCACAAACTTTATCAACTAACTATCAACTAGGAACGACTACTACCATACCGGAATTATTTAATATTATAACATTAGATAACCCCACAAATTTTGCTTGTTCTGATGGTGATGGGGAGACAGAAAGTACTACAAAACGCACATTTACCCAAAGCATTCCTTATTCAGAAAAAATGAATTTGTTTAACACAAAAGCGAAGTTTTTTGATGAGGACCCAACAGACCCGACTATAAATCCTGGAGGTGGTGTAAATAGGATTAAAGTATCTTTTAATGTAAATGCCACGGCTAATGCTGGTAAATTTCACTTTGATAATGTATTTGCTATGGTTATGCCTCCATTACCTCCTGATGATGGAATAGGGGAGAACCCTCAAGTTGTGGGACAGGGTGACTTGATAAGGTTTTCTAAAACACAACCTTCTACTGACCCAAATTTAATATACTATTCTAGTCAAACAATATCAGGTTATAATCAATTTGGAAGTAGAGGGATAACAGGAGTTACCGACCCAAGTTGGGTATCGGGTTCAAATCCTGATGATGCCGCCCAACAAGGGTATAGTTTTAATAAAACTATTACATATGCTAATCATAAAATTAACCCAACTACAGGACCTGAACAAGCGGCAAAAACAGTTGACTATGAAATTTTTGGCTCCGAAGAAAGTTTAGGGGCTCAAAGATTTGGGTTTGACGATGAATATTTTCAAGTAATATACACTGGAACTGTTGGGACTTTTTTAATTCAAGCGGCGAGTGAGGGTACGAGCCCTAATAGTTTTGCTCACAGATTTTTGAATGGGGGGATGTATTTTGTAACTAACACATATGAAAATAGTCTTTTTTCACCAAACTTATCAACACCTTGCTCTATGCCGCCTTCATCACCGCCAGAAATATGTGCGGATGTAAATGTCATTTCTCAGGCCACTGAAATCAAGAGGCCCATGGACGTATTACCCGATTATTCAGATTATAGGGTTGTTTTCATGGTTAGAGGGGTTGACCCTCATTCTACTAAAGTTATGTGTAAATACGACCTAAGTGCTCTTTTTGGGGAAACGCTTACTGACGATGGGTTCTTTAATTTGACTAGAACTGAACAATTTATGGCGTACCAAAATATACCGATACAACCCACAATGAGAACTGTTAAACATAATTTAACTAATTCATATAATTCTGACCCCTATAGCGGTAATGATTTATTTTATGATACGTTTGGATTTACTCCTGACCCTGTGCAATTTACACCCTTCAATAGTCTAAAACCATTATATTATTCTGCATTAGATTCTACTAATCCGGCTGGTGCTGATTTAGATGCTTATAATGATGTTACTGTTAGTAATTTTAGTGATGCTACGAGTAATCAAGATATAATAAAGATTGATGATTTAAACAACTATAATAAAGAGTCATGGTTTGATATAACATCTAATTATGGGGATAATAAACCCGATTTTGCAACATATGATACATCAGTTGCTAGCGGGGACAATGATAATGAGTTTAATACTTTTGTAAACGGAAGAAATAGAGGGTATTTTAAGGGAGAAATTGTTGAGGGAGGTTCTTTATTATATATACCGGAATCAACTAACCCAATGACGTTTGACTACTCAAATGCATTCCTTTCTCCACCCCCTGATGATATAGGATGTAGAATGTTACAACATTATTATTATGGGGCTAGATTTTCATCTCCGTCATTGGGTGTTTATATTGACTTACAACCTGGAGGTAGTGGTAGAAAATTTGTTATGAGGTCAGACAGATTACCTGTTTCAGACACACCTGAAGACACTAACCCAAATGGCACAACAAATGCCGGACAACCCGAGGTATCGTTACCTCCGACTAACGCACTACCTACAACAACCCTTTCTATGATTGGGTTTAACAATCCCCAATTAGACATATCAATCATTCCTTTAGATGGTGAAGTGCCGGCAATTGTCCCACCACCGGTATCGTCTAATCAAGCAGATAATATTGAAAACCAACAAGATACGGAAAATACCCCAATTTCAAATATCGCTGGAAGTTTTAGTTGTGATGGAGTTGTGCCTCTTGAATGTTACGATGTTAATAGTGCTGGTGAAGTTTTTGTCCAGCCTGTTACACACCCATGTTTTACAAATAATTGTTGTAATGGTGATAGTGAATCAAAATGTTATGGGTGTGATGGAGATAAAATAATGGCTTATGGATGTTATAAGCTAATAACCGACCCTTGGAAATCAAGAAAGACTGATAAGTATCTTATGAATGAGTGGTTATTAAGACTCAGAATTAGTTTTGCCGCTTGTAGAAACGTTTGGGGTCACATGTTTACAAATCAATGGGTGAACGGAACGTTATTTGCGTATCCGTTGCAAGTACAAACAAGATATACAAGTCCTGGTGAAGATATACCAACATATGATGCGAATGGAAACATTACAAACGGAACCATAGGACCTAATCAGCCGTACTCTTGCTATTGTACTCACTTGGCTTACTTTGATTATCAGAATAATAATTTTTATTATCGTGTAACACCTTATAGTGAAACCACTGGATATATCGGTAGAACTAGTGACAAAACAATTAGAGGCCGAGATTTAGATGGTAATAGAAGAATTTTGGGTAACCCAACAACAATGATGGATTTGGGACCTAGAAATGATTACATGGATGAATTATCATATAGTGATGAATTTCAAGGGTATGTTGTGGATAGACTTGACTCTACAACTTTTCAAGATGTCGACGAATTATTAAATTTATTCATAATTCAAAGATTAGTATCCGCAAGTATACGAGATATAATAAAAACATCGGCTAAGGCGGGTGCAAATAATGACCCCGTTAAAAAATATTTTAGTAGAGATAATCTTAAAGTTGATGGTGACTACGCTCAAATGTTGGCAATTAATTCACAATTAGGAGTGATTGCTTTTGACACTGGTTTATACACTGACCCTAATGATATATTCTTTAGTAGGGCGAATTCTGATAAAGGTGTATTTGGAGTATTTTTCTCGGCGGATAGCCAGGTAAGAGATTGGATTACCCCAAAAAGAACAATCGTCTCACCTGGCGGTGACCCCATCTTTCCTTGTACTTTTGACGAGAACCCAATCTTTTCACAAGAGATACCAATGTATTTGTGGCATGTAAAACCAAACTCAAGTGGTGATAGTATTTTTGGTGACCAATTAAATGAGTGGGATACTTTACCAATATCTGCCGGACAATTTAATCACGTAAAATATCAAAGTATAGACAGACTAAGTACTTCAACACCTTTCGGCTCAAGAACAATGACCCCTAACCAACAAGACAATGAATCTTATTTCAAAGGGTTTATATCTAATACTTATAATGACTTAACAGATGCTGCATACCCTTCAGTAGGTAGTGAAACTTATTTTAGTCCTAGAGATATAGGAAATGTTGGTAAAGTTAATAATACTGCACCATTTTATTTCTATTTTGGTTTAGTAAAAGGTTCATCGGCGTTTGATAGATTTACAACTAAATGGATTGATGGTAGAAAGAAAAATGTATATTAAAGATGGGAAATATTAATGACACACGTATAATATTAGGTTCTTTAAGATATAAATCGGCACCGGATACCGACACAGGATTGAAAGTGCCATTGGTTCAAAATAATAAGTTATTAATTGAATTTGATAGAAGTGCGAACATAAGTCTTGAACAAGTTTTTAATGACGAAAGACAGAAGTCAACATTTTTTAGACCTGTTGCTAAATACAGTGTTATATTTCAAAACGCATATTCAGGATACTCATATTATAAACCATTCATTAACAATTTATATTATTTGAATTCTGAACAAGCTGCCAAAGACGCTTGTGCGGGACTTGCGGTAACATGGATTGGATTACCACAATATAATGAGTTTGATTTTATTCGAAATGATTTTAATCAACCATATTACACCCAACCACCAGACCAACATCTTATCTTTAGACCAAAGGATGTTGCGAGATATAATTGGAGTTTTTGTATGACTTATCCTCATGAAAATGATACAACACAACCAATGTCGGCAATTTTTTTAATTCCTGGATTATCAGGTAAACAAAGTGTGAGTTGGATTGCTTCGGACGGGATACCATTTGTAATTAAATTGACTACTACAAATGGATTGAAAACAATACAGTTATGGTGTCCCATAAAACATAATGTATCACAAGGAGAATTTATTAAATTCAAATCACCATTCAATTTAGGAGGAATTGATTTATTTCAAGTGTATTCGATAGGTAACGGTACAGTCGGTAGTGATGAATACGTCATTAATCTTCAAGACCCTGGATTTACTTCAATATCCAGCGGATTAAAATCAACATTCAAAAGAGTTGTTTTGAGAGATAATCAAAATGAAACTACTTCTGAATATTATGTAAGAAGACATAAAGTTCTTACCCCACCCAAGGCGTCGGCTTTAGTTAATTGCGGATATGAACAAAACATATTTAAAACTAGTGCTAAATTAGAAAGAGAACCATATACCCCTAATCAATACGAGAGAATATCAACCAAGGAAGGTTCCCAAACTTATACGTTGTCATTTAATAGTGATGTTGATTTAAATAATTTGGTAGATAATCAAGGAAGACCAGTTACTAAATTATATTACACGACCGTATGGAGAGGTTATTTTGGTTACACTAAAAGTTTAAAACAGGGTTGGGAATTTAATTTACAACCTGACCCAATATTAAAAACTCCTACAACATGGTGGACTGATAGTAATGGATTTTCAGATATTGATATTGCAACCAGTTCGTATACTGTTCCACCACCTTTGGGAACAAGTCCATTGGGGTCACCATTTACCTTTACCTATACAAACACCCCAAATGTTGGAGATACATTAGACGGAGATTTTTGTGAATGGAATGATTATGAACAAAAGGAATATGAGATTGCTACTTACTACCATAAAATAAGATTTAACAGTGATACTTTTAATACATCATATGGACCACCAAATAATCCATTTGGGTATTATTATCAACCTCACTTTGGTGTAACACTACGAGACTACTCTGATTATTTGGAGGAGGGTGATGTGAAAAATACCGTTGGAGTACCTGATTACGCATATTTTTCAGAGAATAGGAATGTATTTGTTTGGAGAGATTTATACGAATATGGATACATAGATAGCACTGGTATAGGAACAAATTGGCCTTTCATGAATGGAAGACACCATATATATCGAAATATAACTTTTAGAATTATACCTGAAGGTACTAATTATAAGGAGTATAATATAACTCAATTAATGGTAATAGATGGGTGCGAATAACAAATATCTTTTTACAATACCAATCGGAACAAAGTCAATCCAACTTCCTGTTGAATTGAAATTTGATAGCGTTGGTCAGAGTGATAGTATTGAAATATGGGAAAAAAACGCTATTGCTGAAGTTATTGGACTGGCAAAAGATTTTGATATCCTTAGATTTGCTCACGAAGAATATGGGTCCGACCAACAAACTAGTGTAAACTACAAATTTTATTTTTTTGACGAATTAAATTCTGATTGGGTAGACGACTATCAAGCTGAAGGTTTTACCACAGAAGAAAACTACTATATAAGTAATGGATTTGAAAGGTCATTTTTTAAACTTGATTTTTATAATACACCCGATAACGCTAATCAAACAATTTATTTTACTGTAATTCTTCCATTACAAACTGGTGAGGAAAATTCTGTGTCAATTAGTCCTTATCTACCACCCGTGTTAGTTGAGAGACCTGAATTTAAATTAGATTACACTAAAAATAGAGAAGGTTTTTTCTTTTATTGGATGAGAGATAAAAAGTTTCTCAACTTGGACACTTTCTACATGAGTGCCAAATTCTTCGATGCTAAATTGGGGGTATTCGTAAGAATGATGACAGTTAAACCAAATACTTTACCCGACCCAACATCATTTGATACTAAAAAATATTTTTATAGAAAAGTCGTTTTAGATTACGATAACTACACATATAAAATATATAATTCTAGCGGTGCAAGAATAGGAACAGGGTCACCCATAAATTGGTATGAATATATTAACCCATCATAATGCAAGATAGGATTTATAATATAAGAATATCACCCGAGGTTATCAGTGATAAAATATTTCCAAAAATATTTTATCAGGATTATGATATCCCTAAAGATAAAAATCCTTGCTGCGATGAACCACCACCACCCCTGACAGGACAAACACCTAATACCGTATACATTTATTCGTCTATGACCGAAATCGTGTCGGCGGATAATGGAAATTCAATTCTCAATATAACGGTACCGATTTTCTTAACCGAAAACACAGTCGATGTAGGATATTATAGTGTGTTCGACGGTATGGTTACCCAACAGGATACCATGATGAACTTTTTGTTTCAATCATCTGTGGCGGCCCCATACGTCTATTCTTTTTACAATACATCAGATAAACAATTCAAGAGATATCTAAAATTTGCTAATTATCAAATTGATTGGGGTGACGGAACACCGACAGAAACTGTTAATTCAACGGCTCCTACACCATATGTTCACACATACGCTTCAGATGGTGAGTTTGAGATAAGCATGTCAGGTCTAAGTCCTTGGGGATACAATGTTATAAAGAAGAAAGTTTTTACACCATATACTGATATTATTGCAGACAACCCAAATGGGGAAGCATTTTTCATACCGGCTGGTGGTAATTGGTCGGCAACACCTATATCATATAATTATATAATTCAATATGATGCGGAATGTGAAACAGATAATCCGTGTTGTGAATTTACACCAACTCCGTTTTTGATAACAGGGTATACCACATCTTCCTTATCATTAGTTGAACTTTATGGACCAACAAAATATAGAATTGACCAAAAAATAACAGGGGCATCAGGAACGGTTGCGGTTTTCAAGGGAGTAGCCGCAAACAATTCATTTACCGCATATACCATAAACGATATAGAATATAGAGATTACCCAGATGGTAAAACTACATTCAGTGTTTATTCATCAGGATGTACTGACTTTTTAGTTTGTTCTGCAATAACAAAGGATGAAGCGTTAATGAATGTTGTAAGCGAACCCGAAATACTTTCAAACGTATTTATCGAAAGAGGTAAGAATACCGCACTTGAACAAATACAAAGATTAGGTGAGATTGCAACATTTGGTGATTTAAGAAACTATGGGTACAGCTACTTTACTATAAAAACACAATAATAAAAACCAACTTTTCATATTTATGTATAAGGGTTAAAAAATAAAATAATATGGCAACAGGAACATATGGTACAATAAGACCGGCAGACGTTAGTCCCGAGGATGTTGAGATAATTTTGAATTATACTCCATCTAGAGACGAAACTGACAATTTTATATTAACTAAATTAGATTCAGGTGCAATTCTAAAACCATACTTTTGTAATGATGATACTGGTGGTAACGCTGGCATAGAAATATTGGGTGGGTTATATAATCTAACTTTACCTGCCGACACATTTAATAAGTTGGGAATTTATACCATTTTTGTAAGACCCACTCAAATTAGAACAACTATTTTGGATTGTGGTGTTTTATCCGCATTACCGAACGTGAGAGGGTTAGTTATTGATTTAAATTCTGTACCATCGGAGTATAGAAATAAATTCGTTGACCAAGGATTGGTCGGTTTTAGAATTGAGTATCTCAATTCAGATGGAACCAAAATACCTAACTTTTTCAGAATTATTACATCGTCATTCTTTTGTGAACCTGTTATTCAAAACCTAACAAACACATCACAAAAGGCGATAAGATATCGTTATACAGATACAAATACAAATTTGATTTTTTGCACCCTAACACCATCATCATCACCAACAAATAAGCCAAACGCCATTCCTTATATTGGACAACCAAATCAAAATATTATAATAACCAATACATTCTTTAATCCAATAACTTTGGATGTGGAGATTGCAGAACATGACTTCTCTACTCTTGCAATTGCTCTATTTGGTAATCAGACCAAATCTATTGATGATGGAATTTACACAATGTACGACACATCTAATAACATTTACAAACAATACAACCTATATGAAGTACGTGACCAATTCAATGAGTTATTGTTTGAGGTTAGGGAAGACAGAGGAGATAATATTGATTTTAGTAAAAACTTCACAAATATAACATCTTAATGGCGATAAAGAAATTTACTTGTCCCCCTCAGGCTTCAGGCCAGGGTAGTTTTTCTGACAATCTCGTAGGTTTTCAACTAACCACGGGAGGAGGGTTAACGCAAGCAAATTTCGAGTTCTCAACAGGGGTCGTAGAAAAAGTTAATAGAACATTTAATACCGGTACATTTTCAGACCCAGTTAGTTTGGACTCACTTGGTATCGGGTCAGTAAATCAATCAAAGTTAATATTTGAGAATAACTTTAAGGTTTATCCTAATTTTGATTTATCTCAAATTACAAATTTTGTTCAGTATGGTTCGATGTCTAAAAGGATGTCGGCATCTATAACAACGGTTATTAGTAAGTTCCCCGCGGGTATTGAAGTTAATAAACTTGGTATGGACTACACCAAGGGTGCGACGGCTTACAATATTGTATATTACCCAATCGATGACCAAAGTAGTATGGAGATATCCGTTGCTAAAATGGCTAACCCATTTGGTGTTGATTTTACAGTAAACGCAACACGTAATTTACAGTTAAAGGAAGTTCAGGTATCACCACTCAGGAACATGACGGTTGAATATATTAATTATTCATTGTATGTTAATGGTGTTGGATACAACATCAAAAGAATTATTCCTACAGATAGTTTATCAACAGGGGTATTAAAAATATATGTTGAGGGAAGACCGTTCAGTGGGGTTACTGATGTTAGTGATACTCTTATAATAAGACCGAACGACCAACAAGTCTCAAAAGTATTCAACGAAGATTTAGACGAGGTTGAAAATTTTCTATTAAACAGAAATCTTACTCCGATTTATACTGCTGCATTTAAGATACCACTTGAGGCTGATGATGGAAGATTTTATGTTGCAACACAAAATATAAGTTGGCCTTTAGATGGAAGATGGAATTTGGATATCAGAACGCCTAATTTTACAAACTATATTGAAAAGATAGGTGAAGCTAGTGAGAATTTTGATGGATACTTGACCAACTTGGTAAGTAGATTTTTAGTGACAGGGGCATTTAAAGACTTTGATACACAAGGACAAAAAGTTGAAAAAATATTACAAATTTTTGGTAGAAGTTTCGATGATACTAAAAAGTACATAACCGCTTTAGGGTTTATGAATTCCGTAAATTATAACACCGGAAATGATATACCTTCACAACTTTTAAAGAATTTAGCTCAAACTTTAGGGTTTAACACTGACATATCACCAATAACTAATTCAGACTTTTTAAGTTCGGTTTTCGGACAAAAAAACAATGATAAATCTAGCTTTGCGGGAGTCTCAATACAACAAACACCCGATGAGTTAAATTATCAATATTATAGAAATTTATGTCTAAACGCGGCTTTTCTATTCAAATCAAAGGGTACTCGTAAATCAATTGAGGTATTGATGAGATTGATTGGGGCTCCCGATGCTCTTGTTGATTTTAATGAATATGTTTATGTTGCGGACCAAAAGATTAAATTAAGTCAATTTGATAAAAAGTTTGCTCTTATATCGGGTGGTACTTATTTGGAACAGGTCGCGGTTTTAGACCCGACAGATGTGTTCTCAATATTCGGGGTTAAATATACAGGGTTTACCACCAATTTTATTATTGATGATGTTAATATAGGGATAGGTGCTTATCCGATTGACGAACAAGGATATCCGATTGCTCCTAATGACACAGAAAATTACTTCTTTCAGATTGGTAGTGGTTGGTTTGAATCGACGCCAAAACATAGGTCTCCGGCTCAACCTAATTTAACAACAAGCGTATTCACAGGGGCAAATCCTGACTATCAGACGAGCTTAATCCCATATACATATGGACAAATTTATTTAGATAGATATAGAAATTTCCCGTATATGAGCATGGGTTTCAAATTGACTCAAATACCCGATAACAATAAGAGTTGGACTGATGCTGAAACTGGACTCAGAGAAAATTTAGATGGTAACTTTAACGCTCGTTATTATGTTGATAATGAAAAGTTAGTATTAAATGCCAAGAACATAGACCTATTCATGAATCCTGGACAAGGATTGTTATATGATGTGTGGTATATGTCAAGACAATATAATTATCCTATTGCAAACCAAGGACTTGGGTGGGTACAACCTACAAGGTGTAATCCTGACCCTTATACTATGTATCCGAGTAGAGATGGGGTCGATTGGACGGTAATTAATCCACAACCAAGACAGAAAACATTTTTTGAATTTGCTCAAACATTTTGGCAGAACACAATCAATGTTAGAAACAGACAATATTTTGGAGCATACCCGACTTTAGAATCAATATATTGGAGATACCTAGAATCACAAAAAAATGTGGGAATTGAAAATAACAACTTCAATTACCAAAGTATGATGGAGTATGTTCAGGATATGGGGGATTATTGGATTAGACTAGTTGAACAGATGATACCCGCAACAACTTTATGGAATACAGGTATCAAATATGAAAATTCAATTTTTCACAGACAAAAATATGTTTGGAGAAGACAGGCTGGTTGCCAGATTGTTGCAATACCCTGCAAACCCTGTACCGTTACGGATAATATATTCACAGATAATTGTCCCGTTCAAACAGCGACTTGTTCCCTATATCCATGGAATCCGAACTCAAGTCAAATACAAAGTTTTGCCGCTATATTAGGTAACATTGTAAATAAGTATTTAACCAATAATGGATTGAGTTTAAATCAATGTGTTTCGGATAGTATAAATTCTATTTGGTATGTTGACATCAGATTACAGGGGATTCAGTTAACGCAGTACCCATTTTTTAATGGAGTTGGTTATAATTTAGATGGATTGAGTTATCCTTCTAATTCGGATTGGTATAACGGTATAAATGAAGCCCTAATGTCTTTATCTAATTATGGTTATAGTTACTATTTAACAGATACTGATGAAGTTGTAGTGATTAATAATATATGTTCATTGAACAGTAGTGGTATTTTGTTAGAAATAAATGTAGGTATAGAATTTACAATAAGTTGTAATTAATGGCGATATGTAGTTTAACATATAGATTATCAGTGACTGGCGATTGTACTAACCAAGGTCTTGGGGCGTTCAATCTTCAGGTACAAGGTAGGGCTCCGTTTTTTTACCAATTTTTTTCACCATTTGACGACCCATTACCAATCCCTTTTGGGGATGGGGTAAGTGAGTTAACTATAAGTAATCTAACACCAAACACGTATTCATTACAAATCACAGATAGTTGTGTCCCACCCACTAGACAAATAGTTAACGTAATAATATCTGATGGAGTATGTGTTTCTTTATTGGACCATGCAAATACAACTTGTGATGCACCAAACGGGTCGATTACCGCAAGAACTGATAATAACTTACAATTAACCCAATATTTTTTATATGAAAACACAAGAGGTTATGTTACTTCAGGAGTTTCTTCTTTAGATGATTTTGTTTTCAGAGATTTGTCAGGAGGTACTTATTATGTGGTGGTAAATGACGGAGGGGGATGTACAGGTAGGTCTGAAAGTTGTATAATTAAACCCTCAACTCCGTTTGATTACGGTTTTTACATAGTAAACGATTCACCATGTACAACTAACACCGGTAAAGTATTCGTAACCGGCCTAACGGGAACCGAACCATACACGTATCAATGGAATACTGGAAGTATTGAACCTTCGATAACAGGTTTATCAAATGGTAATTATTCTGTCACAGTAGTTGATGCGACAGGATGTAGGAAATCAAAAAATGTTACAGTAGGTATGGTAAGGGCGATAGGGGTTGCTGAATTGATTACTATCCCACCGTCTTGTTCGGGTAATGATGGTCAAATAACCATAGTAGTTACAGGAGGAACAACTCCATATTATTATCTTGGTAGTAATGGACAAAGTTTAATTACTTTTAGCGAAACATTTAGTTTAACTGGAATACCATCTGGTAACTATTCCATTACAATCACTGACGCAGCCTTATGTTCTACTAGTATTTCACAAACACTTGTAACCCCAAATGGATTTACTATAGGAAACATTGGAGTTGTTAACTCAACTTGTAACAATTCTTCAGGAGCATTGAGCCCCATAACACTAATTGGAGGAAACCCCCCATTTACGTATACTCTTACTTATCCATCGGGTAATTCGATACAGCAAACAGTAAACGGGAACTCAAATCAGTTTCAAGGACTATCCGCCGGCACATATACACTAACAATTTCAAATGGTCCGTGTACTTTCACAAATACGTATACAATTAATAATATTGAAAAATATACCGTAACGACTTCCTCCACAGGAACAACCTGTAATGGTAGTAATGGTAGTATATCTGCAAGAGTATCTTCAGGGTTTACCTTACCTTTAAGTTATCAATTAACAGGGCAACCTACAATTAGTAATACATCACAGACCGTAGTCACATTTAACAATTTATTTTCAGGTAGTTACCAATTAACAGTAACTGACGCTTTACTATGTTCACAAGTACAAAATGTAACGGTAACCGCAGCTGATAGCATTGATTTTTCTATGGCAGGAACCAATCTAAATTTTGGTAACGATGGAACAATTCAGGTTTATATAACCGAAGGGCCTGCACCTTATAATATACAATGGAGTGATAATGTTAATGGTCAAACAGGTTTGAATTTAACTAATCTTTCAGCCGGAACATATAGTGTTCTTATTACCGATGCTAATGGGTGCCAATTGAGTCATCAATTGACTTTGGTAGGGTATAATAACAGAGGTGGATATGAAACGTATAACTATTGCCAAACAGAGTTTGTATCAAATGGTTTAACAGTTTTAAAGAGACCCCAAAATATGTTTTTAGAAGGGTTTTACGATTTAACTTCGGGTGAAACGAACTGTATTTTAAATGAGGCTATTTTTACTGCGGTAATTAGTGTTGATGGGACAGTTGTCGAGCAACCATTTTATACAAGTAACAGTTTAGGTGACTATCCATCAGACCAATTGTGGTTTAATACGATAGATTCTATTTTAACATCTTTCGATTCAATTGGTAATGTCACCATAGACCCTGCTCAAAATAGTATAACTCTTCAAAGTAGTTGTACTGATAGTGGATTAAGTTTGAACAGTGCTGAAGTAAGCGTTGATTTCAAAATTTCGTATGACATTTCCTGTGTATGTAAAGTTATACCAATACCAGGACCTGTATTTAACACATGTGATATGATATATACCGACGCTTCATCCCAAATATATAATTATGTTTTAAGTTCAGATACGAGCACTTTATTAAGTGTTGATGGATATAATTTTGATACCCCAAGTATTGCCTATACCAATACAAAATTGTGGGCGTACACTACATCAGCCGGTTCAACCTCAATTAGAGAATGGGATATTACTCTGAATCCATTTACCGCTTTATATAATAGAACAATAACTTTAGGATTTGCGATTGGTAATGCAATAGGAGTTAAATCAGGTAATATATTAATTACAACAAATGCGGATGTAACACCTAATAGATATATTGAAATAAATGTTTCAGGAATATCTCCTGTTGTTACAAATAAAGTTAATTTAGAAAACTTCGAAGAAGTTGTAGGAAGTATAGTTAATGGAAATGACGGAAACTTCTATGTGTTAATTCAAAATAATCTGAATGAACCATTTGTCGATTATTACTTAAAAATCGTTAGTACTTTCGATTATTCGACTACATTCACATTGGAATTAACACCTACTATAGTAGGTGTTCCTTCAGGATTATTCTTTAATCCTGATTTGGTAAATAATTCTATAATTTATTTGGTTGATGATGCTGCTAATATATATCAAGTCACTTTATCCCAACCAAATAGCGTATTATCATATGGTTCTATCGGAGGAGCGGTAATAACCCCTAGCTTATATCAAGGTAATAGTTGTTTCACACCAGAATTTGTTTTACCAACATTACCATGTGGACAAAATAGTACATTAGGGTTTATTAACCTGAATAATACAACAGGTGGTTATTTTGTAACAAGAGTTAATTTGGGGTCTGCAACAGGAATTGCAGAATTAACAATACAGGGAAGTACTAATTCTAGACACCAAATAATTTGGAATGGAAACATAGTTGCTGACTCATTATTCTTGACTGGTGTAAATGATAATGCGGGTTTGAATATTAGTATTAATGAAATTATACAATACACCCAATTAAATAAATATAATTATACTCCTGGTACCGGTAATGCTACTCAAGTATTCCCTAATTCAGATTGGACCTCAAATGGAACAATAAATGTTAGCTATACTGCTAATGATGTTGCTCCATTAACTCCGCAAAGATTGTTTGGTTCGGTTGGAAATCAAATAGGGGTTGTGGAGAATTACCCGACTCCGGCTTCTTTAGCAAGTGATACTGATATAAAACTTCAGTTTACAAAAACTTTACCAAACCCAACTTACGTTGAAATTGTTACTATTTGTGCGGCTTTTGCGGGGGGTAATTACGAATTTAATATGAGATGTATAACCTAAAGAATAAATTAAAAGATTACTTAAAAATAAATGGCTGCTAATTTTTATAATTTTGAATTTTGTTGTAGTAATTTAGGAACAACCATATCGGCAAATGATATTGGTCAACCAAGTTTTGCGTCAAATCAGGTCTATTTTTTAGAATCATTAATTTTGTCAGGATGTGTGAGGGCCATAAGTGTTTCCTCATCCCCAGCAGGTGAAATCATATTAGATGATGCGAATTATACTCTAACCAGTTATAATAGTTGTTCATTGTGTACAGGGTCAACTGGTGGATGTTTCCCACCTGTGCCAACCCCAACTCCTACAATCTATTATAGTTCAGATACTAGATGTGGTAATGGAATACTAAAAAGAAATGAATGTGACCCTATAGTTATATTCCCAATGGGAGTTCAATGTGTTGGTGCAAATCCAACTTTGACGACAATACCTGATGGGTCTTTGTCACTAATAATCACAGGTGGAACACCACCTTATACTGTTACGTGGAGTACTGGAGGTAATGGATTACTTCTAACTAATTTAGGTGTTGGGAGCTATAGCTCAATTGTTGTGGATTATTATGGTGATTTCACGGCTTATACTACTTGTACTTTAACCGCTCCAACTCCAGTGCCTACAGAAACTAGATTAACCAACACACCAACAGTTACACAAACAGTTACGCCGACCCCGGACCCTAGTTATCCTTCATTCTGCTTAACATTGACTAATATTAGGCCACCACAAACAATTAACATGTATTTTACATATACTGGGGAATTGTTAAACAGTATGCCTCAGTATTTAAGTAATAATAACTATAATATATATTGGTCCACAGACCAAGTCCCTAATAGTTGGGTATTAGACGGCACACTAACCCAAGGTAATGTTATAAACTATACAACAGATATCACACCGTTATCAGGGTGGGTATTTTTGGACCCGCAAAATCAAGGGTCTGTTACAGGTATTTTAGGTGAATGTGCATCTTACGGAAATTTGTGTTTTACTTATAGACAAATCAAAGGTCCTGGTGACCCATTATATGAAGGTGTAATTGATTTATTTTATACAGGACAGATTAATGGGTATCCTTCATGGCAATCTTCTGATGGTACGTATATTCTTACTTGGCAAACTACTAATGGAGGTAGATGGGTAATTGATTTTACAACAAATCCTAAGTATACTAATCCGACTAATTCAAATCCATCGATACCGCCATTAACAGGATGGCAACAACCTGGTACAACACCACCTAGTTTTGCAACAATATATGAAGGTAATTGTACTCCAAGTACTACAGTCGGAACAGCATCCCTCAATGGAAGTAATAACAACACAAGCGGTGGGGGAAGTGTAATCGGAGGAGGACTTGGAGGTAATACTAGCGGTTTAGTTTCTGGAAATAATTTAGGAGGGGCTTTAACAACTAATAATCCATCCACGGGAGATATACCATTTAATGATACGGAGGGTAGAGACGGAACTACAACCCTTGGTGGATATCAATGCGAGTGTATTGCGGTTAGAACAATAAGTACTTACCCCGGAATCGCATTTTACACAGATTGTGATGGTAATCCCGCACAGATATCTGTACCTGGAGGTATAGGAGTAAATGCGAGAGCTTGTATATGTAGAAGAGTTGGGACAACAGTAACGGGAGGGGTTATTGAAGAGCCATGTCAAACCGCTCAAAGCGCGGGGGGACAAACTTCAATAACAAATTATTGTTTAGATATTTTGGGAGATTCTTGTAATCAAAATGTTACAGGTGGAGGAACTCGTAGTGCGGTTACTACCGCAGAAGATACCGGAATAATAAATGACGGTAACATAACTTTTAGGGCTTCAGGAGGATATCCACCCTACCAGTATTCAATAGACGGAGGATTAACATATAAATCTTCACCACTGTTCAGTAAATTAGGACCTGGCAGTTATAATACAATTATAAAAGATTCTTCAGGTAATACGTACAGTAATCAGGTTACTTTGTTCGGACCTGTAGGACCTACTATTTACCAAGTATCGCTTGAAACAAGCAACGTAATACCTAGAAGTGCTTCTAATGTAACTACAAGACAATTTACATCGACTATTAAGGTAACTCCTGATTTACCCGATGGAGTTGTTCTAACTTTTGATTTAATACATACGGATACCTTTAGAAGGTCTCCATCATTAACTGCAGCTACTTTAGTTACGAGTAGTTTACTGAAAAAGAATTCATTTAATTACACAGCATCTACGGTGGTATCAGATACAGGTACGACTCTAAATACAAATTCAGGTTGCCAACAGAAAGTAATTTATGTAAATAATTTAACAGAAACTTGGACATCTGTAAAATACTCAAAGACGGACACACTGTCTCTAATTACATCAACTAGTGTAACAAGAAATTCAATAGACAAGTGTTACATAGGAGAATCTATTGATGATTTTACATTAACAAATTTAACAATAAGTGGATGTAGTAATTGCGGTGTTTCAAACATTACAGTATAAAAAAAGTTTTTCTATATTTATAGACAATGGGATATATACTCAAAAATACGTCAGGATTAATAAATACAAAACTTACTGACGCAGGACGAAAAAAATTATCACAAGGTAAATTCAATATTACCTATTTTCAAATAGGTGATAGTGAAGTTTCGTACAATGGACTTGAGGATTTTTACAATCAATTTGACACAAATATTCTTGAAGCCGGATTCAACGACCATAATTCTGCCGGAGTACCACAATCAAACAAACAGTACGTAAAATACCCTTATTATGTTGATGGTAATGGTGGAAACACCTATGGAATTCCTTACATGGATTCAATAGTAAGTCCTGTGTATAATACGGCAGTAATGAGAGGATTTTTTAATGCTGATACGTCATTTTTACCAACCTCATGGACTGTTTTAACAAATGGGCAATATGTGGTTAATTCTAACTATGTATCAAATATGTCAACTATCAATGGTACTAACACTATTGAGTTAATATATAACGCATGTAACGCTAATACTTTAAGATTACCACAAGCCGGTGATATTGTAACTATTTACTACGATGGTGCCGGATTTAATAATTGTGGATGTAATCCGATACAATATCCACCTTCAGCAACTCCTCCACCGTCACCATCGGCGTCAGCTGCGGTACCCGAACCATTCCCATGTTTAGTTACGCCAACACCTACCCCATCAAACCCACCATGTCCTGAACCAACACCAGTGCCATTATGTCCTCCTGAACCGGTTGCCACTTGTGAGATGACAATGTCAAGTTGTTATCATATTTTAACTTATAGAATAGTAGAAGTGTGTGGTGGTAGTATAGTTTTAGATAGACCGGCACCCGATTTTACAGTATTTAATAGTTCATGCTATGCTAGAATATTAATATATCCACCTAACATGACGGAGATATATGATAGTTACACACCACAAGCCCATTGGAATGATGATGTAATCAATTTTGAATCAATATGTGGTTATGACCAATTTGATGTTAAAATATGGAATATGAATATTCCTTGGTCTGAAGACCCTGCCGGATTAATACCTTCTTTATACAAAGGGTATTCCTATTTTAATTCAAGAAGTTATATTGGGTCAAAAGAATTCTTTGGTTATATGTCAACAAGCGGACAAACTGATAGTAGTTCAGTTTATTTTTATAATTCATTTGATGATAGGATAACAATTACCCCAGAAGAACAAAAGGCTATTGCAATTGTCCATTACACAAATAAAACCATAGATTTATTTTATGGTGAAAAATTTGCAATGGAGTCAATTGACCCTGATAATCCGGTAGAAACCACGGGACAAGCAAGAAACTTCAAAGTACATCTCCCATGGATTATGTGGCATAAAAATCCTAATTGTTGCCAAGGACAAACATTTTATGTTGACCCCGAAGGATTCGACAATCTAAATTTATTCCAAGTTCATTATCTAACGTCTAACAAGAATGAGGATATGAACGACCCTGGCATGAGATATTATCATTTATGGGACACTAATGCGAATGATGATGGATACCCAAGCAGAGTCGGTAAAGTATTCCCTGACCATAAGTTGGTTATTTTTGACGATGATGAGATAATTGCGGCTATGTCCTATAAATCGAATAGAAACTGGACTTTACCGGCACCTAGAATTTCATTAGTTGCACCTAATACTTGTGGTGATGATAATGCGTCAACAACAGGAATATTATCAGGTAGTAATCAAACAATGTATATTACATACAGATTTACTAACAATGTTAATTTTACAAATTCATTACACTGTAATTATTATATTAGACAACAAGGACCTAATTTAGATTGTGGTAACCCAATATCACAAAATGTGAGTGTAAGATTTGGTCCTGAGTTTCCGTGTTTATCATGTGTAGGGTGCGGCGGCGGATGTGTTATGACATCAGGGTTCTTTGCTGAAAATATTGAAATAATCTGTCAAATAGTTGAAGGAAATCAAAGACCAATTCCTGACGAATGGAAAATAATTGATTTTACATCTCAAATAAGTAATACAATTGTAGATGGATGTATTTTACAAAGTGGATTAACCGCATCTACATTTGTAATCACTCAAGAATTATATGACGCCGCTGATTATTATAATCTCAACGATTATATTCCTATGGTTAGTTTAAACCCATCTGGTCAAACCTTAAATTTTGGTGATGAGTATTATTTCTATGGTAATATAGAAACGGATATTCAAGCAACCATTTATGAGATGAGGTATAAGGTTAATTTGAGTTTCTCTGAATTTTTGGTACCGTCTAATCCTACTTACAATGGTGGTAGTAGTTACATTACCGACATTGGTCTTTACGATAATGAAAAAAATCTTATGATTATATCGAAAATGCAGTCACCTGTATTAAGACAGGGTATTCAGCAATTTTTGGTAAAATTTGATTTTTAATCTATGAAACAAACATTAAAGGAAAGTCCAAAAGTTCTTGGATTAGATGTGAGCACGAAAACAATAGGGTGGGCCTTGTTTGATATTCAGACAAAACAATTACTAGAATTAACTCACATATCACCAATTCCTAAACCAAAAGAGGATAATAAAATCAAAGAACTCCTTTTGAAAAGTGAAATTTTCAGAACAAAACTAGAAAAGTATGTAGGTCTTGGAATTACAAATGTAATTATAGAAGAACCATTATTAAACTCTAATAATGTTTATACCATTCAGACACTTTTAAGATATAACACACTTATAACTAAAGAGATATATGATGTGTTAGGTATTGTACCGGAATTTATATCAACATATAATTCACGTAAATCGGCGTTTCCTGAACTAGTTAGACAAAACGACAAAAACAAATACGTCCTATTCGGAGGATATCCTAAAGATTGTGATAAGAAACAAATAATTTGGGACTTGGTGGCCAAGAGAGAACCTCAAATTCAATGGCAATACACAAGAAACAATACGCTCAAAAAGGAAAATTTTGACCAATCTGATGCGTATTGTTGCGTGTTAGGATATATGAAACAAGAAAGTATTTGGTAATTACCACATTGTAAAAAGAATAGGGATTTCTTCATCCAAGATAATTGTATCATTATTGGTAACAACATTCTTTGGTTTTACCCAAAAATCTTGGTAATTCTGCACCACTCCATTTCTAGCGTATGCGTTGATAACCGGTTTTCCCGTGTTGTATGTTCCCAAAACCTTTTTCCAATCCTTATATTTCTTATAATGTAAAGATAAACACCTCATAGACACATATACGTTTAGCTCAATACTATCTTTAAGCTCCTGACGTTTAACAGGAAATCCGGCAAAATAAGAAGCGTATTGTGGCATAATCTGCATGGCCCCAACCGCACCTGCACTTGAAACTTGTTTATGGTTATAATCTTTATGATGAGGTCCTCGATATCCGGTCTCAATTCTTGCTACGTTGAAAGCAATATGAATGGGAATGTTAAATGAGTCGGCGTATAAAATAATTGCCGAATACATTTTTTCGGCATTGTTCTGTGGTTTTGGTTTAATAGGTTTAGTTACCAAAGAGGCATAAACAATAACAGATAAAAATGTGCCCGCCAATAAATAAGTTAGTTTTTTCATAGTTTTTAGTTTTTAGTGTTAAGATAAATATTGTCTAATATCCATAGAAAACACCGTATCGAGGACATCTTGGGGTACTCTGAACTCCTCGAAATCGGAATTTTCTTTCAGTAACACAATGATACAACCAAAAATTTTAATATCCTCATACTTTGACCCTTTTAACATTTCCTTAAGTAACTTTCCATAAAATGGTAGCTGTAAGAAGTAGTGTCCTAACGCATTATCGGGATGTTTTTGAAATGGGGACTTCATTCTTTTGGTAAATTGGTTCTCCTCAAAATTTTTTGGCTTGTTTGTCTTCCAATCTGTTATGATAATACCAACACTTTTTTTATCCCTACTTTCAATTAACCAAACTTTATCAGGTTGTCCAGTATATCCAAGACCCGGGTCACCCAAAACAATCTCCGTATCCAAAAGTTCAGCACCTCGTTCTCTCATAAGTTTGAGGTAATTGGTTCCGGCATTAATCATACTATCCCCCTTTAGTGTTTGAGTAAAATCACACTCAAACATAGGTTCCCTAACCTCCTTGTCATGTCCAAACATTTCAAGTATTTTTTTCTCCAAGAAAAAATGGACCCTACTACCCATATTGGTTGAGTAATCACCAGCGGCTTTCCACTCGGCAAGTAATCGTTGTTGCTCAATAATATCACCTTTTGCTTTCTTTAGTGATATCTCCTCTGCGGGAAATTCCTCGTAAAACTTTTTTAATAGTTTAGATACTGAAGGGAAGTCACCTTTAATTTCACCACTCAAATCTTTCATAAAGTATTTGTGTTCCTCTTCTATGAAAGTTAAATCAATCTCCTTCCGTCTTTTGTGTAATATTTCCCTTATTTCTTCTGATAATTTCTTTAATTCCATTTTTAATTTTTTTTGGCATATACCAAATGCCTTCAATTATTGTCATCAAATCCATTAAGATGTGAGCTAAACTGAAAACAATGGCATAATATGTTATTTTATGTACAAGTAGTTTTTCAACGGTTACAATATGGTCATCACCGTAATGTTCCTTCAGTAAATGAACTCTATGGTGACCATCCATAATTTTATTTTTTCTATCTACTAGTATTCTACCTTTAGTTTCATCAAATTTTTTATTTGATAAATCATCAACCAATTCCGTCTTTGACTCATCAAATTCAGTTTTTTTGGTGAATTTCAAATTCCCAACTTTAATCTTACGTTTCCTTGTTAAAAACATTTAATCTTTAATTTGAACATAATATTCATCTATCTGACCCTTCAAATCACACACGTCTTTATCTTTAGGTAGATGAACAATTTTTATTTTTCCGTACAATTTACCACCATTAAGCTCACGGTATAATTTAACCGCGTTATCATAGGCGTCACCATCCAAAGCGATTATAATATTCTTTTTAACCTTATCATATAGAGTGTTAAACAACAACTCACTCATGTGCTTTCCAAGCATCGGAATACTGTTAGGTAAGAAAAATCCATCGAACACGCCCTCAACAAGATAGATATCCTTTTTCCAATCTATTAGGTGTTGATTGAAGATTATCTTATCCTTCTCGGCTTGGGGATTTTTGTATTTGGCTCTCGACTTTGGGTCCCAACTTCTTGCAATATAATAATTCAACTCACCCTCAATATCATATGAAGGTACGATAACCCTACCGGCATGACTACCGTTATCACAGAACCCTATTGAATACCTTTCGATAATCTCGTCAGTTATTCCTCTAGTTTTCAGGTAATTATACGCTTGTTTATATACAGGATAGATTGGGTTAGAATCTTTAAACATAACAAAACTTTCAGGCAATCTTAACTTTTGTTTTGGTTTTTCCTTTGGTTTGGTGTCCTCAGGTTGAAAAAGTTTGTAGACCTTCTTATGTTTCTTGTTTCCGTAGATGTCAATAAGTTTACCGAGTGAGCCGTGGGTACTATTGGTTTCAGCACAACTCCAACATTTATATACGTGTTGTAAGTAATTGATTTCGAGGTTACCTTTGTTTCTCTCTTCGTCACATACGGGGCAATTAAAGGAGATTTGTCCTCGGTGTTCGTAGTGATGTCTCTCATCACCAAGGATTTCTCTCAATAATTCAACCAATATTTCTTTTTCATCTGACATCAGGTAAAAATAAGGGATAAATTAGATACAATCAACCTTCACAAGTTTTATCAACCTATTATATTTATGAATATAAAAAATTCATAATGCCAACTGAAGTTATTATCAACGAATTATCAGGTCAAAGTCCATTTAATATTTATTTATGTGATAACCCAACAACATCTTGTGTGTTTATCGATACAATCACCTCGGCACCTTATAGTTTCGCAATTCCTGATATATTCAATGGTCAAGTTTCTTTTAACTTAAAAATAACAACAAATGGTGGTTGTGAAACGTTTCAAACATTGAATTTATAACATGGCAGCACCAACAACACCTTGTGCATATACAACCCTATGCGTCTATGATACAGGATTTCCACAATGGGACGACACCTATACTAGGTCAGGAAGTTATAATGGTAACTACTATTATATAGGTAATACAAACGGATATGTAATTTTTTTAAGTGATAACGGATGGTGTCTTTCTGATTATATTGATGGACAATGTTTTTTGAGCGGTAAGTCATGTTACAGAACTTGTCCTGATTTTTGTGATGATTATTTTACCAACGGAACTTGTCCCCCACCAGAACCCCCACCACCTGTTAACCCTTGTAATATAATTGATTTTGATGCTATATTCAATTGCGATGTACCATCACCCACACCACCACCTACACCTCAATGTGGTGATAAAATAACAATTTCTGCGACTTCACCAACTTCAACAATTGAATTTGAACCTGATACTGATATTGTTTATACTAATCAAGGTACAATATTCCATAGCCCTTTTAATTTTAATGGTACTAGTCCCGGTAATATATATTTGGCGGTTTCTACAACTCAACCGGTGTGGAAAAGAATTGATTCTACTGATGGGCCATTAAATAGAACTGGATTGTGGACCAATCAACCTAATGATAGACCTTACGACACTTGGTTAGGATTTACTGTTTGTATAAATGTTTCTGAAACTAAAACTTATTGGGTTGGATTAGCGGGGGACAATAATTTTAGAATCTCTATTGATGGTCAAACTATTGTAAATACAATAAGCGGACCTTATGATGGTGATACATTTGCCTTTATTTTTTGGCATGTATATCCAATAACATTAACTGCAGGAGACCATGTTGTTGAATTATTTGGATTAAATAATGGGGCTTCCGGTGCGTTTGGTTGCGAAATTTATAACAACACTATTGATGAATTGACCGGAGCAACCCAAGTTTCTGATTTGGATATAATATTCACATCCGCTGGCCAAACAGAGGCGACTATAGTGCAGAATTTATCAGGTCAATATCTGGCCAGTGGATATACATGTCCTGTAGGATATACTTTTGACCCCTGTACCATTTCATGTTTTACAATTATACCTCCATGTTCCCCAACACCAACTCAAACTCCCACCGCAACAGTATTCTGCCCATTATCGGTTAATGCCTCAATTTCGTCTTACACTCCAACACAAACACCAACACCGACCCAAACTCCTACATTACCTGAAACGATTACCCGAGGATGTGGATTTTTGGGTGACGTTACCTTTAATACTATAAATTCTGTTATAGACTGTCCGGTAAGTTTAGAATTTCAAGATTGTTACAATGGATTAACATATTACACAACTAATTCACTCTCAAGGCCTGAAGGTGGCACTTTAGAAAAGTTTATGATTTATCAGGCGAATATTGACGGAATAAGAAAGTGTGTTTCTTTCGTCGGTATAAACCAAAACATTATAGGAAGTAGTAATGTTACTCTTATCTCTAATTTGATAGGGTATTCTAATTTAGGTGAATGTACTAATTGTTTAGGAATACTTACCCCGACCCCAACACCAACACCATCAATAACCCCAACAATTACATTAACTTCGTCATCTAATAAACCAGCACCACCGGCACCATCACAAAGCCCAACCGTTACCCCTTCTAAACAAGTATTATATTATACGTATGAAAGATGTGGTACTTACACAAGAGTTTGTCAACCAATGCCGGCAATCTCAAATCAATCAATAGGTACTGTATTCAAAGTAGGTAATGCGGGACAATTCGCGAATACTTGTTGGGAGCTAGTTAGTGTAACATCTGTTTGTAATACATCTAACCCTAATTATAATACAATCACATATACTACAAACGCATTTTCGATAATCAATAATGTTTTATATACCGACTGTAGTAAGTGCTCATCCAATACACAAACGGCCCCACCCCAACCACCACCACCTAGTTTAACGCCTACAAGAACTCCAACACCTACTAAAGCACCACAATCGGCACCAATACAAGCGTGTAAACCCCATACGGTTATAGTATCAACAGGACCATGTAATATATGTTACCATCCGGCTGTTTCTGCGTTATACCCACTACCTGCCAATACGACTATGTATTCTCCGAGCGACTTTTTAATACCTGGTTCTCAGTTGTACATAAACTCAACCTGTACAACACCCATACCTCCTTTCCAATACATCAAAGCCCTTTCATCATCAGGAGGTGCAATAACTCCGACTATGATATCTTTTGGTGGAGGAATAATAAGTAATTACTCATGTTCGATATGTTATTAGAACAAATAAACCAACATAAAACGATTAATTAATTATTTATAAGAAAACGTTTGGTAGTTAAAGATGGATACTATAAGTTTATTTAACATATCGGGTGTTAATCCTCCATTCATAATATACATATGTGATATTTACGGCGATAATTGTGTCGAAGTTGCTATAGTAAATAACTTTGTTCCCCCGATTATTACACTTAATGTCCCTATAGTTTTCCAAGACTCGGCGGCGGTTGGTGTTAAAATAATAACCGCGGACGGATGTGAAAGATTAGAAACTGTTTTATGTAGTATTATAACCACCCCAACCCCTACAATATCGATAACACCAACGATTACCCCTACAATCACCCCAACTATTACTGAAACACCTACAATCACCCCAACTATTAGTATTACCCCAACTATTACCCCGACGGTTACTGAAACACTCACACAAACTCCAACCAATACACAAACTCCAACAATAACTAATACGGAGACACCAACTAATACGGTAACACCAACCTTAACCCCAACACCTACGAATAATGGTTGTTTTTGTTACTTTGTTGATATTACCCAGTTAGATATCAATAGAGCTAGCGGTAATACTGAAACAACTGCAAATGGTGTTGTTAATTTAGTGTATTATGATTGTTCCGAGGGTATTATAACCTCTGCAATTACTGGAAGTGGAATTTATTATATCTGTAACAATCCATCGGAAACTATAGATGGGTTTAGTATTCCGGTACTATTGAATTACAGTCAAAATAATTTTAGTTATAGTAATGTATTCACACCATTATCATTCTCTAGTACGTTTTTTACAGATTATTCAACTTGTTCACAAAGCGGGGATTGTGTTTTGCCAAGTAGCACCCCAACACCAACTCCAACCCCTACAGTAACTAATAATGGTTGTTTTTGTTATTTTGTTAATATTTCGGCAATTGATTTAGCAAATGCTATAAACAATACCAATCCCTCATTTGATGGTGTTGTAAATATTCTATACATAGATTGTAAAGGGGTACTACAAAGACTTACTATATCTTCTCCTGGTATAACTGTTATATGTAACAATGTTCAATCTTCTATTAACTCATTCGGAATAGATGTTTATATAACATATTCTAATAACGATGAGTCTTATAATAATAGAAATGATATAATCCAAAGTTTTTATACCACTGATAATACCAATTGTACTGAGGCTTCTTCATGTGTTCCACCAACCCCTACTTCTACTAAAACACCAACCGCCACCCCAACAGGTACTGCGACGATAACCCCTACAAATACATTAACTCAAACACAAACACCCACTACAACATCAACATCAACGCAAACACCGACCGCAACACCAAGTCCATTCCCATCAAGAACTCCAAGTAATAGCCCAACACCCACAGTAACACCAACTGTAACACCATCACTAACTGTTTCAGGTTTCCCAACAGAAACGCCAACCTCGACCCAAACACCTACCGTTACTCCAACAGTGACCCAAACACCCACTAATACTTTAACATCAACACCAACAGTTACTGAAACCCCGACCAATACTGTCACACAGACTCTGAGTCCAACTAGTACCGTAACATCAACATCAACTCAAACACAAACTCAAACTCCTACAGAAACAGTTACTAATACCCCTACAGTGACTCAAACACAAACTCAAACTGTTACAATCACAGAAAGCCCAACGAATACCCCCACAATAACTGAAAGCCCAACAAATACCCCAACAATCACATCAACTCCTACTGAAACATCTACTCCGACATCTACCAATACTAATACTCCGACCAGTACGAGTACATTAACAGTGACCCCAACAACAACTCAAACTGTCGCATCTACTAATACACCAACACAGACACCTACCGCAACTGTTACTGAAACTCAAACACCAACGCCAACTAATACTAACACATCAACACCTACTAATACTAACACATCAACACCTACTAATACTGTAACCGTAACTGAAACTAAAACACCAACGCCAACCAAAACACCAATTAATTGTAATTGTATTGAGTTTTTCGCCGCTGCGGGTGGAGCTGTTATATCTTATAATAAATGTGATGGAACTTCAGTTACTAATTTATTCGTACCTGGAGGGTCTACGGTTAAGGATTGTATTATAAATGAAGAATATACAATAACATCTGGTGTAATAGTAACTAATTTTGGTTCATGTATCGACAATTCATGTCCTACTCCGACACCAACACCTACCACCACCGAGACCCCAACAAATACGGTAACACCAACTCCGACCACTACTGAAACTCCGACTAGTACAGAGACCCCAACAAATACCGTTACCCCAACTCCGACTATAACAGTCACTCCAACTAAAACTGAATTTAAACCTCTAAACTTATGGTTTAGTGGTTGTTGTCAACCAGGACAAATCATTCAATTATATGAAGTTCCTGGTGAAATAGGTCAAACCATAATTGAAGGAGATGTTTATTATATTGAATCACCACAGTTCAAGGGATGCGCGACTAATATAGCTCAAACTCTAACGGATTTACAATACTTGTATTTGAATATTACTAATCAATTCACTTGCCAAGATTGTATAGATTCAAATCCTTGTCCAACATCTACACCTACTCCGACACCAACCGAAACTCCAACTCAAACACCAACTCAAACACCAACTACAACTCAAACGCCAACCGAAACAAATACCCCAACAGTAACTCAAACACAAACAAGTACAATCACTAGTACTCCAACAAACACGGTTACTAATACTCAAACTCAAACAGTTACACAGACAGTGACTGTTACTGAAACGATAACAAGTACTCCTACTCAAACAAATACAACAACTAATACTCCAACTCAAACCAGTACAGTTACCAACACATCGACCCCAACATCAACAGAGACATCTACGCCTACGCCAACCAACACTACAACATCTACACCTACAACAACAGAAACACCCACACCTACCCCAACACCAACGACAACACAAACACCAACCATAACCTCAACTTCAACACAAACACCAACAGTCACACCAACTAATACTATTACCGTTACGCCTTCAACAATATTCTGTGTTGACTGTGTTGAATCAGGTTACACATATGTATTCAGTTGTGCTCCAACACCTTCTATCACTAAAACGCCAAGTGTTACCCCAACGATAACCTACACACCGACAGTCACCCCAACCAATACAAGTACCCCAACAAAAACACCTACCCCAACTCAAACTAATACTGTAACTGTAACAATAACTAAAACTTCGACACCTACAAACACAACAACTGTTACTAACACTACAACACAGACACCAACACCAACTGAAACACCGACCGCAACGGTGACTAGTACACAAACACCAACTGTAACAGTTACTAGTACTTCTACACAAACACCAACGAATACTCAAACACCTACTACTACACAAACACCAACCCCATCAATTACTGAATATAAGCCATCATTCAGACACTTTAGTGCATGTTGTTCTCCACATATAGTATTCAGAGTTTATGAGATACCTGGATTGACAGCCACAACCATTGTTGAAGGTAATATTTACTATATTGAGACAGGTGTGTTCAGTGGTTGTGCAACAAGTATTGCCGAAGTATTTACACCAAATAATTATTTGTTTGTTGGTGTGACGGCCCAAACTGATTGTGATGAATGTACGTTCTCAAATCCATGTCCGACACCAACCCCTACGCAAACCCCTACACAAACAGAAACTCCAACACAAACCCCAACACCGACACAAACTCAAACATCTAGCCCTACTAACACCCCAACTTTAACACCTACCCCAACTAAAACTCCGGCGCCAACTTGTGATTTGATTGTTACTTTGGTGAATACCGAATCAATTAGTTCAAATACTGAAATTAATATTTGGTATGATGATTCAGGCTCTATGGGGTCTACACGAGCTCCTTTGGAGCAAATGATTGCACCTGGTGGAATACTTGAAACTTGTTTGATAGGTGTTTATAACAATGATATTACGTTATATAATGAGAGAGTTCAATTCTTCACAATGCAAACTGGCCCATTAGGTAATGTAAATGAAAGATTTGTTGCGTGTTTAGCAACTTCGAGAAATGCTGGAAGAGCAGTTGATACTAGCGTTGATTTAGTAATCAATTTGGTTTTCCAAGACGAGAGTGGTGGAGCGTATGTTACAGGTGGAACTTTTACGCCTACAACTGTATTAGACCCGGATTATGGGACTGACGTTACAACTTTGAGAAACCTCTTATCTTCAATTGATTATGGATTAAGAGGTGTTGTATTTGCGGTAATAAATGAGGGACAACCTACCTTCCAAGACTTGGTACAAACAACTTTTGTAAATGCGGGAATATATTCACCACCTAACAACTTAAGTGATTATTACTTGACCAATTTAAACTACCAATTAGGTATAAACGATGGAGATACTTCGACTTATTATTATAATTTGATAATCTCCACACTTAATTCTTTGGGTATCGTAACACCGGGATGTTGATATATATAAAGGGATGCCAACAGCACTAATACAATCGGTAAATTATGCGGGACAATATGGGGATATAACATTCAATCCCCAAACCGGCGGCACCGTATCTGTAGGTGTGCAACTTTTACCATTTAATTATGTTGCCGATTATGTATATGGGGTTTACGTAGTTTGTTTTTCAGCCTTTAGTGTTTGCTGTGAATTCAATTTACTTGCACCTACACCGACCCCTACCGCAACAATAACTAAAACGCCTACCATAACTCCAACTGAAACTGTAACTCCCACAAAAACACCAACTCCGACAATAACCCCCACAATGACCATGACTCCAACCCCATCAACAATATTCTGTGTTGATTGTGTTGAGTCAGGTTATACGTATGTCTTCAGTTGTGCCCCAACTCCATCTATAACAAGAACGCCAAGTGTTACACCAACAATTACTTATACACCTACTCAAACATCAACTAAAACTCCTACTCAAACACCAACGACGACTCAAACACCAACAATTACCAAGACATCAACTCAAACACCAACAATTACCAAGACATCAACCCCAACTAGAACGCTTACTCCAACAGGAACTAATCCTCCATCTGTTCCCGAATGTGCGGTAATATTTAATTCATTACAAAATGTATTTTTCTATGATGTTGACACGGACACTACTACACAACTTATAGTTCCTGACACAGTTGGTTCCGCGACAAATGATATTGCCCATACTTCAAGTAAGTTGTGGATGGCTAGTGCCAGTGAGATATACGAATGGGATATTACTTTGAGTCCGTTTACCGCGGTATTTAATCGTGTAATTACATTACCATCAGGCATAGGTCCTGGGTTGGGGGCAATTAATAACACAACCTTGATTGCGGTCCAAAGCGGGGGTAATCCAAAACAGGTTGTTTCGGTAAATATTACTACAAATACTGCGGTATTTACAACTCTATTCCCGATGTTGATAAACAGAGGTGTTGCGGGAGATATTATTTTAACAACAACAAATAAGGTTATTATTACGACTAACGCGACCGCGGCACCATTCGGACAATTCATAACACAATATAATTTCTTAAATGGTGACCCTGAAGTCGATATTCAATTGAATCCAACCATCACCCAGCCTTGGGGCATTTTTCAAGATAATGGTGAAATTTATATCATGGATGGTAACGAAACTAATAATGTATTCCATATTGATAAAAATTATCCGTACACAATTACATTAACAGGTGATACAGGATATTCGGTGTATGGGGCTTCTCAATTACCAAATTGTTTAGATGTAAACTTCATACCTCAAATAACACCAACACCAACCCAAACACCAACCCAAACTCCTACAACGACCCAAACACCAACAGTAACTGTAACTGAAACAATTACTAATACCCCAACTAATACCCCAACCCCAACTAAGACACCCGTGTCCTGTGACTGTTTTGAAATAACCGCGGTTGGGAATAATGCGGTTATTGACTATTTTAAATGTGGTAGTGAAGGGGTTTCGGTAAGAAAATTAATAGAACCTGCAAGACCATTTAAAGTTTGTTTAGAAAATAGTGGAGTTACTACTCTTTCAGGGGTAACTCAAATTAGTAATTTTGGTCCTTGTATTGACGGAGAATGTGCTAGCCCAACCCCAACTCCTACAGTCACCCAAACACCAACAAATACATTAACACCTACAATTACCCCAACAAATACATTAACACCTACAATTACCCCAACTGAAACCCAAACTCCCACAATTACCTCAACTAGTACTCAAACCCCAACTAGTACTCAAACTATAACTCCTACACTTACCCAAAGTCCAACACCAACAGTAACTCTTACTAATACCGTGACACCAACAATTACTGAAACACCAACAAGTACGGCAACACAAACACCAACAACTACCACAACCCAAACCCCAACAAGTACAGAAACACCAACCACAACCCAAACTCCAACAAGTACACAAACACCTACCACAACCCAAACTCCAACCACAACCCAAACTCCAACAAATACAATGACTGTAACTCCGACTCCGGTTTGTATAGACGGATGTTCAGTTTTATATGTCGATAGTGAATCATTAATTTATTCTTATGACTATAATACAGAAACGTCTACAGTAATTTTTGACCCCAAGGCAACAGTAAGAGATATTGCTAACACTAGCTCAAGGTTATTCATTACTATCGTAAATAGAATTCAAAGATACAGTTTTTCAACTTGCCCTGTGAGTGTTACATTAATTGATGAAATAACTAGACTTTTCTTGGGTGATGGTTTATTTGCAATAAATGATACCACATTAATTATAACTAGTACACAAGCAATTGGTCAAGAAAACGTACAAGAATTAAACTATATAACAAATACAGTAACCCCTAAATTCTCACTACCAACCGGTTATTCGGTAAGAGGTGATTTTATTCTAACAACCGGCGGAAAATTCATAGTTTCAATGTTCCAAGGATTGAGTAACTATATTTTACAATATGACTATTCAACTGGTGAACAAGAAGTTTTATTCCAAGTTTCTCAAATTATTGCCGGATTCTTTGAATTTGGTGGAAATATCTATGCTGTGGATACTTCAGGTATTGTTTATCAAGCAATTTTAGATTCTCCATGGGGGTTAGTTTCTACAACTTTAGACCCATTAACTTTTACAGGGGTTATTAAAGGTACATCCCAAGAGTTATCGTGTTTACCTACAAATTTTAACATAGTAACCCCAACCCCAACTCCTACCCAAACCCCAACTCCTACTGTCACCGTTACCGAAACACCTACTATGACGGTAACTGAAACTCCGACTCAAACGGAAACTCCGACTCAAACCCCAACCAATACTGAAACACCTACACAAACTTCTACCCCAACACCAACACCTACTTTAGATTGTTTTTGTTACACATTTGTAAACACCAGTTTATTAGACAAACAAAATGTAAGTGGTAAAGATTGTAATAATATAAATTTTGAGTACTCATTACAAATTTCAGGTTCTGAAGGTGACACCGTAAGTTTATGTGCGTCATCAAGTTTAGTTTTAGACCCATTTATTGCGGTATTCAATAACGGAGTTTGCGAAGGATTTTGTGGCACCTCAACACCAACACCAACACCGACAGAGACTCCCACACCAACCATTACTGACACTCCTACACAAACCCCAACAATTACCGAAACAAACACACAAACCCCAACTCAAACTCCAACAAACACTGTTACAGAAACATCCACATCAACACCGACCCCAACTCAAACTGAAACACCGACAAATACTGTAACCTCTACTCCAACAAATACAGTAACCTCTACCCCAACGATAACATCTACATCAACTCAAACTCCAACGGTTACATCAACTCCAACTCCATCAATTACCGAGTACAAGCCAGCTATAAGAACATTTAGTGGATGTTGTTTCCCATTTGAAATTTTTAAACTTTATGAAATACCTGGATTAACCGCTAACACAATAACTGAAGGTACAGTTTACTACATTGAATCCGGTGTATTTAGCGGTTGTGCTACAAACATTGCCGAAACATTCACACAAAATAATTATCTATTTGTTAATATTAGTGCCCAAACTAGTTGTAGCGGTTGTTCGGCATCCTACCCATGCCCGAGCTCAACCCCGACACCTACTGTAACATCAACACCAACAGTTACTCCAACGATTACCTCGACTCCAACGATTACCTCGACCCCAACTCAAACTGAAACCCCAACTCAAACTGAAACCCCAACTCAGACACAAACTTCAACAGTAACATCAACACCTACAGAAAGCCCAACTTCGACACAAACTCAAACTCAGACACAAACTCAAACTGTAACACCAACAAAAACGTCAACCCCAACAAGAACACCTATTGAGTGTGTTTGTTATTCTATAACCAATATAGGTGAATTTTTTGGTAGTTATAACGGAATTTTATGTAATGGTGGACCTTCAGGAGGAATACCAATAGGTCCTGGTGTAACATTTACCGCATGTTATGCTAAAGGGTCACTTCAAACTGTGGGAGGTACTTTAACATTTCTTGAGAATGGGTCTTGTGAGAACTCAATACTTTGTCCTACTAGAACTCCGACTCCTACAAGAACTGGTACCCCGACCCCGACTCCTACAACTACTGAAACACCTACAAATACCGTAACGCCAACTACGACAACTACTGAAACACCGACTAGTACATCAACACAAACACCAAGTGTAACCAACACTATAACATCAACACCTACTCAAACATTGTGTTGTACCTCATGGACACTATATGGAGGTTTAGGTCAATTACTCGATAATGGATTTGTTATTAAACCTCCTTTGAGGGTAGGGGATGATTTTGCATTGATACCTACAAATGTAGGCTCACCTGGTACTTTAGTTGGTCAAGTTTTGGAACTAATCAGTGTTAGCCCTCCACTATCGCCCCAATATTTTACAATTTTAACTGCTACGTTTAACCCTATAAATTCGGCCTACTTATTAACATTTACCCCTACTTTAACAATTAATTTGGGTAGTACCTTCCAGAGTATAATTTATAACATTTATCAGTCAGGAGGTACACAATTCAATGTTTACAATTGTGGAGGGTCTCTTACGACTTTGAATTTGAATAACAATGAAATATTGGTCATTCCTTGTTCCTATGATGTTCAGGTTATATCAGGATTCGGGTATGCTGAGTCTGACCCATCATGTGTATGTGTCACTCAAACTCCAACACCAACATTGACACCTACTGTGACATCAACAATAACTCAAACCCCAACAAATACAGTAACCGTTACTCAATATACTTGTAATTGTTATTTTATAAATGTGCCAGACATTAGAGATGGAGTAAATTTAGTATTTTTAGATTGTTTGGGTAGTTTGATTTCAATAGCACCAAATAATTTTGGAAATTATTGTGTTAGAGAAATAATTGATTATGGTTCAGGTACCGCCGAACTTGTAGGACTATGTATAGATGGAAATTGTCCAACACCAACGCCAACTCCAACTCAAACCGAAACCCCAACCCCAACTGAAACTCCAACCCAAACAATTACCCAAACTCCAACTGTTACTCAGACCTCGACACCAACTGTTACTCAGACCTCGACACCAACTGTTACTATCACGGAATCGGCTACACAAACTCAAACACCAACACCGACTGAAACTCCAACTAATACTTTAACACCGACTGTGACAATTACTGAATCTGTTACGCCAACAAGGACATTAACACCAACCAAAACTCAGGCACCATGTTTATCTAGCTGTGATGTGTTGTTATTAGACAATGTCGGTAGAGTTTATATATACAATTCAGTCACTAACTCTCCACTGTACTTAGGTATTGATGGTCCTGATGGTTCCTTCGATATTGCACATACAAATAACAAAATATGGTTAAATAGAGGAACTTCATTATATGAATATGATATAATATTATGTCCGTTCTCGGCGACATTCAGCAGAGAAATTTCAGGTTCAACGGCATTTAGTGCTGGATTATTTGCAATAAATGACACTACTTTAATTGCTAATAATGGAGCGACCCCTTCTTCAATTTTAGAGATTGATGTTTCGACTAATCCTTACACAGTTACAACAAAATTCTCTTTATTACCAGGAAGAAGAGTTTCAGGTGATTATGTTCTAACAAATTCAGGTAAGTTAATTGTTAGTAATTTTTCGGGAACAAACCCAAATGCACCCACTGGTGTTTACATAACACAATATAACTATATAACTTCGGCAACACCCCCTGTAGATAACAATGTTGATATATTAATATCCCCAACAATTGTATTCCCATATGGGTTATATCAATATGGAGGTGGTTTCTATATTCTGAGTGCGAATGGTACACAATATACTTTAGACCTAAATCCTCCGTACACACTTACCGCGGCACCTACAGTTCCTTTACCTCCAAATACAATCAACGCCGCATATTTTGGTGCATCCCAATCCAACGGATGTTTCGACAATAACATAGTACCTGTGTCACCAACACCAACCTCAACTCCAACCCCGACCCCTACCCCAACTGCAACAATAACACAAACCCCAACTATAACACAGACTTCAACACCTACACCAACAATAACTTCTACAGTAACACAGACTCCAACCCAAACTCAAACACCAACTTCAACAATTACTGTTACACCAACTCAAACAAGTACGGTTACATCAACCCCAACTGTTACATCAACCCCGACACCAACCATAACTGAATACAAGCCGGCAATTAGAACGTTTAGTGGATGTTGTTTCCCATTTGAAACCTTTAAGATTTTCGAAATACCTGGATTAACCGCAAATTCAATAACTGAAGGCACGGTTTATTACATTGAGTCCGTAGGATTTAGTGGATGTGCGACAAACATTGCAGAGACATTCACTCAAAACAATTACCTATTTGTTAACTTGAGTGCTCAAACAAGTTGTAGTGGTTGCTCGACAAATTACCCATGTCCAAGCTCAACACCAACACCTACAGTTACATCGACTCCTACATTAACGCCAACGCAAACCCAAACACCAACGCAAACCCAAACACCAACTGAGACATCCACTCAAACACCAACTGAGACATCCACTCAAACACCAACCCAAACTCAAACTTCAACACAAACACCGACTAATACACAAACATCAACCAACACCCCTACCACAACAGTAACACCAACTTTGACACGTACTCCTGATACTTGTAATTGCTACACATTCTTTAACATATCAACTTCACAAAGTTTGACTGTAGATTTTATTGATTGTACAGGCTTACAAAACCAAATTACAATAAATTACGGAAATAGTGCTCAAGTTTGTGTTAAAAATAATATTTTCTCGGGTACCCCATCAGGGGCTTTAGTATCATTCTTAAATGGTGATTGTACAAATGGATGTCCGACAACTACCATACAAGCTTGTAACCCATTTGTAGTGAATGGAACAAATAGAATTATTTATACTTATGACCCAATAACTAACACACAAATTCCATTACCTATTAATACCGAATCTGTTTCTATATACGATATTGCAACAAATGATAACTATTTATGGATATATGGTAATTTCGCAACATTAGGAAATGGTATAAAAGAATATTTTATAACAACATCCCCATTTACATCAAGTTTAAATAGATTTATATCGGGTTCTACACTATATCAATCCACAAGAAATGGTTTAGCGGTTTTAAATAACACCACATTAATAACGGCTTCAGGTACGGCTGGTAATGTGATAGTGAGTTTAAATATTTCATCAAATACTTGGGTTGCAACTCCGTTATTTACTTTACCAACAAATAGAGTCCTAAGGGGTGATTTAACTTATACAAACACAGGTAATATTATTGCGTTAACTTATAATAATGTTGCGGGTACCGGGTCTTTTTTAACACAGTTTGATTTATTTGGTAATCAGGAATTAGAATTCCAAATAGGTAATTCTGTTGAAGGATTTGGTTTGTTCATGTATAATTCACAAATATTTACGGTTGCCTCTTCATCGGCGTCTCCCGCTGTAGTTAGAAGAGATTTGAACTTCCCCTATACATCTTTAACAGTAAACAATATGACAATAACAAATGTTGGGTTTGCCCAACCGTTAAGTTGTTTAAATGTTAATTTCATAGGAGTTACCCGAACACCAACACAAACCCCAACACCTACCCCAACACCTACTACCACTAAAACTAATACGCCTACATCAACGCAAACCCAAACCCAAACTCCAACTAGAACCTCAACCCCAACAAACACCCAAACTCCTACTATTACAAGTACCTCCACAATTACTCCTACCGTTACAAGAACCGCCACAATTACTCCTACCGTTACAAGAACATCAACGATTACTCCTACCGTTACAAGAACATCAACAATTACTCCAACAATAACACAAACGGCAACCCAAACGAATACCCCAACAGTAACACAAACGGCAACTGTTACACAAACTGCAACTCAAACTCCTACACCTACCGAAACTTCTAATCTGTTTGCTTGTACTTGTTATAATTTCTTCAACACATCAAATAACCAACCCGGAACAGTTACTTATTATAATTGTGATGGGGTATTTAGTTCTGTAACGGTTAGTGCCACTTCATATGTTCAATTATGTGTTTCAGGTAATTCAACAAATCCATTATACACCGCAACGACCCAAATTACTGCTATAGATGAGTTAGGTGATTGTACAGTAAGTTGCCCAACAATTAATTTGGATAGTTGTATTTCCTTTTTAGCTGGGGGGCCGGGTAACATCATTCAATCATATGATTTTCAAACTAATACCACAACTTTTTTACCCATACCAAATAGACCATGGTCAATGCTTGGAATTGCAAATACTTCAAATAAACTTTGGGTTCACGGTACTTATCTTGGTTTCACCAGTGGAGGTATAAGAGAATGGGATATAACATTTTCACCGTTTAGTGCAACATATAATGGCAGAACTATAAACATACAAAGTAATACTATATTACCTAATAGTAATGCATGTGGTTTAGTTGCAATCGATAATTTTAATTTATTAAGTGTGTCAGGTGCTACTGCAGGGTCCCAAAGTGTGGTTAATGTTGATATTTCAGATACCATAACCAATAACGCGGTATTTACGAAACTTTTTGATTTACCAAGTAATAGAAGAATATTAACTGATTTAGTTTTTACTCAAACTGGTAAGATTATAATAATGACCCAAACAACTACCCCTGTCAAAATATTTATTACTCAATATGATATACTTGGAAACATTGAGGTTGATGTTCCATTATTCACATCAGGAATAGATGCAAATAGTGGATGGTCTATTTTGATTAATTCTAATAATTTGTATATTGTAAGAGCTACTACTCCTGGAGAAATTTATCAGGTAAACTTAACTTCACCATATTCGGCAACCTTACTTTCTGAAAGTTTACCAGTTACTGTGACGGACCAATCCCAATCACCAGAGTGTATCACAGTTGAGTTTATACCTGTTACAAAAACACCGACTCCAACACCTACTAAAACTCCAACACCTACCGTGACTATGACGATAACGCCAACTTCAGGTGCAACAGAAACACGGACTCCGACGCCGACTACCACTCAAACTTCAACACCAACAATAACATCTACGATTACTCCGACAATAACGGCAACACCAACAAGAACGGCGACTCAAACACCAACAATAACAAGAACGGCGACTCAAACACCAACAATAACAAGAACGGCGACTCAAACACCGACAATAACAAGAACGGCGACTCAAACACCGACAAGAACTGCGACACCAACAAGAACACCAACTAGAACGGCAACAAATACTCCATCGATTACCCCAACCATAAGTATAACTCCAACAATAACCTCAAATTTACCATGTAAATGTTTTAATTTTTACAATACAAGTGATACGGTAAATGGTACTCTTATATACACTGCTTGTAATTTAACAGTTAGTTCTACAACGGTATCGGCTAATTCATTTGTACAATTGTGTGTAAATTTAAGCGGATATAGTGGGTCATCACAAATAACATTTGTTAACCAAGTTGGTTCATGTGTAAATGGTTTTTGTCCTAACATATCTATAAATTCTTGTGATTTGTTATCGGTTAAAAAAGAACCTTCTGGTCCGACTAATGGTCTTTGGCAGATTATGAGTATTAGAAACGAAAGTCTTTTGTATTTGCCGGTTTCTGGTAGAACTGTAGGAACCAACGCTTTAGCGAGAACGTCTAATAAAGTTTGGGTACTAGGATTTTTTACGGCATTAGGTGGTTCTAGAATAAGGGAATACTCAATTACCCAAAATCCTTGGTCTGCGGTGGTGACTAATAACTATACATTACCGACAAATTTGCCGTCTGTTATCGACAATGGTATGGCGGCAATCGATGATGAGAATTTTATTGTTGGGTCCGGAACTGCATTGAATGTTATTGCAAAATTAAATGTTTCAGGTGGAATTTTATCATCTACTAAAATTATAGATTTAATATCACCATTTACGGTTTTTGGTGACATGATTTATACTACAACCAATAAAGTCATAGTTGCGGTTAAAAATACAATTAATACTAACATATGGCAAATTCACCAATATGATGTTAATGGGACTTTTGAACTGGCGGTAGACGTTTCATCTATATCTTTATTTAATTCCGGAATAAATTTCGCGGTAGTTAATAACCAATTATATTTATTACCACATAATCAAACATATAATAATTATTATTTAATTAATTTAAATAATCCTTACAATACCACAATTCAGTCGGCTCTTGGAGGTAGTGCCCCAAATGACGTTGCTCAAAATCCTGAATGTATTAATATTCAGTTTATCCCTTCTACACAGACACCAACACCAACAAGAACAAAAACTCCGACACCAACAAGAACTCCAACAAGAAGTGCAACACCAACAAGAACTCCAACAAGAAGTGCAACACCAACAAGAACTCCAACAAGAAGTGCAACACCAACAAGAACTCCAACAAGAAGTGCAACACCAACAAGAACACCAACAATAACCATGAGTCCGTCGATTACACCAAGTCGAACAGTAACAATGACACCTTCATCTATTGGTATCTATACTCAACCATTGATGGTAAGTTTTTCTGGAACATCTACTGTAATATCAAGATACGATGTAACAACAAATACTATTACAACTTTAGATGTACAAAGTTCCGGTATTTTACCAAATCAAGATATTGCATGTACTCAAAATAAATTTTGGTTATCAAATCAGGGGTCTGGTAACATAATAAAAGAATATACTTATACCGCGTCACCTTTCAATTATGTGTTGAATAGAACTTTGAATATACCAGTTACATTGACTGATGGATTAACTGTAAGGACTGTGGGAGGTATTGAATATTTGATTGGATGTACAGGTAATACAACTATTGTTGAAATGGATATATCATCAACAACGGCCATAGTTACCGATAAATTTGATTTACCTCTTAACAGAACCATAGGTGCTGATATGATGTATACTAATACTGGAAAATTAATAGTTGCCAACTATTCAGGTGGTAATACAACAGTCGGATTTATGACGCAGTATAACTATGAAACAAATACTTTAGAGATTGATAGGGCATTACCAACTACTTATGCTGCTGGCGGTCAAAAAGTTTATTTTGTATCTAATAATAATATCTATAGTACTAGTATCTCTGCTAGTCTTTCGGTTGTTTATCAATGGAATACAGATAGTAATATTAACAATCCACTTCCATTACAATCCTTCGAGTTACCACTACTTCGTGGAAGCGCTCAACCACAAGAATTCATAAACATTAATTTCACCTCATAAACCAAACCTAAAACTATTTATAAATAAAATAAATCACAATGTCATTTTCAGCATTAACATGTATGACTGTAACCGGAGCTTCTTTATCTCCGAACGCAACTATTCAGATTTTTTCTGATTATGATAATTTTTCAGTACCGTTTGATTCGGTTCCTCTGTCAGCAATAACAGGAAACCAATGTCCTTTTACTCTTACAGGAATACCGGATTTTACGACAGTGATTTTATTAAGAGACCCGGCAACTGCTTGTTGTTTATACGTAACAATTATTTGTTGTGACTATAAACAATTCCAGCATGGACTATGTTTTGAATTTCAAGATTATCAACCATACTATTTCCAAGACCAATTCCAAGGTGGAGGATAAAATTATAATGTAAATAACATGTTTTTAACTGACAGACAACAAGCGGTAAGTGTTCTACCAACTGACTTAATACATATTGTAAAAACAGGTGATACCTCACAAGGAAACCCTGCTGGTTCATCATATAAAGCCGAAATTAATCAAATATTTGAGCTTACCGCAGGATGTTGTTTAAGCTCCGCAACTTTTAATCAAGGAACAATTACTTTTAATAACGCTTCAGGAGGTACCGCATTTACCGTAACAGGATTGTCATTTACTGGAGGTTCAGGTAATTGTATTAATAATTTGTATGTTAATAATATATGGCCATGTTCTGTTAATATTAATGTGCAACCGCAGAGCCAAGGAAAAGTTTTCTTTGGGGCTTTAAGTGGGGCCAGCGGATTCACAGTTGATTTAGTTACCGATACCACACCGGCTACAAGGTTAGGATTAAATACAAATACCCCTGAATATACATTAGACTTTTATAGTTTTGATAGACGAAGTAGATTATTTTATGATGATAGTAATGCGACAACTCCATCTTTACATAGTTTGACATATTCAGGAGATTCATCATTATCAATCCAATATGGGGCATTCTCACAAGGAAGTTGGGGTATTGCTCTTACCGCAAGAGGTTTTAATAATCCAGACTATGACTTTATAGGGGCTCAAGGAGAAACCGCATTGTTTTCATCAACCTATGCTAATGGAATAAACATTATAAGTCAAGTAACCCCTGATGAAACAGTAAGAGCCACAGAAGATTATATAAGATTTTATGCCGGTATCAGCCCTGTGGATGCAAATTACCAACCACACGTACATATTCAAGGAAGTGGGGCGACTAGAGGATATATGGGTATAGGTCAAGGGAATACGAGTCCAACTTCATTGGTCGACATAAGCGGAACGACCGGTTATGACCAATTAAGATTAAGAACGACCTACATACCAACAAGCGCTTCTGACCCTAATGGTAATGTTGGTGATATTTGTTGGGGTCTTGATGGTGCGACACCTTACATTTATTTGAAAACCAATACTGGTTGGGTAAGAGGATTTTTAGGTTCATTCTTCTAATTTAATAAAATTATGGCAATACTAACAGAACAAATAAAGGCTAATACGGTTGAGTTAAATGATATAGTTCATATCGCAAGAGATGACCAATTCCAAAGTGAAAACGGCTCATCTTATAAAGTAACTATTGCTCAACTTATAGATGCAGAGGCATGTTGTTTGACTGGCGGAGAATATGTTCCATCGGCCAATACTATAAATTTATTTGGTCAGTCAGGTTCACTGTCATTACAAATACAAAACGTAAGTATTTTTAGCGGAGGGTCTAATAGTTGCATAACTAATTTATATCTTAATAACGTACATCCATGTGTCGAAAATATCAATATACAACCGATTGCAATAAACAATGCACGAACTTATTTTGGTAGACTTTCCGGAATTTCGGGATTTACTGTATTCCACACAACCCAAGCTAACAACAACGAAAACGGAGGTATTTTATTTAACTGTACAAAACTAATTCTAAATACTAATACAATTGACACCCCGGTTAGTTTTAGTTTTTTGAGCAAAAATAGAAGGTCTGGTTGGTATTTTTATGATAATTTCTCACAAGGTACTTTTAAAGATGTTCAGGAGCCATTAATGAATAGCCCCAACAATAGTAACTCAACTGCAATGGCCGTAATAACACCTGGTTTGGATAGTAGTAATAAAGTTGGTGCGGTCATGGGAATTGTAGGTCAGTTTGACAATACTTTGGGATATTATGGAGAGGCCTCAGATTCTTTTTTATCGACAACAACACACTCTAATGGTTTGAATATAATATCAACAGCGTTAGATGGTACAGGATTTATAAGATTTTATTTGGGATGTGATTATAATTCCTGTGCCGGACCCCAAGAAGATTACCCAACTCCGCATATTCATATAGATGGTAATCCGGGTACTAAAGGTTTTATAGGTTTTGGGCTTAAAAATTTATCACCAACTTCATTAGTTGACATTAACGGTGTAAATGCTAATAGACAAACTTCTGGATTTCGTAACTTACGATTGAGAACATCTTATACCCCACCAACTTTTGAAATTAATATACCTGTTGGAACTGTGTGTTGGGATAGTGAAGGAATTTATATAAAAATTAGTCTTGCGGTTTGGAGAAGATTCGCAATGGCTCCTTGGTAATATTTGATTATGAAGTTTTTTTCACCTAACTTTTGAAAAAAAAGTTATGGAAGATTTATCACCAAAAATTGATTTGAAAGGACAACCCACCGAAGTTTGTGAAAGCTGTAGTAATGAATATTTTAAGGAAGTGGTTCTAATCAAAAGAGTATCAAAACTATACACAGGTAGTTCTGAAGACACTCTTGTTCCTTTTCCCACCTATATGTGTGGTAAATGTGGTCACGTAAATAAAGACTTCGCATTGTTTGAAAAAGATTAACATGATTAAAAAACTAATTCACTTCAGTGACCTACACGTTAGGTTATTCAAAGACCACGACCTGTATCGTAAGATAATGGTTGATGCGTTTGAGCAATGGGAACAAATCGCTCCTGACCGAATTGTTTTCACTGGTGACCTTGTACATTCTAAAAATCAAATGACACCAGAGCTCGTTGAGTTTGTTGCTTGGGTGCTGACAGAGTGTTCAAAGATTGCTAAAACAATATTGATACCCGGCAACCACGATTTCCTTGAAAACAATATGGAAAGATTGGATGCTTTGACACCTGTGGTTGATTCACTTCGTAATGATAATATTATTTATTACAAGAACAGAGGTGTTTATAAAGATGAAAATATTGATTGGTGTGTTTACTCACTTATGGACCACAACATACCACCAGACATTGAAAAATCGGATAGGGTAAAGATTGGTTTGTTTCATGGACCGGTACAAGGACTTACTACCAATTTGGGATTTAAGTTTGAGGACGGGTTTGAGGCATCTAAATTTGAGGGTTGTGACCTTGTTTTGTGTGGAGACATACATAAGCGTCAGATATTCGATATACCTGGTAATAAGAAGGCGTACATGATTGGCTCAACCATTTGTCAGAACTATGGTGAAACAATTACTAAACACGGGTATGGTATTTATGACGTTGAAAAAGATGAATATCTCACCGTAGATTTGGTTAATCCAAGACCATTTTTATCATTTAGAATTAACTCATTTGAAGAATTAGAACATGGAACAGAAAAGCTCGTTAATTATTGAGTTAAGTAATCAAGACCATAATGATTTGATGTCATTCTGTAAATTGAATGACATTGAAATGGTCGATGATTTTGCTAAACTTTGTTTTCGTAAAGGTTATTATATAGAGAAGTACGGGTTATTGAATCAAGGACAACTACCTGATATTATCGAGAGAGAACTTGAGAAGAAGGTTATTGTTGAGGATAGTTCTAAAATTGAAGAACTACAGAATGAGATTTACGTGCTCAAGGGAAAACTTGAAAATCAAAAAGAAGTTGAATGTGGGAAACTTCAACAATCACTCATGGAATTGAATCGACAAATTGGTGACAAAAACAAAGAAATAGAAAATTTAAACAAAAAGATAGACGAGCTTGAGAATCTCACAAAAACTTCTTATGCTTTTTATCTAAAAAATTCAAATATAAAAGAAAGATTATGATGACTTATTTAATTGCATGGTTTGTGTTGGCGTACGGATTCACCAACATTATGGTTTATGGTAGTATATTTGCCGGAATGAGAAAAAGAATTGAGTTAATTGGAAACTCTCATATTCCCGGTATAGCACCAATTTTTTCATTCATATCTGGCATATTGTCATGTATGATGTGTTGTTCTACTTGGGTAGGTTTCTTTTTGGGATTGTTCATATTTTCTCCCTCATACTATTTTTTGGGAGCATCGCCTTTCGTATCTTGGTTCTTTGATGGATTGATGGCGTCAGGTGCGGTGTGGGCAATCAACAGTGTTATAGAATGGTTTGAAGAAAACCGACCAGCAAAGTAATTTTTAAAATTTATATATTATGCCAAAGTCAAGAAACAGAAAGAACCACAAACAGAAGGTTCAAAATCGTAACAACATGATTAAAGGAATTCGTCGTAAAATGGAAACCGAATACACCGAAATGCTTTCCAAGAAATTTGCGGAAATGCAAAGTGAAATGTCGGCAATGACCGAAGTAGAAGAGGCGACTGTTGTGACACAACAATAAAATGGATTTGTTTAATCCCCCACCAAATTTCAACTATAAAAAAATGATTCATAAGTTAGATACTAATTCGCTTGATAATCCATACATACAGGTCGTATGGGAGGATTATGCTGAAAATATCACGCAAGAAAAGATAAAAAGCGTAAGACATTATTTTCAAAAGAAGTATCTATCAACAAATGTTAATGTCATAACCAAGACAAAGACATCTGATGAGACCGTTCAGACAGTTGATATTTCATTCAATGTATTGGATAAGAATTATCAACTTGAATTAATGAAGTCTTTTTTAACTAATAAGGGTAATGATAACCTTTATGATGAAATTTATAAGTTGGATGGTATTGTTGATAGTAAGTTGGCGATGGATGACTCTGAAGTAACACCATTCAAACGGTGGTATATCAAAAAAATAGAGTTCTCTAACTTTCTATCATATGGGGAAAATCAAGTTGTTGATTTCACAAAGTGTGATGGTATCACGGTGATTGAGTCTAACCCACCAAACTTTGGAGGTAAGACCGTATTGTCGGTTGACTTGTTATTGTTCCTATTCTTCAATGAGACTACCAAGACATCAAAGGCTGAAGAGGTATTCAATCGTTTCACGGATAAGAACAAGGTATCTGTCAAAGGTGAAATCATTATTGATGGTGATGAATACATTATTGTTCGTAACATTGAACGTAAGAAGTCTAAAGCTGGTGATTGGAATGTTAAGACCGAGCTAGACTTCTTTAAGAAACTATCTGATGGTAGTCTTATGAATTTCACTGGTGAGCAAAGACGTGAGACTGAAACGTTTATCAAGAATTCTATTGGGTCAAAGGAAGATTTTCTTATGACTATCCTTACAACGGCAACTAATCTTGAGGATTTGATTGACTCTAAACCAACAGCTCGTGGTCAAGTGTTATCACGATTTATGGGTCTTGAGTTTCTAAAACGTAAGGAAGACGCTGCGAAGGAAGTGTTCAGTGAGTTTTCAAAATCAATGATTTCAAATGTTCATAATAGTGAGCAATTGAAAACTGAAATTGAGAATTGTAAAAACGGTATTCAAGAACATAAGAATACCATTGGTGAGAGACAGAGTGAATTAATTGATGTTCAGAACAGAATTATCAAAGGTCAAGAATATCGTGATGGGTTGTTAAAGAACAAACACACCGATATTGATAAAGAGATTAGTATGGTACAACCGGCTCAAGTTAAGTCCGAGATTGCCGACCTAAACTTCAAGAAAGATGTTGTGGTTAAACAATTATCTGAAGTCAAAGTTGTTGAACCATCCAAGTATTATCACGAAGACAAACACGATAAAGTTAAAGATGAATACAACAAATCATTTAAACAAATGGTTGAGGTTGAAAGTAAGATTAAATCAATTGAAGAATTAAAGAGTTCTGTTGAAGGTGGAATAAAATGTGAACACTGTGGAATTGACTTAATGATGGCCTCAATTACACAATCTAAAATTGCCGAACTTGATGGTTATATCCAGCAAAAAGACCAAATTTATACCACAATGCAGGTTTTAACCAGCACAGAACAAACATTTGTTAGACTTAAAAAAGAATTTGATGAATACGAAAAGAATAAACTAGTCAAAGAAAAACTCGACTTGAGCATTGAAAGTTTTGATATGAAAATTGAGAAACTCCATGACAAATTGAAAAAGTACGAAGAGGCCCAAGACAAAATTCAAGAAAATACCAAAATTGAAGAACAACTCCTCAAAGCCAATATGAGACTTGACGATTTGGAAAATCAAAAAACGTCAGTTAATAATGAGTTAACTCGTCTCAACTTTGACATTGAAAAACTTAATGATAAGATTGATAATAACAATAAGATTATTGAGAAGATAAAGCAAGAAGCGGAGAGAGAAAAAATCTATAAAGTTTATTTGGAGATTTATGGTAAGAACGGAATTTCAAAGATTATCATGAAAACCATGATGCCACTTATCAACTCTGAACTTCAAAGACTTTTAGAAAACAGTTGTCATTTCAGATTGGAAATTCAAATTAATGAAAAGAATGAGGTTGAATTCATCATGGTTGATAACAATACCCAAGTTGAAAAACTTATGTCATCAGGGTCAGGGTATGAACGTACAATAGCATCGCTGGCGTTAAGAGCGGTATTAAGTAAGATATGTTCATTACCAAAACCAAATATCATAGTTTTTGATGAAGTTTTTGGTAAAATATCTAATGATAATCTTGAAATGGTTTCAGAATTTTTCACAAAAATCAAAGATTATTTTGAAAAAATTTTCTTAATAACTCACAATCCATTAGTTACCAACTGGTCGGATAATGTTATCAGGATTAGAAAGGAAGAAAATATTAGCTACGTGTCACAATAATTTGTGTAATTGAAAAGTTTGAGTATCTTTGTCAAAAATTAATCATATGAACTACTTATTAATTGTATTCGGAAAAAATATGAACGAAGTGTCGGCAATCGATATTTGCGAAAAAATTACAGGAGAAGAAAAAATTCATGAGGTACAATACCATGTAACCGATGACTCCATAACAATACTGTTCAAGAGTATTCTGGCCCAAAAGAAACTACATCAAATTTTCTCACCAATTTTTGGAGAAAAGAACACAATCTATGTTCTATTAGAAAATGTCAGCGACATAAACTCCGCTAACATGGCTAAAGGAATTTACCAAATGTTCTTCAATAATGAAGAGGTGAATGAAAATGAAGAAGTGATAGAATTTGAAGAGGAGGAAGAATTTGATATCGATGTTAGTAAATTAAGAGACTTATTGAATAAGAAAGTTGAAGAAAAAGAATTAACTTTGGACGAAATCTTGGATAAGATTAATACCCAAGGGATATATTCACTAACAGATAAAGAAAAAAAACAATTAGATAATTACGCAAACAATATATGAAAGACAAAAACACAGGTATTCCTATTAACCAAGAAGAAATTCAATATTACCTCAAAGACATTCGCAAAATAAAGGTAATGTCTCCCGAACGTGAGCGTGAGCTCGCCTCAAGAATGTTGTCTGAAAACATTACAGATAAGGAACGTAAAGAAATTGAAAAAGAATTGTTGATTGGTAACTTACGTTTTGTAATTACCGTGGCCAAACAATATCAGAATCAAGGATTAGATTTCCCTGACCTCATTGCCGAAGGTAACTTGGGTCTTATGAAAGCTATCCATAACTTTGATTGGAGTAAAAATCTTCGTTTCATATCATACGCAGTGTGGTGGGTTAAACAATCAATCCTTCAATCTCTTAACGACAATGCTCGTACAATCCGACTACCAGTAAATGTTGTACAGGACCTACAACGAGCAAAGAAAGAGGTTGAGTCAAAGGGTGGTAAGTTGGATGAGAAGTTTGAGATGTTACCTTCGATTATTGACCTTGATATGAATATCAATGAGGAAGGTGATACACTTGTCGATATTATTAAAAATGAAGACGCTGACATGCCTGACGCGGTATTCAACAACAAAGATGTACTGAAGTCGGAGTTAATCAATCTTCTAAACGTTTTGGACGAACGTGAAAAAGTAATCGTACTTGACTACTTTGGTCTAACTGGTACTCCACGAACATTGGAAGATATCGGAACAGATTTTGGTCTTACCAAAGAACGTGTAAGACAAATCAAAGAGAAAGCGTTGAGGAAATTACGAAACGAAAGTTCAGTACTTTTCGACTACATGTAAAAAATAAAAGACCTTCTATTTATTATAATAGAAGGTTTTTTACTTTTATAATAAAACTATCATGAAAAAAGTATTAGAATTTTTAGACGCATGGGGTGTTAGAATTTCAAGTATTCTCATCCTTATTATCTTTTTCAAAACCTGTAGTACTAACACACGTATAGAAAAGGTTAAAGATGTATCCTTAAAAAATAATGAGAGAATTGACTCTTTGGCTATCGAATTGAGAAAAGAAATCAAAATCGAAGGTTTGGAGGCGGAGAGAAGAATGATTCAATCAACCGATAGAGAGTTGATGGATGTTACAAGACAAGAAAGGATTGGTAATATCATCGACAGTTTAAAAACTCGTAAATGAGAAAAATATTTAACTGGGTTGTAGAACACCCCAACAGAACTATGTTCTTGATACCAATTATATTGGTAGCTATTATCTCAATATCCCACGTCGTTTCTTGGTATGACATAGCCAATCCATTTAATTGGGCCATCTACTTATCAATTGCAATTGAGATTGGTGCAATGACGGCTCTTGTTGCTGCAACCAACAAAATTAAAGGAGGGGTTTGGTTTATGTTTGGGTTGATTACCTTCATTCAAATGATTGGTAATATCTACTTCTCGTTTAAAGAAATTGAGGTTAATGGGGAATTATTCAGGTCTTGGGTTGAATTAACATCACCTGTATGGGAAGCTCTTGGCTCTGATATGTCTGATATGACATCGGCAAGAAGATGGTTGGCGTTTCTTGAAGGAGGTTTGTTACCTATTATATCATTGACATCGCTTCACTTCTTTACAAAATACGATGTTGGGAAAAAAGAAAACAAAATTGGAATTGAAAAGATTGTTGTTGAAAAAACGGTAGAAGTACCGGTTGAAAAGATTGTCGAGGTGGAGAAAATTGTTGAAGTACCTGTTGATAAGATTGTGGAAGTTGAAAAGATAGTTGAGGTAGAAAGAATAGTCGAGGTACCCGTTGAAAAGATAGTTGAAGTACCAGTTAGAGACGAGCAATCATACGCACAACTATTATCAAGGATTGCTGAATTAGAAAAAATGCAACCTCCTGTTGTTGAGAAAATAGTTGAAGTCCCCGTCGAAAAAATAGTTGAGGTGGAGAAGATAGTCGAAGTACCGGTCTATATTGAAAAAGGTAACGATGATGATGAAAACTCAAGAAGATTGACCTACTCAAAGTAAAATGACCTATGTTCGAATTAATAAAATACGGAGAGTTTGAAGTAGGGGACCACAACAACAAAATTCAGATAATATTACTTAATACTTTAAGAGACAAAGAAACGTTTTTGAACTCCGCGAAGTATAGATTTAACGGGAAAAATCAAAAAATACCTAACTACTTAATCACTAGGGAAGGTAAGATTATTCAACTATTAGAAAACACTGAAAGTCCTAAATTCTTTTTGGATAAAAAAATAAATCAGAATTCTATTATAGTCTGTTTAGAAAATTTAGGTTGGTTACAAAAAGAACCTTTAAACGAGAATTACATTAACTGGATTGGAGATATTTATAAAGGTAATGTGTTCGAAAAAAAGTGGAGGGATTATTTCTTTTGGGAACCTTATAGTGAAATACAAATCGAAGCGACAGCTTTTATATGTAAAAAATTGTTCGAAGAAATATCCATAAAGAAGCAAGTGGTAGGACACAATACCAAAATTAATGGAGCCGAGAGAACAGAGGGAGTTTTATGTAGAAGTAATTTCAGTCAAGATTTTACTGACGTAAATCCTTCTTTCGATTTTGAACTTTTTTTAAAATATATAGAAGATGAACAATTCACATGATGAAATTAAAAAATTACTTCGAGCATCTCGTGAGATGTTGTCTAGTACTGAAGTAATTGACGAAACAAATAGAATTAAAAACCAATACGGTATTCTAACTGAACAAGGAGTTAGCTTGGTTGGGGGCGGTAATGTCACTAAAAAACTTAATGTTGCTAAATCTGTTGAAGATGAAATTGAGGATGACGAACAAGAAATGGACCCATCCAAAGAGGATAAGAAACAGGCTTACAGAATATCAGGAGGTATTTTAGTATTACACGGAAAGGACAAGACAGATTTAGAATTGACTACCGACGAGAAAATCGCGTTCCAAGAAACTATGGACGAATTCGTGTCAGAAGTTTCCGATTTAGTAGATTTCAACAAATTAAATGTATATACAAACAATGTTGAATGGTCAGGTAAAATTATTGATTTTGATATAGAATTTTTCTACTCGATAGGTGAAGAAAATGGAATCTATCTAAATGGAGAAATGATTAAAACTGACGAGAAATTTTTGGATTTGATAACAAAACTAAAAACTTATTATGAAAAATTCAAATCTAAATGGGCTAAAATTTTGGCTTCTCGTAAAAAAACAAAACCTGAAGAATGATGAACTTGAAAGATATTATAAGTAATTTACTAATCATCGCAGTTGGTGCTTTGGTTGTGTATTCATTAATGCTTACTACAGATTTAAGTGTTGATGTTAAATCTTACTATGACAGAGTTGATGGGTTACAGACCAAAATTGATTCTGCTATGGCGGTCAATCAAAGAATTGACAATAAAATTGCTAAACTCGACTCGGCTATTTTGGTTATTAATAACGAAATACACCTTGTTGATGAAAACATAAACATAATTAAAACTAGAACAAATGCCAAAGTTTCTGCTGTTGATAATTTTAACTATTCTGAACTTCAAAAGTTTTTCTCAAAAAGATACAACCCAAATAACCCTAAGTAACCAAACTGCCAAGTTAGTTATAAAGGATATTTTAGCCGGTGACGGGTGTAAAGAAGAGCTCGAGCAAACTTACCTAAAGATTGCTAAAATGGAGGAAAGAGATATCCAAAAGGATAGTGTTATTTATTTCCTTAAAGAAAAGGATTTAAATAATCAAAACATTATAGGTTATAAAGATGGTCAAATAGGACAATTAAGAGAATTGTCTAAAAATTTAGAAGACGCAATAGAAGACCAAAATGATAAAATAAAATGGTGGAGACGAGGAGCTATTGCTGGAGGAGTTACCACATTACTATTATTAATAATTGCTTTTTAACATGGCACTTTCAGACACCGATAAAAAACAAATTGAAGTCATGATACGTAAAGAAATCAAAGACTTCATTGGTAGTAATACCATGAGACAATATGAAGACAAACTTATTGACACTATTTCTCGAGAAATCAAAAGAGGAAAGATTGAGGGAGATGTTAAAGAGGTAGTCATAAAAGTATTCAGAGAGTTTTACAATTTTATGTGGACTCAAAGAGGATATTGGGAACCAAGATTGAAAAATGCTTAAAGAAGAAGAAAGTTTTACCAATAGGCTTAAAAGTGAAATTAATACCCAAGCCGGTAGAAGTGGTGTCGTACATAAGTATGGTAGTGACGCGGTAATGTCAATTAATAAACTTACACAATCTTTAGGTGAGGATGAAATGGAAGAGGACTGGTCTGAAAAGTATAAAAAAAGTATTGACTGTAATAACCCAAAAGGATTTAGTCAAAGAGCTCATTGTCAAGGGAGGAAAAAGAAAATGAAAGAAAATATAACCGAAGCCGAAAGAACATTAATGGCAAGATTGAAAGACTTGGCAAGAAAACACGTCAAGGGTGACTCAAAAGATGCTAACCGAAAGGAAAAAATACAAAAAATGTTTGACATGTTAGTAAAACAACTTCACAAAGGTACAAAGGTGGAGATGGAACACGACATGGGTAAAGAGGAGGCTCAAAAAATAGCTTTAGACCATTTGGAGGAATTTCCTGATTATTATACACGTTTAAAAAAGGCGGAGGCGGCTGAAGCCACAGGCTCGGGCTCGGCTGGTGGGTTTGAGGTCCCCTTATTTTCTGAACCAAAAAAACTTGATAGTATGTTCAAATCAGAACAACCTAAAAAGAAAGTTAAAGGAGGTTTTGTTAATGACGAAACCCCCAAGAAGGTCGAGGCTACCGAAGCTACCAGCTCTTCTTCTGTTGGTGCCTATGACGCACCAGGTTTTGAAGATGTTAAAATGAAAGGTAATAATGAACGTGGTTCAGGTAGGTCATATAAGAATACACAAATACCTGGTGGAAAATTTGTTAAAGTTAAGGAAAAATGTAAAAAATTTCCTTATTGTAATCAGGGAGATATTAAAGCTTTGAAAATTTGGGAGAATAAGACACTCCAAAAAGTCATAACAGACATAAGTAAAAAACAGAATATTAGTGAGAGTGTAATCAAAAATATTATTGCTTACGAACTAGGATTAATTTAATTAAATTGATATTTATATAAAAAAATTAAAGATGAGACAAAAACTTAACGAAACCTATATTAATAGTTTGGTTGAAAAAATTATCAACGAAACTATCCATGAAAAGGCTGAACAAATCGAAAATATGTTGATGGGTAAGGAGACTGAAGAAGGTAATGCCTTTACAGCAGCTCTCGCTAAAACTAAAAAAGGAGAAAAATTTAAGGTAGGTGATAATACATTTACCGATACTTCGGATTATAATGAAGGTGAATTGGGTGAGGGTGAAAGTGTTTGTGAACAATGTGGTGCTAAAGGTCCTATCATGGAAGGAAACATGTGTGAACAGTGTTCAATGAAAGAAGGTGTTTACGAGGAAGAAGATATGGATGTAATGGATATGGAAGATGATGAGGATGAACAAAACAAAGAGTTTTGTCAATATCAAAAAAGTAAAATCGATAGTGAAGACGATGAAGATGTTAGAAATGATATGGTTCAGAGATATGAAGAAAAATGCTCTAGCATGGAAAAGAGCATGAAAGACTTAGCTCGCAGACCAATTAACATGAATGAAAAATTAGTAGGAGGACAAAAAAGGTTAGATAAAAACAATAATGGAAGACTTGACTCTGAAGATTTTAAAATGTTGAGAAAAAGTAAAAAAAGTGGTGGCGAAACTAAGGAAATTTGGGGAGCTTTGGCAGGTGCTGCTGAAGCGGCTTTACCTTATGTGGCTCCGGCGGCAACTGATTGGGCTTTAGACAAAATGTTTGGTGAAAATGTCGAGAAAAAAAATACAATAACAATGACCGAAGGAGAACTAATTAACTTCATTGAAAAAATTATCAAAGAAGAAAAATTGAAAGCAACTACTAAACATAAAGGATTAGCGACTTATGAAAAAGCTCACAAAGGTTCAGGTAAAGAGAACGAAGATTATCTAAAGAGTGTCACTAAAAAAATGAAAGACTATTTAAAAGATGGTTCTAAAGGGGATTATGAAACTGAACCTGACTTTTTCCCAAAAGGAAATGGTGAATTGGGTGATATGAAAAAGAAGGCTTATATACCTTCAGACGCGGTTCAAGACTATGTAGATAATCTTACTGCCGCTGGTCAAGAAAACCTTGATTATGATGAAATACATCCTAATGAAGATTGGGTAAGTGATAACATTGAGGGGTCATCAAGAACAGGTAATAATCCTGAATGGGCAAATACTGGTAAATCTGATGTTAATAAAAAGAGAAACGAGATACGTGAGAAGAATATGTTGGCAAAGATTAAGAGAAAGGCTTACAATAAAGCACCACAACCTGTTGTTACCGATGAGACTGGCGATACAGGTACTGGTAAGTTAATGATGAAGCTAGAATCTGAAAACGAGAAGACAACTCAAAAATTGAATGAAGAATTTGATAGAATGAAACAACTTCTCGGTTACAGTCAAAAAACACAATAATATACAATTAAATATTATTTCTTATTATTTCTCCATAAGGTTTCTTATGGAGAATTTTTTTAATTATGTGACCAAACCGATAAGTCCTGAGGATGTTGATGTATGGTTCAGAAGTAATAATATGATTGTAGAAAAAATTGAATTGTATCACGATTTTACTCGTTCTTTATATGATTTGATGATGGACACCTATTTTGGTCATGACAGTAAAAGTAATGAAACCAAAATAACCATGTCAGATGAGGACAATGAGAAACATTTTAACTGGTGTTGGAGTAAAGTGATTAATAACTTCGAAAAAGAGAGTATTGTATTTGAAGAAACTGGAGAACACTATGACTACTTCAAGTCATTTTTCGATGAGATATTTTATGAACAAAAAGAAAGTATAATTAGAGAGTCTGTTGGGGATTTTTTCACAGAATTATTTGACATCAACAAAGGGTTTACAAAGTCAGATTTAGACATGGTTACATCAATATATAGGGCGTTAGAAAAAAATATTAAAATATAAAAAATCCTTTTTTTATTTACATCTAGCACAAAAAAATTAATTTTACTCTATAATAAATCATTAAAAATTGTAACGATGGATACACTAGAACAAATCAAGTCCCTCACAGAAGAATTGTCTGTTGATGCGACTAAATTTTTCAAGGGTAATAAGAGTGCCGGTACTAGAGCTAGAAAGTCAGCTCAAGAATTGAAAGCTCTTTTACAAACTTTGAGAAACGAAATTTTGGACGAAAGAAAAAAAACTGAGGATGCTTAATTTTGAATCTTTATTTTTATTTTGTTTTATATTTTCAGTTTTAAATGTTCTACGAACATGTTTTAGGTTAATAAGTGCCCTGCTACAGGCAAACCCACAACAGTTTGTTCTCGGTAGTAGGGAGCTTATTATCCTCGGTATCAGTATTTCATATGCCTTAACATACATAATAAAGGGTTAATCATGAGTTTATATAAAGAATTTTCAACATTATTTCCATATCTTCAGTCAGTTAGAAAACTACAAAACTTTTTAAGTTTTGATGTGATGTTTTCTACAACATGGAAATTACCAAAAAAATATGTGGACGAAGAAAAAGTCATGGAACAAGAGTCCAAGACTGCTAATATGAGATTGTTTTCTTTTGTTTCAGAAATTGACGAACAATCAATTGAAAAAGTATCAACAAACATTCAGAGTATAATAAATTATAATTTAGAGAGAGAAGAGAAAGACCAACTTTTTCAAGAAAAAGTAAATGAGCTTAAAACATTATTTGAAAAACAATCTCTAAAGAATTTAAAGCAACTCAAATTTGAGTTCAAACAAACTAAAATAGAATTGGAGGATAATGTAGATGAAATCCGAGAAAGCGCTAAATTGGTTTCAGAGTGAAGTTGAAAAAGATAAAGTTGATTTAGAAAGAGAAAAATTAAACTTTATCAATTCAATTAAAACAAAAAATAAAGAAGAAATTATACCACAACCACCCAAAAAACTTAATCTATGGCAGAGAATAATGAAGGTGTTAATAGGATGATGGAGAAGTTCGCTTTACTTGCGGACGCCATGGAAAATATATATCCCCAAGGTAGAGGAGTTGTGGTGTTTGAGTTGAATGAAGATGATTTCAATCTAACTCAAAAAGAAATGCTAATACCTACGAATGTAAGTTCCCAATTCAAAGTTGATATTTCAGGGACTGAATTCATTTTTTTGAAACGTGAGTTGTTGAATGACGAAACAGATACGATTTAGGGAAACCTTTTTCTTCTAATATCTTATATAGATATTTTCTTTGTATAGTTGAATGGTCTTTGACAAAAATAGTATCGTTTCTTTTTTCTAATAGAAAGTGATTGTAAAGAGAGTCTATAAACCTAGATGAATCTTCAATAGTCTTTAGAGTAAATAACTTATAATCGTCATCATTTTGTATCACAATTTTATTATTTATTGATGACACCATAGACATACGGTTCTTTGGTAAATAAGTTGAGATAAGTTGTTCTAACGATATCTTCTCACCTGTGGAGTAATCTAAAACTTTATCAGGTATTTTGTAGTTATCTATTTTGATAATCTCGTATTTGTCATCTTCAAGAGTGACTTTACTCTGTCTCCCAAATTCGTCTTTTGTGTATAATGGAATTTGTTTATTATCATTTAGTTTTATTATTGCCAGTTCGTAATTACATGGCGACCCATTCTCAAAAGATTTCTCAAAAATAACCTTATTACTTTCTTTAATCATAGTTTCAAACACAGAAACAGTTTTTTTGTGGGTCTGAAACTTGTTGATTATTTTCTTTTTTACTTTATTTTTGAAAAGAACAATCTGATAATTAAAATTGGTTTTTTCCATAACAAAAATATAATAGAATAAAAAAATGAGTGTAGAAAGTTTTTACGATATTTTGGGTGTAACTGAAACCGCAACACAAGATGAGATTAAAAAGGCTTATAAGAAGAAAGCAGTTGAGCATCATCCTGATAAAGGTGGGAATGAAGACGTGTTCAAAAAAGTTTCCGAGGCGTATGATACATTAGGAGATGAAGGGAAACGTAGAAACTACGATAGTCAAAAGAATAATCCATTTGGTCAAACAGGATTTAATCCGTTTGATGACTTCTTTAATGGCGCTTTTGGACAACAGTTTAATCAAAGACGAGCTGTCCCCGATAAGATTATAGACGTTACAATCGGGGCAATAGAATCTTTTCTTTCAAGGGATAAGTCAATTACATATTCTAGACGTACAGAATGTCCTACTTGTCATGGACAAGGTGGTGATAGAATTAACTGTAATCAATGTGCTGGACAAGGATTTACAACCACAAGGGTTGGTAATGGAATGTTTATTCAAATGGTTAGACAAACTTGTGGTAGTTGCCAAGGACAAGGATTCACATATAGGACCAGATGTGGAGGATGTAATGGTGAATGTACAATAGCTTCATTAGAAACAATCAATGTAAAACTACCTCACGGGGTCGATGACGGACAGTTCTTCAAATTACAAGGAAGTGGTGATTATATCAATGGTATGTATGGAAATCTTGTAATGAGAGTTAGAATTGTTGCTGAAAATAACTTTGAAAAGGCTGGTAATGATTTGGTGTATAATGCGTTTTTTAATTTAGAAGAATTACAAAAAGATTCATTCAACATACCTCACCCTGATGGTAATATAGAAATAAAGGTTCCTACAGAATTTGATACGTCAAAACCCCTTCGAGTTAAATCGAAAGGGTTTAATACTAACGGAGTTGGGGATTTGTTTATTAAACTTTTTGTTAAGTTTAAAAAATAGAGATAATGTCCTTCACTAATGATACCATTCCGTAGAATGCGAAGAATATTATTGACACGGCAATAATTGCCCCAACTTTTTCCTTTTTTGAAAACTCAAATTCTGGAAATTTTTTCTTACCACAACTTGAACAACCTTTTTTCTTTTCTTCCATATTATTTTTTTAGTAATAATAAATAAAGGAATAAATTTTTCAATTCAAAATTTGCTTTTTTAAGGTTTATTGATTATGTTTGTACCATGTTAAGCTATATAGGAGGTAAATCAAAGATAGGTAAATGGATAGTTCCATATTACCCAAAGGACATGGAAACATATGTTGAAACATTCGGAGGAATGTTTTGGTGTTTCTTTAATATGGATTTGAAACAATACCCAAATCTCAAACGGGTTGTTTACAATGACTTCAATCCACTAAATTACAATTTGTTCATGTGTCTTCAACAACCTGAATTATTATTGTCTGCGGTAAATTCAATACCGTGCCAGCAACAAGGAGTTGAAGTTACACCGGCAATATATAAAGAACAGTTTAACGAGTTTCAACAAGAAATATTTGGGGATGGTTTTACAATCAACTATCCTGACTATGATGTCGCGGCAAAATACTCATACGTTCTTACACAAGTGTTCAGTGGTTCTAAACCTGAAACAAGTTCGTTTATTGATTTAAAGGGTAAGTACAAATCAAAGTATCTTACGTTCAGAGACAAGTTATCTAAACCTGATTGGGTAGAACATTTTAACAGGATAAGTCATTTTAGATTGGGTGACTTTGAGAATGTTATTAAGGAGTTTGATAGCTCTACAACTTATTTTTATCTTGACCCACCGTATTGGAAAACCGAAAATTACTACTCAAACCATGACTTTGACCGTGATGACCATGAGAGACTGGCAAATGTGTTGAAAACTATTGAAGGAAAGTTTTCGTTATCTTACTATGATTTCGTACTTTTGTCGGAGTGGTTTCCCCAAGACCAATATAGATGGGAAAAGAAGGAATTTGCTAAGGCCGCCGCAGCAAAGAAAGGACAATCCCAAAATATGGGTGAGGAGTTGCTAATTATGAATTATTGATATATTTATAATAAAAAAATAGACATGAAGTTTACATCACTTTTAACAAATTTGATTTTGGAAAATTCAAGATTCCAAGTTCTTTACGACAAGATGGTTAAACCTGCTAAGGGTCAAGAAGGAGACGCCAGAAAACCTAAAGGTTTGATGGACTTTGAAACTTTGAAGCAAATAATTTTTGCTGACCCAACAACCAAAGCACCACAAGGTATGACACCTGAAACTGCAAGTGTTGAGGACATGGAAAAAGTTAAAGTTGGTAAGTATAGTCAATGGCTGTTGAAGAATTTTGTAATGCCAACTTTTAATGATGAAAGGACAAATATCGAAAAGGGTACTGCTGAATACAAAAGAGCGATGGATGAGTATCAAAGATTGTTTATTGAGGACTTGTTTAAAGTTACGGAGGACCTTAAAAAATATGAAAGGTTTAAAAACCAATTCCCTCAAGACAAGAGAGATATCAACAAATTAACAGTTGATGATGTTTTTGAATTGACTAAAGATTTGAGTCTTGAGAAGACTAAAGCTACAAAATCTGAAAAAGAAAAGGCAAAAACAACCTATGAACACCCTGGCGCAGAAATCATGTTTAGAGGCCCAAATTGGACTTTAGTTAAAATTGAAGACCAAGGTACTCTCGGTTCAGACGCCGCTTCATTCTATGGTGGTTATTATCTTTATAATGAAGGAGAGTCAAGATGGTGTACGTCTCCACATAATTCAAATTATTTCAGAACATATATTAAGGATGGTCCTTTGTATGTTGTATTACCTAATGATGATGGAGGTAGTGTTGGGCAAAAGACAGGTCTTCCACAAGAAAGATATCAGTTCCACTTCCCTTCAGGACAGTTTATGGATAGAGAAGACCGCCAGATTAATTTGGTTGAATATCTCAACGGTAAAATGTCTGAACTCAAAGAATACTTCAAACCTGAATTTGCTAAAGGATTGGTAAGTAAAGGTGGTGATAAGGTTGAAATTAACTATCCTGATAGCTCTGCCGGTAAATTCATTGCGTTATATGGTTTTGAAGATTTGTTTGAGACATTACCTGAAACAATTGAGAAACTTCTTATTACTAATAAATCTAAAGAACAAATTGCTTTGGATGTACCGGAATCATTGGGTAGATTCACTAATCTTGATGGTTTGTTACTTAACAATATTATTAGGTCTTTACCGGAATCGATAAGTAATCTTCAAAAACTTAAATTCTTGTCTTTGAATAATAACAAAAATCTTGAGTCATTACCGGAAGGTATGGCGGATTTACCAAAATTGGCATTTGTTAATTTGGTTGGTTCTAATCCTAATGTTCAGATACCTGATAGATTGAAAGAAAAGATGAGTGAAGAAATGCCAGGTTTTTGGCATGTTGATTAAAAATTTTTTGGCGGTTTGATTTGTTTTTCTATATTTGTAAAAAAAAATTATGATGAAAAACGTCGATGTGGAAATTTATGTTAATCAGATGATTTCTTTTTTTGAAAAGAATCCGAATGACCTATCTAATTTGATTGGAGAATCGTTGAAAGATAGGTTTTTTGACAAAATCCGAATCAAGTGCTATGAAAACTTGGAAACAGGCGATGAAATTTCTTTAACACAAAAACAACTTATTGACATTGTTGTCGAACTTAAAACGGAAGAAATCTCTTCGGGGTCTTCCGTGGTTATTCACGATGTCTTCGAACAAAACAAAGTTGGTATCTTTTGTTTAAATTAATTTGGCAGGACAGGATTTCCGATGTATATTTGTACCACAATTAAAAACAATAAACCCCATGATGACAATCCAAGAACTTCAATCAGCTACCCCATCAGTATTCAACACTCAAAAGTCAAGTAAACTTTCAGACCGTTACGTGGTTGTACCAACCATTGAGGTTATCAACAACTTCATTGACGCAGGTTGGCAAGTCGCAAGTGCCAAACAAGTAGGTCAAGGAATGTTCGCTAAACATTCTGTTCGTCTTCGTAACTCGGACCTTCCTAAAGTAGGTGACTCACTAGTTGAGGCAATCATCACCAACTCTCACGATGGACGTACCAAACTCCAAGTTGGGGCAGGTCTATACCGACTTGTATGTTCAAACGGACTTGTAGTCCCAATGCAAGAATTGGTTAACATTAACCAACGTCATATGAACATTCAGATGGATGAGGTTTACCAAATCACAGAGAAGTTTCTTGAGATTAGTCCTGTGATTGAGCGTTCAGTAAATCGTATGATGGAGAAGGAAATGTCAATGGATGAAAAGATTGACTTCACAACCAAAGCTATCGGAGTACGTTGGAAGAACACAGAGGACATCTCAACACTGACTCTCGAGTCAATTGTTAATCCACTCCGTGTTGATGACTTCGAAAGCACTTTGTGGAATACCTTCAATGTAGTCCAAGAGAAGTTGATTCGTGGGGGATTTGTTAAAGAGCAAGGTCGCAACAAGCGTACAGTGAAACCAATCACTTCACTGAACATGGACACCATGATTAACCAAAAGTTGTGGGAACTTGCCGAAACATTCATCTAATCAAAATGGGGGAGGAAACTCCCCCATTTTGATTATTTGGAATATTGAATTATTTTTATTTAGAAACTTCCCACCATTTAGGACCTTCGTTAGATAAAAAGTCTACCTTTTTTTCATTTTTACCACCCATTGATACAACCCAAGTAATCATAGCTTCTCCATCTTTACTCAGTAATTTAGTTCCTGGAGTTGCTAATCTTTCCCCATGGACACTATGAAAAATAATCGGAATTCCGTTTTTAATTGCACCTACATAACCAACGTGTGTATTAAAAGTAAATGGTGTTTTGTCTTGATAAATACCGGTTTTGTCTAATTGTCTATTTTGGACAGCTCTTTCACAAAATGCTTTTCCTTTATTACCTGAGTTACCATAGTACATACCAACAATATCCCCAACCTTTAAAGATGAAAGATTTACGTTTGATTTGGATGGATAAAAACTAGAAATGGTTGATGAAATTTTACTACCATTTTTACAACTTTTATCTTTACCCTCACCTTCTAGCTCAAAACAAGAACAAGAGTCCGAGTTTACAAATTTTGAGTTTCTAATATTGTCCCAATTAATCGAACCGTCGGTGAACATATTATATAAAACTGACCCTTTAGTTTTTGCGTTAACAAAAGCTTGCCACGCATTTCCAAGATAGTTACCCGTCATTTTTCTAACATATTCAGAACATCCTTCACCACCGCCATTACCAATTGTGGACTCATTTTTATCTGAAATTTTATTACAAAGTGTATTATCAACCGCAACACAACTCTCTGTTCCCGACACTTTATTTTTTTCCTCAGATTTTTTTTGTAAAGACTTAATACCCATACTCATTACAGTTTTTGTATCTATTTTACCTGTAATTGGTAAGTTATTATCTTTTTGATATTTTTTTAAAGCGGTTATTGTTTTTCCCCCAAAAATCCCGTCAACTCCGTCTAAATTTTTTCCACTCCTACCCAATAAACTACCATATTTAGGTTTAAGTTTTTTTTGTACGTCATACACAGTTTGGGAAAAACCTTCATCTAATCTAATTTTATTTTTTGATTTTGAAATGGCTTCTTTGTGTAAATTCAAAATTCTACTTTGTTCTTCTTCGGATATTAGTAATTTTTTTAACATTTTGGGGTTTTTATATAAATATTTAACATACCTATAATTGTTAATAAGTTTATGTAAATTTATTTTTTTTTGGGATTGATTTTAACTTATCTTTGTTTTTTTAAAATAAATAAAATGAAAAAAACACTAATAATCTTGGGATTTATAAGTTCATTTATAATATTTTCAATCTTGAAAAAAGACAAATTGTATTACATACCGTTTGATATTCCTGGTAAACAAATGGCGGCCACAATACCTCCATTCGGTATTTTTATCGAGTCAAAATATCGTTCTAATGAAGAAATGTTAAGACATGAGTTGGTACATTGGGCTCAATACAAGAGGATGGGAGTTTACGGATTTTACTCTACGTATTTATCTGAGTACAAAAAGTACGGTAGGTTTGATGGGCCAATGGAAGTAGAAGCTCGAAAATTAAGTAAAATTAAAACAAAACACAAAATGTGTTTTGATTAACGTATTTTATTTTATTCTATTATTTTATACAGGATAAACTTTTAGCTGTATTAACGACCTCCTTCAAATATCCTAAACTGCTAATATATTGAATTGTTGGTTCATCTGAAACTAAATTAATTGCTTTTTGGGTTACTGTAGTTGTATCAGTTTTGATATTTGGAATATAGTTTTTTATAACTTGGTTTTTATCTACTTTTAGTACCAAATCAGGTTTATCTTTAGGAAATGGTTGATATACACCATTAATACTATCACACGGAGCCATAAATTCAGGATTGTTTGTTTTACAATATTTTTTCTTAAATCTAGATGAACCTAAATTATATGACATAATTGCGGCATCCATAACACTATTATTTGATGAAGATGGATTATCTATGAGTTGACCTTGGTTTATTATTTTAGACGGACTTTTACTATCATAATATGGGGTTAATTCTTCGTATAAATTTATAAGGTGTTTAGTAACTGCTAAAAGTGAACCTGATAATGACATCAATTCCTCCAAATCTACTCCATATTTTTTTGCGATATCTGGAGTCATTTGAGCAATTCCCATACTCGGAACCCAATTATCTTTATTAAAAACTTTTTTAGCCCCATATTTCAAAACCTCACTAAAACCCGGTATTGTATCACTAAGCTTATTCATCAAGTATTCTGGTGCTGCTTTAATACCGTACATACCCATAACCTTACCAAAATCAGATTCTCTACCAATTATTCCTATTGCATATTTTACGTAAAGTGGGTCAAAACCTTCAGAAATTACAGATACCGCAGCTGTTGAAATTTCAGGTGTGGTACAAGTATATTTGTTGAGGTTCAAATCGTATGTTTTGACAACGCTTTGACTTTTAATTGGGGTATTTTGGGTGACTGGTTGTTGTTTGGATACTTGTTGCATTCGATTCATTCCTTGAGCATATTTTTTTTGTTCTTCAGGCTTCAATGTGTTAGTTTTAAATTTGGTTTGCTCTAAAATTATTTTTTTTACAATTTTAAACAAATCAGATTCAGTGAGTTTGATAACTTTTTTCATTTGACTATAAAAAAATAAATATGTATCTTATTTCTTAATAAATAGATTTGAAATCAAATTAATACAGTCAGATTAACAAAATTACTTATATTTGAAAAAAATTTTTTAAGATATAAAAATCTATATTTAATACTACATAACTTTATTCTATGACTGAACTTCTATCAAAAAGGTTTGAGACCTTCGTGTCGTTGGAGCATCACGACTTCAATGAGTTAACTTTTACCGAAGAACAAGACGACTTAAATATTTTTTCCCTTTCAAATGGGAGGTTTTGGGAGGGAAGATTATCGTTCTCACTAAAACAAAAACACACGAGCAAGGAGGTATTTGAGGAAAACTTCAAAAATCCTTTGTATAATCTATTTCATAGAAGGATGACTGGTGTTGTTGCTGCGGATGATGAGAGGATAACATTAAAGTTTTTTTTGTATTCAAGAAACCGAAGACCTGATGAGAAGTTTGTAAGAATTACTACAAATTGTGTTTACATGACCTATAACTTCAAAAAGAATTGTCTTTATACGGGAATTGTAAATGGATATCATAAAAAGAAAAAAGTTAATAAGTCAGTTAAGATTGTGTCATTTTCTAACGATACGGTAAATGATTTGTTGGGTAAATACATAACATGGTTTCATTTTGTTCATGAAAATTTACCTGAAAAGAAAACCACCAAAAATGGTTTTTATGATTTGTTAAGTACGTTTATAGATAACATACCTGGCGTAGTTTATGACAATGAAAAGTATGGTACTAAAACCATCCATAAGACTATTTTAACCAAAAAGAATATTAAGTTATCCGACAATTGGTCTTCATTTTCTTGTCATTTTCCCCAACCAAAGGCGAAAGACTTCAAGAAGTATGGTGATAGATATCTCAATGTGATAATGGAGATTAATGGTTTAAAGGGTGATAAGATACGTAGAGTATTACATAAGATTAAAAACTTTAACCCTTTGGTGTATCACAAGGCAGTCCGTTTCTTTGGTAAAGATTATCTTTTGGGAAAGTCTGATGACGAACTACAAAATATATTTGAGACAACTTGTATGGGGGATTTTCTTAATATGAATTTTGCCTCAATACACTCAAAGAAAGAACGCAATTGTATTTTTGAAATATTCAAATTGGTTATTAACGATGAAATTAATCCCCAAACATTTGCGGACCATTTCATTTTCTATACTAACTTGAAAAACTATGAAAACATCAAATGGACCTCGACAACGTATGATGAGTTTAGGGAAGAACATTTGAATTGGACGGAGTTAAATGACTTTTATACCAAAGGAACGTTCGATAGAATATATAACGATAAATTTGAGAGTGAGGTTACCAAACCAATATTTACAGATGGGAAAACTTTCTATCCTGTAATTCTGAAAAGTTCCTCAGAATATAATGACGAATCATTTATTCAATCTAACTGTGTTAAAGGTTATATCAAACGACCTGACGCTTTGATAGTATCATTGAGAAAAGATAGTCCTGATTCTAAAGAAAGAGCGACTATTGAGTTTAGAATTAGTTTTGATACTGTTATAGAACTTAAGAGAGTACAAACCCTCGGAAGATTTAATAAATCACTAACTTTGGAATGGGATAACATTTTACCTATATTAGATAAAAGAATTAATGATTTGGTATATACATTTGATACACCAAAGATAAAGTGTAAAATTGGATATATTGAATTCACATCAGAGTCTAAATTTGTTGATTATAATAAGATAAGACTTAATAGACCATTAATGAGATTTTATGATTCTTCGGATAATTCATTGGAGTGGGAGGATAAAAGAGTTAATAACATAAATGATATCGCAATACCTTTGCTAGAAGAATTTTAATTATGGAAAAAGTACCACAACATTGTATAGATAAGTTTAGACAGAAGTTTGGACAATATCCCTCAATTATTGAGTTTGATTATGATAGTGTAGATAACTTTGACAAATTGACGACAAGGTCATATACTATTTGGTTTAAATCAATTTTCACTGACAAAGGTGTTAATTTTATAGAAAAATATATCGAGTATGACGCGTCAGGTATTCATTTCTATGTAGAAAAATTAGGAGAAAATAAAGTCAAAATATTTATAATGACAACACCTGATAGATACAGTGTTGCTGAATTTACAATAAATAATTTAATTAAAGCAAAAAATGGAAATTACAAGCAAAGAACTCCAAGAGAAAATGAATAATGGTGAAAAATTTATAGTGGATTTTCACGCCGCGTGGTGTGGTCCCTGTAAAATGTTGAAACCGATTTACGAAAAGGTTGCCCAAGATTTGGCATCAAAAAATTCAGATGTTAAACTTTATACAATGAACGTAGATAACAATCGTGATATGGTTGTATCGTTGGGTGTTCGTAGCGTACCAACAATTAAGAGTTTCGCTAACGGAAAAGAAATGAACACAAGAGTTGGTTTGTTACAAGAAAACGCACTTTTGGACCTAGCAAACAATTTGTTAAATGGATAAGTTAGTTATAGTTTTCACAATGGACGGTTGTCCATTTTGTGAGATGATGAAAACCCAATTGGTTGAGAGTCAGATTGAGTTTGTTGAGAGAAATATCAATACTCATGCCGACGAATATCAATTGTTTGTTGAAGCAACTGGTAGTGAGTTTGTTCCGGCATTCATGATTATTGATGACCCATATGGGGAACCAAAGTCAGAAGGTTTTGTTCCTGACAAACACTACAATACAATAGAAGAAGGTATTCAAATTATTAAAAATAAATTAAACGGATGAATCTATCATTTAACAAACACGGACAACTACACATACCAATAAAGAAATGGGATTTAGATGACGGAAATATTTTAGTGATATATCAAGGGTCTCGAGGAGCGAACCCCGATTTGGACTTTATTGTCAAATATAAAGCACCAAACAAAAGATTGAGAGCTCCATCTCACACACATTGGATTGTTGATTTGATTGTTAAATCTAGTCATTCATCATCCGATGTGTGTGACTTTGTTTCTGATTGGATTGAATTATATGATAAGATAGAACCATTCAATTCAACCGAGGAGAGAGACAACTACGAATTAATCTACAATGAGTATTTCTGTGATACTTATACAACCATAGATAACTTGGGTCATTTATCTGTGGAATTTTTGTCAGCACTTATTGAGTTATTCATTAAGTGTGAAAAACAAACTCCTGGTGCTTTCATGTTTAAAAATCTTTTACAGTTAGTTAGGGACTTCTGTAATGGCAAGAAAGATTTTTATCAGGTGGTTTCTTATTCTAAACGAGTTTAGATAATATATAATTCAGATATCTTGTCACCAACTAACCAAGGTTTGGTTTCTAGTTGTGTGTCTAAATCATTACTTATATCGTAACCCTTGAGATATTTTTTCTCAAATCTTTGAATATTAAAATCGAACACGTCCAATACCATCGATTTAATTTTCTCATTCATATATGGGGAGTTACTTAATATATCGATAATAGGGTCGTTTGTTTCCTCATCAATAACGTCGGTATATTTTATTGACATGTTTGTTGCTTTAATTGCTTTGAATAGCTGATACGCGATGTATTCACAGTAATAAAATGCAGACCTACCGTTGTTTAGACTATACCCATATGGGAACTCAGACTGTCTTGAACCTCTAATGTCTTTAAATGAATAATCTATTGGTTTTTCAATGTATTCATTGGTGTATATCAAAAGCTTATCCGTGTAATCTACCGCTTCCCAAATGTCAGAATGATTATATACATAATTTAAAACTCTCTCATGGAATATAGGTCTTACACTATTGAAAAATTCAAAACAAAATTCTTTCTTTTCTCGATGTAAGTATTCACAGTCATATTTGATTAAATCAATCGTATTAATGTTTTTGATACCTAATGTAGATAATTGAGATTTCATCTTTTCAAAAAATGATTCTTTGATTGAATCTAAATCAATTATTTTCTTTGATGATGTTTTGCCCTCAACAACAAAGAATGGCTCAAATTGTGTTACTCTAATTTCAGTGTATGGATTACCATCTTTAGATATTTCCGACATGATATAATCAGCGAATTTATTAACGATACCGATTCTGTAATTAGGATAAATATACTTCATAAAACTGTTTTGAAATTGATAGTGAAAAAAATCCACATATTAAATAGAAAAAGGGGAATAAATTCCCCCTTTAATTTTTTTTACACCCAACATCCCATTCATATTATTTCTTATAATACTTCTCAACAACCTTATTTACCTGTTCTTGAACAGTTTGGTTATTTTGAGGCGTTTGAATTTGACCAGGTGCTGGTTGAGCAGGTGCCGCTTGAGCTTCTGCCTGTTTGTTTTTACATCCACATCCCATGTGATTAGTTTTTTTAGGTAGTTTATTTCTTATCGTTATAAACATAAATATCTTTATTTGAGACAATTTGTAAAGAATATTGCTTTATTTACGAAATAAAAATATTTATCAGTACTATGGGTAAAATAAAACTCACGGAAAGTGAATTTAAGAAGTTTTTGAGGATTACGCTTGTCGAGCAAAGTGAGGAAGAATACTACAAAATTTCACCAGAAGAATTTTCAGAGTTGATGAAGTTCGGTGGATATCACGGAAAAAGTGTAACAAAATTAAAAATGTTTGGAGGTAAACCAATTTGGATTACTGGTGATTTGATTTTAAATGATACACCTACCGATTCATTAGGTAATGTTAAATATATTGAGGGTAGATTAGATATTAGACATACAAACATAAGTGATTTGTCAGGTGTTGAAGTTAAAAATTATACTTGGGACTCTGGAACACCGAGGGAGGCAAGACGTAAAGCTGAAGAAAGAAGAAAAAAATTACAAAGCGCCGAGGAGAGAAGATTCAATAAGGAGTGGGATATCGATAATCCTGATATTACTGAACTAGGTGAAAAGGCAAATGCTCTATATGATATGTTGGTTAAAGATAGAGAAATCGAAGAACCTGATGAAGAACAACTTGATGAATTAAAGAATCTTGAAAATGAAATCAGGAGAGTTACTAATGAGATGGAACAGAGTGAGGACGAAGAAAGGGCTAAACAGTTATACAACACTTTATCTGAATTACAAGACAGAGTCGAAGAATTAAGAGGTGAAATGGTAACAGTATATAACCTAATACCACTATACTACGATTATCATGGACTCCAACAATTTGAAGTTATTAGTAGTGACGCGGAAGGTAGAGAATATGCGGTTGGTGATGAAGATGAAATGGATGATGCGGCATTTGAATACGCTAAAAATTATATTGATGAGGTTGGGGTTGAAGGTTTTAGAATGCATTTTTTAGAAAATTATTTGGACACTGACTCCATTGAAGATTATTTCAGAGATGTTTTTTACGATGATGTAAGACAGAATCCTGAAGTATATTTTGATGAAAGTGAAATGCCGACCACCGAAGAACAGGATAGACGTAGAGAAGAACTGGAAGAATATATTGAAAATGTTAAAGGTGTCATTGAAAAGTTAAAAAGAAAACAAGATGACCTTAACAATACGATTGAAGACTTTGATGAATATAAAAAACAATGGGATGAAATTGAAGAAAAGATAAGGATAATTCAAGGACATATTGATGACTCACAAGAAGAAATTGATAATATGGTTCCTGAAGGTGAAGTTACAACTCAAATGGTGGAAGACAAAGTTGAATATTGGGTCTCTGAAAAAATGGCAGACCCAAGGGCGTCATTGGACGAATTTGGTGCGGATATAAGTGAATATATTGATATGGATGCCTTGGCTCGAGGTTTAGTAGAAAGTGATGGATATGCTATTATGGGTTCATATGACGGTGTTGTTGATACGGAAAAAGTTAATGGTACGCATTACTATATCATGAGAATTAATTAAATCTTTTTTTTATCATTTTTATTTTGTATATTTTCTGTAGTATGAATAAGACCCAGAAAATAAAGTTTGCCATGGACCCCGAATGGATTATTACGGGGTCAATCGATGCTGAACAAAAAGAATACAAGTTGATGGCTTATTTTCAGAAAATGAATGTTTTCTTGGAAGAAATTAAGTTATACCCAATGTTCATTGAGGTTTCCGTTCATTTGGGTAACATCCAAACAATCATCAATCAAAATAGAATTTTAAAAACCAAAAAAAAGTTTTTATCTCACGATGACGAACTGGTGGTTACTGATTTAGTTGTACATGACTTACCGGTAATGTCAGATGAAGAACAGGTAGAATTCAAAAAAATATTAAAAAATGTCCAACCAAAGTTATTTGATTACTTCAATATGGTTAAAGCTATATGGACTTTAGTATATGATTCTTTGACTGTTAATATCAAAAGAAATAGAAACAATCTTAAATCTAAATCAGGGTTTTTTTATTACAGAGATGAGGGTATGACTTATGTTTGGAGATATGATATTCGGAGAGTTAGGAATTCTTTTAATCTAACAAAGACACATGTTAAAATGATGTATAATGGTGATGGAGAGGATTTGACTATAACACAATTAATCTCTAAATTTTCTAAAACCTATAAAACCAAGAAAGAAAAAAGTTTTCCGGTGTTTGAAATTTTATCCACACAAAAATTTCCAATTGCTGAAACTTTGGTTCCGATTGCTAAAAGAAAGATAGTATCTTTGATTAATCAAAGTGCGAAGATTGAAAGGTTAGAGAGAGAAAAAAAACTAATAACAAATGGGGTTTAATAAAAGATTCATATCGGAGGAAACGATTTCTAATACATTAAAAAATGGAGATTCGTTAAAAAGATTATTTTCCGCCGATGCGTTGTTATTTATGGATAATAAAGCTAGTGAAGTGTATCAACTTTATCAACAAGGATTAAGTGATACTAATATTAAACTTTTTATCGATGGAAAAAAACACAATAATTGAAAAACTCCTGTCTAAATTAAGACAACCTGTGCATATTACTTACATATCTAAACATTTGTTGAGAACATCAATGACTGAAACCGAAAGATTGATTAGTGAAATGATAGAGGAAGGATTGATTGAGGAGAGTAAGTATGGAAAGGGGTATTACGTTGTAAAAAGTAAATAATTATGTCAAAAGAAATGGTTAATCATCCTGACCACTATGGTGGGGAGGAAAATGCGTATGAGGTTGTAAAGGTTGCGGAAGCATGGGGACTTGACCATGACGCATATCTATTCAATGTGGTTAAATATGTGGCTCGTGCCGGTAAAAAGGACCCAAGTAAAGAACTACAAGATTTAAAAAAGGCTTTATGGTATTTGGACAGAAAAATTCAAAATTTAGAAAAATGATAGAAAATTATATAAATAAAGTAATCAACGGTGATTGTGTTGAAGTAATGAGAGAGATGCCCGATTCATTCGTTGACTTGATTGTCACCTCACCACCTTACGGAGTAAACATTAAATATGATGTCCACGATGATGATATGGAGATAAGTCAATATTTGGATTTTACTCGTAACTGGATGGCCGAAGCCTACAAGGTATTAAAGGATGATGGTCGTATTGCTGTTAATATTCCATATGAAATTAATCGTCAAGAAAAGGGTGGAAGAATCTTTTTGGTGTCTGAAGTTTATCAGGTGATGAAAGAAATTGGATTTAAGTTTTTCGGTATTGTAGATTTGGAAGAAGATAGTCCACACCGCAGTAAGACAACCGCTTGGGGAAGTTGGATGAGTCCATCAAGTCCTTATATCTATAACCCAAAGGAGTGTGTAATTCTTGCTTATAAGAAACATCATATTAAGAAAGTGAAGGGAGAGCCACAATGGAAAGGAGAACCAATTCAAACCGAGGAAGGTAAAACTAAAATGTTGTATACTGAACAGGATAAGAAAGAATTTATGGAATTGGTGTTCGGTCAATGGAAGTACCTCAACGATAGTAGACCAATGACAAAGGCGACATTTTCAATGGATATCCCAACAAAGGCAATTAAGATATTGAGTTATAAAAATGACGTTATTCTTGACCCATTCAACGGGAGCGGTACAAGTTGTGTGGCGGCAGAAACTTTAGATAGAAGATGGATAGGAATTGAGTTAAGTCATAATTATGCTGAAATATCTCGAGAACGAATACAATCGTTTATCAATCTAAAAAAACAACAAGAAATAGAATTTTAATATTGGGGTCACATTTTGTGACCTCTTTTTTTTGTTTAGATATTTATAATAAAAAATCCTATGTCGAAAACACTTAACGAATCAGAGTTACAGGAAAAAATGGTTCAAATCTACAAAGAAGAACAAAAAAAAGTTATTGAAGAAAAATGGCAAAAATTGTCAAATAAAGATAAAAAAATGGTATTGGAGATGTTAAAAATCCAATATCCTGAAAAATCAATTTTAATTAGCGAATCAAAGTGGTACAATACTTTGGGGGATATTGTTGGCATATTTGACCCAACTGGTGTGGTTGATTTAATTAACGGTATTAGTTATTGGAGACAAGGTGATAAGTTATTTGCCGTTTTGTCATGGATTTCCGTATTACCTTATGTAGGTGACTTAATTGCTAAACCAGTTATTGGTTTGTTTAAGATGGGAGGGGCTTCAGCGAAAGCATTCAAAGCCGCATCATTGGCCGGTGATGCCACTAAGATGGCTCAAATTGCTAAAAAAGGAGGACCGTTAGCAGGTCTTCTTACTAAAGTTAATACTTGGGCACCAAAAGTACTTGAACCTTTGGCAAAAGGAGTTAAAAAGATACCAGGTGTAGGACCGGGTTTTGTTAAAGGTGTTGAGGATTATATCAAATTATTTAAAGATGCTAATAATACTATGTCAGCAGGTGCAAAAACTGCGACAAGGCTTACTGCAAAATCAAGTAAGTTGGCGAAACAAGGTTCAAAATTAAGTGCTGCTGAGGCAAAACAATTAAAAGCCGCATTGGATTCGGCGACGACATATAGAGGGTTTAGAGACTTCAAAGGGGGACAAAGTTGGTTAAAATACATGAAGTCAGACGCTACTTTATCATCTAAAATATCTGCCGGAGTTCCTAGATTGTGGGGAAATCCAGCAACAAGAGCTTTGATGAGAAAAACCAAATGGTATTTGGGATTGTTAGATTTTTTAGGTGTTGCTAATTTTGTTGGTCCTGATGAACTTGAAAATAAAATTGAAGATTTGGATTCTAAAATGGCCGAATACAATAATACGCCAGAGGCTCAACAAAATTGGAATGAAGATATCCAAACTACAGAACAACCGTCTCCCGAATATTCTCAGGAAGTTTCGGCGCCTGAACCACCAAAAGAAACAAATAATAAAAGTGGCGATGATATCTTTGGATTTTTATTTACATGAAAAAATTAATTAACGAAAGTGGTATTAGGGATATTAATAAATTAGCCCAAAGGTACCCAAAAGCAGAAATATACTTTCACCAAGATTTGGATGGTGTAACAACGGCAATCGCCATGAAGAACTATTTGGAACAACATGGTATTAAGGTTGTTGATGCTCACGTAATACAATATGGTGATAAAGAATTCTCCGTTAAGAAGAACGACGCTCAAGGAGATACGATGCCTGTATTGGTAGATTTCGCACACGGAAAACCAATGTTCGTTATTCATACAGACCACCACGATAGACAAGCGGGCGCCGAAGATACGAAATCAACATCGTTTAGACAGTCAAGGTCAAACGTTGAAACCATATCACAAATAGTTTCACCAAAAGAAGTATTCCCCAGTGAAGACATACTTCTGATTTCAACTGTGGATTCGGCAAATTTCGCATCTCAAAATATCTCAATTGATGATGTGATTAATTATGTTTTTCGTTTAGATAAAGATAATTCCTTAAAACGGAATAAAATGATGTTAGGACTTGTTACTAACAAATTGTTATTAGCATTCAAAAACAAACCAGGGTTTCTTGAGGAATTGGTTATGGTGTGTAAACCATCTATAATGAGTATTCTTCAAAACATTAAAAGAATAATGGTTGAGAAGGGATATGCTAAAATACCTGAATTGGAGAAGAACAAAGAGATGTATTTTCAACAGATGAAAGACTCACCAAATGTTAAAATCGACGGAAACATAATTGTACAATATGGTGGTGATAGTATGGTGAAACCAGGTTCTTATGATAGATACACACCTTTTAAAAATAATCCTGATAAGGATTTCTTAGTTATTGCTTGGCCAATGGGATTAGTACAAGCATCATGTAATCCTTTTAAGAAAGAAAGGGCGTTAAAAGGAATCGATTTAGGAAAAATCAAAGATGAGGTATTATCTAAATGGGAAAGCCAACTCAAGGAGAGAGAAATACCAATCTCAACAATTAAATGGATTTCTGAAAATACGAAAGGATTTGGTCCTGAGTCGGTAGGTTTTACATTTAAGGATTTTGTGGCATTGTATGGTAAGAATTATAAGACCAAAGAAAACGGTAGAGAAGAATTGGTCCACATTGGTGAGATGATGGAAGTACCTTTTAGTGAATTACCTGAAGAACATAGAGAGATGTTAGATAAGGTAACTGTAAACGCTTGGGATTTAATTGACGCGAGTTCAGGGGGTCATAAATGTATAACTAACATATCAGGTCTTAATTATTTGGGTAGAAGTAATAGACCACCAAAAGGTAAGTACAAGTATGACCCTGATAAGGATGATAGTCCATATGTTAAATTTACAAAAATGATACAGAATGAGTTTGTTAGACTGTTAAAAGAAAAGATAACAAATTCTTAAAACTCAACGAAGTCACCTTCAGATATATTCATCCTTTTACAACTACCGCCCCTCAATTCTAAAATAGTATCGCCCTCGCTACAGTAGTTTTTACAGTCATCACCTTTACATGGGGGACAACTGTGAAATATTTTTGTGATTTGGTTATCTTTAATGAATACTATATCTAAATCGATTACACAGTTTTTCATCCAAAAACAATTTTCAGAATTATCCATTAAAAATAACATTCCGTTAAAATCAGGACCGAATTTTCTACCCATCATTCCCTTTTGAGTGTGTTCAGGAGTGAAAACAGTTTTGACTTTGAATTTTCGATTATTTATACTTATAATCATAAACATAAATATAACGAAAACTGAATGGAGAACATAAAAAGGTACGCTGGGATAATTGTTAAGCACAAAGATGAAGTTTTATTGTGTAAAAGAAACGCTGATAATGATTTACCTGGTGTTTGGTCCATACCTGCCGGAAGATTAGAAGATGATGAAAACCCTACTTTGGGGGCTAAAAGAGAATTTCATGAAGAGACAAATGTTAAAGTAAAAGATAAGATTGAGCTTTGTGGGTTTATTAATAGAACAACTCGTGACGGTAAAAAAGTAAAAGGGTTGATGTATGTGTTTTTATGGGAGGTAAATAAGAAAGTAAAACCTGATTTGGAAAACGCTATTGACGGAGACGAACATACTGAATGTGGGTATTTTGGTATAGATAATTTACCCGAACACGATGAAAATGATAAATTGATGTCGTTAATCAAAAATATTTTGAAAAAATCGTGAATTTTTCAAAATTACAATATATTTATCTTTCACAAACGCCCAACAACCCTTTCTTTATAGTTGGTAATATTGAACCCTAACATTTTTTTGAAAGAAAAACTGTTAGGGTTTTTCTTTTTTGATTATCTTTGTCACATTATGAAAAATTTCGAAGTAAAATTACAGAAAGTTAAGTTTGAATATGACTTCATCGAGACCTATGATGCGGGAATAGTACTTAAAGGAATTGAGGTGAAGGAAATAAAGAAAAGGCATTTTTCGTTTATTGATGGATATTGTTATTTCAAAGACGGAGAACTTTTTGTTAAAAATGTCATAATAAATAACGCCGAAGAACCTAACAGAGACAAAAAACTTTTGTTAAAAAAACATGAATTAACAAAATTGGAAAAAGAATTAACAAAAGGTTTGACAATGGTACCTTTCAGTTTCTTTACTAATGATAGAGGTAGTATTAAATGTACGATAGTTTTGGGACGTAGAAACAAAAGTTACGAAAAGAAACAAAAACTAAAAGAAAAAGATTTAGAAAGAGAAAAAAAGTTGGAGGATTAAGTTTTTTGACTATCTTTGTAAAAATTATCACTGATGACAACAATAACCCACACCGTAAAAATTCAGAACGAAAAGTTTGGCACAATCCTCAACGAGAATTTTGTTGACCCAATACAATTCAAGTTATTCTTAAAGATGATACAAGGTTGTATTGAGCTCAAGAATGATTTGTCATTCTTTAATGGAGTTGAGTTTTTGGTACATATTCCTCACAGAATTTTAGTTGATTCTATTATTACAACTTCAATTGAAACTCTTGGAGTGTCAGATATTGTAAAAAGTAAAATTGAAGCACTCGTAACACGATGATATTAGATTCAAATACATTTGGATGGTTATTGGCAACGGGGATTGCTGTCTTCATCATAACTAAACATTGGAAACGTCTTATCAAACTTTTGATATTCGCAGGTGCTACTATGTTTGTATTGTTTGTTGTACAAATTAAAACAATGTATGATGCGGTTGTACTGGGTGAACCAAAAGAAAAACCAAAGGATGAAATAGAAATTAAGGCAGAATTGGATACTTTGAATAAAACTATCCACATTAAAGACGTACAGGTTAAACATAAATAATGGTTTCTTGATTTGTCCTAAAATTAAGTGGTGGACCCAAAGGAACGGGCTCAAAAAAAGGAGAGAAATCTCCTTTTTTTTATATTTATAATAAAAGAACACAATGAAAAATATCCTGATTACCCAAGAACAATTAAATAAGTTAGTTAATATCGTGAAGGAAAATCACGAAGGTGAAGATTCTATAACTAAAAAACAATTATTCACAATTGCCACGTTGGCTTATAAAATGTGGGAATCGATGGATGATAATGAACAGTTGGAAGACTGGGAAGAAAGTAAGATTGCTCAATGTGAGCAGAGTATCATTGCTGTGGTGAAGAATTATATGTATGATGAATTTGTTGATGACAATCAAACAACAGGGATGGATAAACTTAATTATGATGAGTTGGTGATAGGTAAATGATAACCTTATGGACACTAAAAGTTTGAAGTTGATAAAGATACAGTATGCGCTTGGAATAGAGGCGTTAGACAAACTATTGTATCAAAAGATGACGGAGGAAGAAAAGAAATGGACAAGAGAGTTGTCTGAAAAAGTGCCAAATGAAAGCATTATAGATGATTATGACGTTGTTCATGATATTCTACTGGTGGATGAAGAAAACAAAAAGAAAGTAGAAAAAATGCTTAATAGATTGGAGTTAATCTTTGATATCTATGATATTTCTGATGTATATTTCAAATATCCCGAATTAATCGGAAAAAAGTTATTTGAAGATATTGATAGTTTCGTTAAAAGTAATATTTTTTTAGATGATGTGTTAGACCATATCAATGAAGTTGGTCTTGATAACATCAATGAATTCGAAAAAAGATACTTGGCGATAACAGATGGAGATGATTCTAAAAATACACAGTAAAAACCCAATCGTTATACCTTTACCAAAAGGTGAAACAATAGAGGTTTTTTTGGATTATTACGAAAAAGATAACACTGACACAATCTTACCAACTTACCATAAATTCAAAGGGTTTTATTACGATAAACCATCTCTCGGTTACCTCACAGACAAAATCATAAATTACTACGTTTATAAGTTTTTCAAGAGCCACGTAAGATTTTTCTCAATCGAAGGTGATGTTGCCCTGAAATTAGACAAAAGGTAATATTTATAGTAAAATATTCAAATGAAAGACGAATCTAAATTAAAACAAGCCCTCCTCGAAGAAGTTAAGAAGAGAGGATTGTTAGAACAGGAAGAAAAACCATCAGGAGGAATGAAAGACATTATATCGGCGGCATTACACTCCAGAACTCAAGTACATATTTTTCATCTTCAAACGGACTCACAATCATCATTTGCTGAACATATGGCGTTAGGTGGATACTACGATGGTATAGGTGACTTGATTGACGGTTTAGTTGAAAGTTACCAAGGAAAACACGGAATTATCAAAGGATATAGTATCGATAAGACACAAGATTATGAGAACGTAAAACAAGTTATATCTTATCTTGAGAAGGTTGATTCGATTATTGAGAAATCACGTAAATCAGTTAAAGAATCATACCTACAAAATCAAATAGATACCGTTCAGGAGTTAATCTATTCGACATTATACAAACTTAAGTTTTTGAAGTAAAACAATTATTCTTATCTTTGACCCTCACTTAACAGTGGGGGTTTATTTTTTAATGATATTTATAAACAAATGAACAGATTAGATAATTCAGTACTATCATACATTTCTACCGTTTCAGACGTTTCTGATTGCGATTTGAAAATCGAAGAACATGATGGGCAGAAGTTTTTGATTCTATACGTTGATGTCCCAAAAATTGACTACAATAATCCTAGTTTTGATACGAATTATCGTCGAAAAATTTTAGGGACTGACCTTAGAATGGCTCACCGAATACCAGGATTGGTTTCCTCAAGAGTATTTTTAAATCGTATGGTGAATGAAGCAAAAAAGTTTTTTGGAGATGAAATAAAGTATGAAACGGCTTTCTTTCCAAAGAATTACGAGTATTTAGATGAATATGAAAAGGAAATAGAAAAAATTGCTAAGGAAGTTGAACCACAAATGGATATTGAGATTGTTTGGGACCAAGATTATGCTGTACCTATTTTGAAATTTTATTTCAATGGTAAGATGGATATTGAAACAAAAGACAAACTTTCGAAAAAAATAAAAGAAAGAATTAATTTAGATACTTTCAGAACAATTTTGGTTCACAACCCAAAAAAATCTTAAAACTCAACGTAACCAACTGTTCCATCACTTAATTCATCCTCAACGTTTTCTTCATAGTCCAATTCGATTGTTCTTTCTTTAGAATTTATAATGAATTTACCTTGAGAACCCTCATTAATTTCCCAACCACCTGGTAATTTGTCGTAACACCAATCTTCTAAAGAGGCGGGAACTGGTTTATTACCAACACCGAAAACTTCCATGTGGTCGCCAATATAACCTGAATCACCACCACCGTTGAATTCTAATTTTGCGGTATCACCACCCAATTCATTAAATACATCATCCATAACACCCTCGAAATCACCTTCCTCATCGGACCATTCATATTTAGAGTCGTTAGTAGAATATTCTTTGTGATATCCATCAATCTTCAATTTACGTTCATTTACATCTATTTCGAATATTAATGTTCCATTTCCTTCATAATCGTAATAATCTAACATTTCTGTGCCACGAATAATATATTCTATCAAATCACTAATCTTATCGTAAGTGTCGATTCTTGTGCCACTATCTGAATACCAATAGTTATCTACGTAGTCTATAGTACCATATTCGGCTAGATAAACATACCCGAAGGCGGTTTTAGCTCCGTGACTACCACAATAATATGAGAACAATTTAAGTGTTTTTAATTGTTCAGGACTTAAGTTCAAATTTTTTACCATACCAATAAATATTCTAATCTAAATTTAAGTCCAATGTTCGTAACATCCACATTGGTTTTTCTTTGGATTCTATGGCTTGTATCCATTCACGAGCCGATGGTATATGATTATAACAATCCTCCTTAACGTGTTGCTCCCCAACGTAACGAGTATATACAGTTTTACCGTCACTATTTACGAATGACATACCAAACTTCTTTTCACACTCAAATATTCCTTCAGAGTGGTGTCTCATTATTCTATGATATGAACTACCAATCCATGCTTTGGTTTCATCGAACCAATTGTGAATATCTATGTAATCTTCTACCTTACCACCAAACTTTTTGACTGAAGATTTTGCGTGTTGTAATGGGTGAGCCATACCTAAAAATAGTAATTACGATTATATTTATCAATATGAAGTTTATTATTAACGAACGCCAATATAAAATCATAAATGAACAGTTAGGATATTCTTCAGGAGGTTATCCTGAAGTTATGAAAACTAGTCAAAAAGAATTTGAAAAGCAATATCCTACTTTAACAAATTTTTTAAGAGATTTATCCTTATGGTTTGTTCCATATATCGGTCCGTATTTGGTGGCGGCCAAAGGTACTTATGAAGGTATTGAATCCATAAAAAAAGGAGATAATTTTATGGGTATGGTACAATTAATAACCAGCCCTTTGGCATTAGGAAAATATTTGAGGTTTGCCAAATTATACGGAATGGAACAAAATGAATTTATGAAAATGTTAGAAATGATATATAAAAGTGGACTACCTGTTTTAAAAAATGAAGGGGTAGAGCAATTTTTTAGGTGGGGACAACAAAATTTCGGAACGACCAAATTTAATGCTTTTGTCGAAAACATAAAAGATACAACACAATTACAGAGTTTTTTAAACAGTTTAAATGATGAAGAAAAGAAAAAAATTGAAATTAAAAAAACATAATTATGAAGTTTATAATCACTGAAGAACAACAAGATAGATTAAGTGCTTACGACAAAGCTCAAAAAATGTTTTTTAAGTATTGGGATAAGAATGGACCCAAAGTTGACGATATGTTTTTTAAGTTGTTTGGTTTTACCAATTTTGGTTTAGAAATAGGTGGAAATGTCTTGAGGAGGGGTAATATCTATAGAATGTTAATAAATTGGTATGGAGGTAAAAATGCGAAATTAAAGGCGATTGAAATGTTGAAAGAAAAAAACTTCACCGTTAATTATTGTGGTGGTTATAACTTTGATTTTAGTGTTATTGATTATACGGTTGAGGAAGATACGGGTGAAATTTATGTAACTGCCAAACCTGACATTGAAAACGGCACTGTAATATTAATCATGGTAGGAGGTGAGAGTCAATCATTAAAAGATGCTTTGAATAACGAAGAGTATGGATGGGAGATAGAAGGAGAAATAGCCGATTGTATCTATGAATTATTACATCAAAAAATCACAGAAACAACCGGCTATGAGATAGGAGTTGAAAAATTAATTATCGATTAAGAAATATCAGTCGATTCCAACAAAGTGTATGAGAATTTGTTACCGTGAATTTTAGCGGCTTTTCTACAAATTGACATAAACGCATCAAAATCCTTTACTCTTTTGAATACTTGACAACCTTCAGACCAGTTTTCAACCCACTGAGAGTCTTGACCTGCTTTGTGAATATTAATACCGAATACACCAGTATCGGTAACTTTTTCTTCAAAAATTAAATCTTTGTTAGCGTCTCTCCAAACGGTAACTTCACCTAATCTTTGGCAAAGAGCCTCATATTTTCCCTGATGTTTGTCTATTTTCCAAACACCTCTGTATTGGTTAGGAACCAATCTAGCAACACCTTTTTTATTGTGGAATTGTTGAACCCCTTTCTTACCTGGGTCAGTCGTTGCGTTCCAACAGTAAAACTGCCAGTTTCCTGATTCATCTTTGTATGAGATTGTAAGACAATCATCAAATACATTTGTAACTTTGTTTTTAATTGATGGATGACTATTTCTAACACCAACAATGTTAACATCATAACCTTGATTATCTGCGTCTTCAAACCATTTGTAATTCTTTGATTTTACCGCTCTTTCAATTTGTTCTCTTGTGTAGCACATAATAATTATTTTTTTGTTTTATTTAACGATAAATATTTATTAAAATATAAAGTGAATGAGAAAAATCAGACAAATAATATTAGAAACGGCAGCTGAAAGGTTAATTGAGTTAATTAAAGATGACTTAAAAGGTAACAAAGAATATAAAGGTCGTTATAGTTTACCTTACTCTGATTCTAATGATGACATGGTTGATTTTATTATCACTTATCATGTCACCAAAGTTAAACTTTGGAAAACATTGACCCCACAATTTAGTTGTGCTTTTGAAGGCACCGTTTATATATCGGTCGACAACGTTTCAGTTGGTTTTGAAGGAACTGAGGATTGGGAAACCGCACATATACACGACTTACCAAGTTGGGTGGAGGAAGATTTCCAATATTCAATAGAAGAAAGATTAAAAATGTATCCAATCTGTGTAGATGTTGATTATGATACTCAAAAATAAAAAAACCCCTCGTTTCGGAGGGGTTAATTTTTTTAGTCTATCAGTTTAGGCCTTAATTTTATAAGTCCTCAAACAATGTGCTGACCAAGCCAACAGACCGATTAAAATCGGCATGAAGACACCGTAACCTTTCAGATAAGAAAGGTGTAGAGCTACCGCTCCTGACATCATTGCGGTAATTCCAATTGCTCCAAAGATGGACGTTCTTGGATAAACCAAGAGAGCTAATGATGTCAATTCAAAAGCACCAATCCATGTCATGTGAGGAACCAACCAAAATAAAGTTAGATTCATTGTCATTTCCTCTGTGTGAGCAATTTTACCAAAACCGCTCATCCCAAGCATAAACACCACAACTGCGGTGATAAGCCATCCTAAATTTTTAAGTGTTAGATATTTTTTCATACGGCAAATATACACAACAAATGTTATTATGTCAATATTTATGAATATGAGTTTGAAAATGTACGAACAAGAAGAACCAAAGAAATCATCAAAAGATGAAGCATTGTTAAGTTTAATTGATGACTTCAATAATAACGAACTTGATTTAGAATTTTTGGATAATTTCATGGGTGGTTTGGAAAACTTCATATCACTTTTACAAAAGAAAGGTTGGTTAGATTTATTAGACCCTTTTGCTGAAGGGGCTCAATATATTCAAAATTCGTTATTATATTCTTTCTATAAAAATGACCCTGACTTTATATATGAAATTATAGAACATTACTTATCTGATATTACAAAAGTCGGAGAAGAATATTATTATGACGCTGATTATTCCGAACTCGCAAGCATGTTTCAAAGAGGTAATAGAGACATCGGTGAAAAAACAATTGAAGATATTTTGAGCGGTGAATATGATATCTATCAACATGGAGGTTATGATTCGGATGATGAATATAGAGACGTGTATGATAATTTGGACCACTACGCGAAAAGTGTGGTTGATGAGTTTATTGTAAATGAACTCAAAGCTATGGGAGTTCTGAAATTTTCTATATATAAAAGAACACCTGAATCATTAAAAGAAATTGCCGAGGAACAAGGTAGTGAAAATGAAATAAAATTGACCGATGAAATAATCACCCGTTTGATGTCAGATGACGAGTGTCTTGAATATTTGATTAATAAAGAATTGGATGAGGTGAGAAGTAATTTGAATATGATATTTTCAAGTTGTTATGGAGATGGTTTGGTTGATTCGTGGTATAAAAGTTTATGGTATGAATTAGAAGGTGTTGTTGTTGATAATAAAGAAGGGGAGGTTTACACTTATAAAAAATATGGTTGGTCTAAAAATAATACAAGAGAAACCATCACGGCTTACGGTAAAAGATTTAAGGTAACCAAATGTGTTTATGATGTTGTTAAGGGTTGGTTGGATAGGAATAAAGGTAGAGATGGATACAGCGATAATACAATTGAATATTTTGCTACCTACACTAATCTACTTAAAGATTCTATGGATTACGGACCCATGAATTGGTTGAGAGTACCACATTTAGCTGAATGGCCTGACAATAGAGAGTTTGAGAAGTGTATGAATAATAGTGTTGAAAGTTATTTTTAATGGAATACAAAATTGAAGAAAATAGAATCAATAATTTAGTTTTCGATTTCTTGGAAGACTATTTTAAGAGTGATGAGATTCATTACCATAATCCATACGACCAATATAGAGATGAGTGGGGAGATGAGGTTGAGGGCGAAAACCCCAATGTAATTGAATATTATATAGGTGATTACTATGAAGACGATTTATTATTCAGATTATACTTCAAAGATTATTGGACTGGTACAAACTCAACTGCCGACAAGAGAAGAAGTGAATCGCCATTATTAACAATAGCGGATAATGATTTAGAAGATTCATTGAATGGAATGTTCAGCGAACAGAAAGTTTGGGAAGAAGGATTCAAAGTTTGGTTTACTCACAAATTTGATTTGAAAATAAACAGAATTAGATAAATTTGTATATATTTGTAAAAAAAATCAAAAATGAAGAATTTTATAATCACAATCCTGTTTTCACTTCTCACACTAATTTCTTTTTCACAAGATACAAGATTTGGTAGAGCTTATATGTATTACACTGGTTACAATGATGGTACCGAAGTAGTATGGAATCAATACCCAACCAAGTGTGATGTACTAGTACAGATAGAACCTGCTGAAATAAACATTTACAGCGAAATACCGCAAACGTACCACATCATTCAAATTGATGTGAGAGAAGAAAATATGGCACGATGGACCGCAGTTAATAAAGATGGTGTCCGTTGTTATGTATATATGGGAAAATATGGTGAGTCAAATGAATTGGGTCTTACCATAGAGTTTAACGATTACGCTTGGACTTACGTTGTGGTATCTACTGATTAACTTAAATGTCTTGAAAGACAAATCGCAGCTTCTCTAGCATCCTTCCAATCTTTAATAACCTTTTTACCACGTTTATTAAACGGGATAACAGATTTGATACCATCAGAAATCATCCACTTCTTATCAAATGGGTCTGCCTTATCCAATGAATTCTGATAATCGTAATAGAATTTATCCCAGTCTTGTTGAGTGTAATCACTTCTGTTTGGTAAATAATAGTTATCGAAAACTCTGTCACCTATTTTGAACAACGCACCACTACGGTGGGTATAACCAAAATAACCCTCAACATTATCGTTTTCAATTTGCTCGGTCACAAAATGCTCATACTCATCAAGTATATAATTTTTTAATCTAATGTTTGGGGTATATGTTTTCAATTTCAAAGCAACACCGGAAGGGTATTCCTGACAAACATAAAACTTGTTGTTGTAATACCACCAACCTGTTTTAATATCACCGATATACACCCCATTACTTGACATAAATGAATTTGGAAGTTGATTTTCCCCATCTCGGGAAGTATAAGTTCCAATCTTACCACCAGTATATTTGGTAATTAACTTAATACATTCACTATTAACAATCCATCCTTCCTCATTACGATAAGGTATCATACGGCTAACTAATTTGGTAAAACCAAGATTGAGATGTATTTTATTCAATAAACCACCACTACCACCTATGTAATGTGGGTATTTTTCAAATTTTAGCTTTATATTTCCTACGTATGGTGTGTGGTTCTTTATCATACGCAAAATATAATCAAATCTGAACATAAAATCAAACCTTAATATTTATATTATACAATGGAAAATCCCGAATTACCCGAAAATATTAGAAAAGGAGTTGATTTATCTGTAAAGGCCCTCAAAAAAGTATATCCCTTTATTCTTGGTTGGGAATTGAGTGATACTTGGTATCAGTATAATACAACATTATATATTGAGTTAATAATGGATTTTGAAAAACTATCAGAAATTTTTACTTGGGAACCCTCACGGTATTTTATGAATAGAGTAGAAAGGGGTGAAGAAGTAAAATCCCCCGCAACACTGGTACCATTTGAATGGGGTGAGTATGGTTCTGAAGAATTTGAAACAAAATCGGAAATATCACATAAGTTGGGTAAAGACATTCGTAAAGCTCTAAATCAAGCTTATGATTTCTTACCTGATGGATATAAGAAAACTTGGGAAACTAGCTTCGGGAAAAGTCAATCAGAACTCGGAGTTGATTATTACATATTCAAACCCTGATTTTCGTGTAACCATTTAATGGTGATATCACCAATACCGTTCTTATCATTTATAAATGACATCATAGATTTTACCTCCTTTTCAATAATAACCCTGAGTTGTTTATTGGCCACTATTTTACCCCTTCTAAATCCTTTAGGGGGTGAATGCCAAACGTTAGATATGGACCACCACTGACATTCGTTTAAATTAACGGTAATGTCGTATTTGGTGTCATATCGACTATAATAATCCTCAACTACATACTTAAGTTTTTTTTCTTTGACTTTAACCAAAGTAAATTTTCCTTTGAATATTTGAGTTCTAAAAACAAATTCTTGACCCAAGATATATTTTTTGAAATTGCTAATGTTACTCATGAGGCAAAGATATGAAAAAATATTTTATACTTTATATTTATAGACAATGAAACTTCAGAAATTTTTTAAATTATTACCTGACTTTATTAAAGATATTAATGTAGAAGGTATTATTATTAAACATACTGGTGAGTTTATCACCACCCCATACTCACGAAGATATGAAGTTGAAGTTCCGGTATATACGATAGAAAATCCTAATGATTTACCATATACCAAGGAATCTTTGACCACATGGCTGGCGGAAGAGTATTTAGGGTTTCAAAGATTTGTGAATATTTTAGCCGGAGGACCAATAACGTACTTCGTTGAATTTGACAATTCGGTTAAGGATATATACATACCAAAACAAATTAAGGAAGAAATTGATAATTGTTTAGAATCTAAAAATTTCAATAAAGTGGCTTGGAGAAATCCTGAAAGTATCAGAGTTATTGGTGAATTCAAACGGTATAACACATTTGATACTGAAGACGATAGAATTATATGGCAAGTTGATTTTAAACCTCATAGAATTGAAATTGTTGATGAATCCGGAGTATTCAAAAAAGAAGTTAGTAAATCGGACTATGATTACATTTTTGAAACATTGAGAGAGGATATAGAATTTTTCGAAAACAATATCTGGTCTTGTATTCAATATAAATTGGCCAATAGAAAGACATTCATAGATTTTGATTGGATGAGTTGGTATACCCACGTAGATAACGTAAATTACTAACCTTTTCCTTCAACCCTACCCAATCTTTCCCTGATGACATCATTCATTGTCAAATCAGTTTGATTCATAATTTTTTGTAATTCTTGTTCAGTCAATCCTGATAAAATATCTTTCATACCTTATTTCTTTCCACCAAAAGTTTTGATTGTAAAATACCAACTTGGTTTTATGTGTTTTGGGTCTTCTATAACCACATAGATTCTACCTGTTTCTAACCCTGTATTATCATCAGAAACCGCATCTTTACCAACGGCAACTGTCCAAATATATCCCTCTTCATCCTTTACCATACTTTGGATATACATTGAGTAACGGCTAAACCATTTCTCAACAATAAATCCATTGTTAGGTAATCCCTCTGAACTAAGTGTAAGTTTAGATGGATATTTGATACCAATCAAGGTTCCCTTGTTAGAAATATCAACATAAATCGCATGTTTCCCAGCCTTTACCTTCTTCTGTTCCCAATTTATTGAAATGGTGTCAGGAGGAATAAATGTTCCTTCTTCAAATGTTTGAACTACCCACAAATCTGATTTAAAAGACACCGGGTCTTTGTAAGTTTGTGAGAATGCGTTAAGCGTTACTATGGTGAATAGTAATAAAAATACGTGTTTCATTTATTAGGTTTTATAGTAAATATCTTAAACAAAACGCGAGTTAAGATAGACTATAATTTTTTAGTTGTAGTCGGTAGGGGATTCGAACCCCTATGACAAGAATGAAAATCTTGTATCCTAACCCTTAGATGAACCGACCATATGTTAACACCCTCCTTTATCCAACTAACAGGTGTTGTGGCTGTCCTCAATTACTTGAGTTAGGAATAAACTGTCTTGCTCCCCTTCGTGATGGGTCTTACCGACCTTAGTAGTCAACTAGAAGGTAATATATATACAAACCTTCAACTCTTCCCTATGGCTATCACACCATTTCTCATCGTATGGGACATACTATCCGATGATTAGTCGGAACGTGTAGTCAGAACAGGATTCGAACCTGTATTTACACTTTACTTGTATTAGCTGTGTCCGATGGATTGGGTATCAATACATTTCCCTCACCACCTGCTCTTAACCATTAGAGCTACCTGACTAACGAGAGTTATTAAGATTTTTGAATAGGTCTTTACTCTCAAATAAACCTACGAGTAGTCAGGACAGGAATCGAACCTGTATGATAACACGCCCTTTTATATTAACGATTGTTATCTACGTATAGCGTCTACCAATTCCGCCACCTGACTATATTTTTTACTTCGCTCTGCCGTAAATTAAATACCTTTCATATTCACCTTCGGCCAACACTACATACTGACCTGCAATTTTTACTACATACATTCTTTCTTTCATAACATTTTATTTTTTGTAGTCAGGACAGGAATCGAACCTGATATCGCCCATTTGGATGCCTACTCCACCATAAGTGTCTCGGACTTGGTGCGTATGCCAACACGCCACCTGACTATATCTTATTTCAAATAACTTCTACAAATATATGGTGGATTTTCTATCCCACCAAATCTAATTTGTTAAATTTTTGTGGCCAGGGTGAGACTCGAACTCACAACGATGCAACCCTATTACTTCTCGTGTCCAAATGGTTATGGACCGTGGTGTCTTTGGGATGTGATAGCCGTTTCCACATTACGCATTACCTGACCAATTTGGGTGGGTTAATGAGTGGTTTCCCCCACCTCTTTTTACTCTGTATCAATCTACTTGCGAAGTAGTATCAACCTGCGCCACTCTGTGAATTTTAAGGATGAGAAGTCCTCTGTGTTGTAGTGATGACTCTAGTGTCACTAAGCTCTACTCCTTTCCTTTCTCAAGGGAACAACACACAAGTATAGGATAAGTAGAAGATGGGGGAGTGGACATCTACTTTTACGATTGGCGTTTCTCGCTATTGTGCTAGCCCCAAAATCCCAATCAACCTTTTAGTATCTCAAAGAACTTCTACAAATATAAGGAGAATCTTTTATTCTACCAAATCTTTTTCAATTACTTCATCCCAATCCTCAACCACAAACTTCAAACTAATCCACTCAACATCATCTTTGTTATTGTATGTGGCGTAAAATCCGCCTATTGCAATTGACATCTTTTCCTTAACGGCTTGTGTCAATAATCTTCTTGCCTCCGTGCGAATTTCACATTCATCGGGAACCCTCATACCGTCATCAATACTTATCCATTTCCAATCGAGAGCTACCATTACCTTATGAACTCGACCAAAGTCAAAGTAGTCCATAACTTTACCAATTGCGTTAAATTCTTTTTCTTTCATTTGACAAATATATGGTGACTTTTTTAGATGACCAAATCTTTTTTTGTGATTTTACTAAACTCGTAACCTTCGTGAAACATTCTATCAAGAAGCTCAACAGTGATTTCATCAAGGTCAATCATACCAATCATTTTGCTTTTTTTGTAAACGCCAACGTACTCCATAGTTTTTATTTTTAAGTAGGCAAATATACAACAAAATAGGTTACGGTAACATTAAGTTATTGACAAATTAATTAAAATTTGTAGTCGAATGTTAGGCCATCATGGCATACAATATTCTTATCAACGATATCCCTCAATTTATCGGTAGGATAAGGACCCATTAATCTTTTTTTACATTCTTCTACATTATCTTCCATTAGGTCAACACCATATGTGGTGGATAATGCTTCTTCTAATGAACATCCACTTCTTTCCATCTTTCGTATAACAATCTCACCCAAAAACTCACCATCACCGCAGCTGTTATCAATGAATGTTTTGGTTGGGTCAGTGAATAATGACGGCTCTTGTTCTTCTAACTTATCAATCATTTCAATAACTAAATGATTGGGAGTAAAAACCTCGGCAGTTTGCTTAATCCTAAGTTTGTCCCTATCAACACCGGACATATAAGTTCGGTTTCTAATGTGATTAATATAATCATTTAACATTATTTTCAATATATTGAATTTCTAAGTCAGTTAATTCAAATTTTTTGTATAAATCATAATCACTATAATTTGTGTCACTTGATATTTTTGGTATATTTTTGAGTACTTCACCGTGAAAAAATCCTGAAAACTTACTCAAATTTAAACAATGTTTATATAGTTTTGTATTTAGCAATTTAATCAAAAATTCCGCATCCGCTTTGGAGTCAAATATGTGAAAAAAACTGTGTTGAGTTGTATTACAATTAGTATCTATTATAGGATTTAGATATCCACTGTCACTAATTACTACTTTTAATTTGGGATAATTTTCAGTCATAAAGCTTGAGTAGATTATTTTGCTGGCGTGATATGTTTTATATTTAAAAACATCATCTTTAGTAACCGATAACAAATGTTTTTTGTTAGTTTTATGTAATTGACTATTACTTTCAAAGGTATACTTTTCTTTTTTGGAAAAAAATTTATTAAAAATTGAAAAATCAATCGGGTTAGATGAGTTAGGTAATATTTTATCTTTAAGACTTATGGATTCTCCACCAATTTTACACAATCCATCATAATTTTTAGACCAATAATAATAACAAGCTTGAGTACCCACACCAATAAAAGGGGATTCATCGAATATTTTTAGTAATTTTAAACCTCCACTTTCATACATTTTTTTCAAAACTAAGTGATTTGGTGATAAAAAACTTGGTGGAGTTATAAAAAAAACATTATCGGAAATTTCCATAGATTTTATAATAAATTTGGACCAAAGGTTATTAGCACCGCCTTTACCACCACCCTTACTTTTACCGTTATTATCAACTTCTTGATATGGAGGGTTACCAATCACAACATCAAATTTCATTTTAATTTTATCACTTAAAAAATCTTTATGATGGATATTAACATAACCTCTTCTTTTGAGTTTGTTAATGTATTTTATACGGATTTCATAACCGTAAACTCTAGATTTAGCGTCCAACTCACTATATCCATAAATATCAACCAAACGTCTCACAATCTCAGAAAGGAATGTCCCTGTGCCCATGCAAGGGTCTAAAAAGTTTGATTTTGAATTTAACCATACATCTGAAGGAATCTCATCTAAAATAAGATTAACCAATTCGATAGGGGTAAATACTTCACCTTTAGAAGGGTCTGGCTTCCATTTTTTTAAGTTGTCCATCTTACAAAGATAAAGTGTTTTCTTGTTTGTTGTAGGACGTAATAATAGTGTTCAATAGTTTCTCAGACAAGGCTCCACCGAGGATGAGTTTTTTAACCGTATAAGAGTTAACACCAACTTCATAAATAAGCTCCTCACCTAACTTCTTATCCTCAATCATATCAAGTACTTCAATAATGTTGTTTGATTCACAGTTGTTAATTTCAGATATCTCAACAATGTTTTTAACTATATTTGATAATACTTCTTTCAGTTTAATTCTGAGGTTATCAATTACAACAGTATTTTGAGAAGAATTGTTTTCAGTCTCTTCATCTACTGACCTTTTAACTTTAGATGAATCAATACCTTCAATTTTATCTTTTGATGAGTTATCACTAATCTCAACACCTGTCAATACTTTTACCATTTCTGAATCATTTATAACGGAATCGACATTAACTGATTCTGAACCGATACGAATAAGTGAAGTAGAGTTAACTAATTTGTCGGCATATTCATCTAGAACAATCGGAGACATAACACCATTATCATTAACAAATATATTTACAGAACGAAGGACTCGTAAAATGCCATCGGTTAATTCTTGAACCTGAACTCGTTCACCTTCATATACCAAATATTCATCAATCGGACTAATCTCTTCTCTATTAGGGTCAAGTGACAATGATATAACGTTACCAATGGTTTTAGGTTCACCATTATAAGTTAAACCTGGTGTTAATACCCTTGAAACTTTTTGGGCAACTGACGAATATGAGCCTCTATCAAACATTAACATTACCGTATCGATTTCAGGTATAGAGAAACTTCTTGAAGCCATGTCCTTACTTATGAAAACAACTTTCTTTCCTTGTCGTTTAGCAATTGCCACAATCTCCTTCGCCTCCTTCTCCGATTCGCGGTTAGAGGTTTCATCGCTATTAAACAATTTAACCATATATTGAGGTCCTAATGTATCTTGAACTAGTTTATAAAACTTATTCTGTTCCTTACGATTAGGAGTACTGGCGAAAATCATTGTAACGTCTTTAGGAGATAACTCATCGGTATTTAAATCAACCAAATAAGTCATTCTACCATTATATGCACCAAATAATGATTTAATCAAATCAGTAAGAATACCTTTAGATTTTGAAACATCCATTAAAAGTTTATTCCAATCTGTACGGTACTCTTCAGGTATAGAATTAAATCTATCAATAATACCACCAATTGATAACTTTAAAAACTGAGGAGTTACGATACCACTTACCGATGATATGGATTCAGTTTTATTAGACAAATTGGCTTGTGACGGATGTAACCCATTCTTAACCATAAGCATGTCGGTATACGACCAATGGATTATGTTATCACGAAGATTTGTAAGAGGGGCTGATACTTTCTCAAGACCGGTACCTGACATGTAAATATTCAAGTGGCAATCCAAGTACTCAATCTTATCTAAACTATTAATCCTGTGAGCTCCGAAGTCGGCTTCATCTATAATTGACATCTTTTCATTTGACGGAATATTTCTTAATGTTTCTAGCTTAGACTGATGTTCGGTCATGTGAAGAGAGGCGGCGACCACAATCATCTTATCACCGTAGTAATCATTGATTGATTCTTCTAAATCAGTAATATCGTCAACGAATACCATTGAGTCCGAAAACCCTTTAAATTTATAAAAATCAACTTCAAATGACGAGATTGCGGTCAGAACGTAGCTAGGAATAATACAAACCTTAATACCTTTTTCAAGATATAAATTTTTAATCAGATTTAAAGACCATAATGTTTTACCGAATCTTGGTGCTAACTCTAAAGCAAAATCAATTTTTTTATATCCCGATTGAATTTCTGAGTTGTATTTGTTTAGAAACAAATCACTTACAAAAGATTGAAAAAAACGAGTTTTAAATTCTACACGAGTATCTGAACCTGATTCAGATATTATTTTACTAACAGATGCCACGACTTCATCGTCAGATTTGAATCCACCAACCCATTCACGGGTTACTTTATGATAACCTAAAAGACGCAATGATTGTCTTACTTCATGGTCTGATAATGTAGTTTCACATTCAAAAATTGTTATAAATTCTTCAGATGAGCCGGTTTTTTGTTGACCAATTCTTTTTTTGGCGGTTTGTTTTCTAGACTCACCAATTTTGTATCGACCAAGTGACCTGTTGTATTCAGTGGTATAAATGTAGATTGTATTCATGATACAAATGTAATGGTAAAAAAGTTAACTAAAGTAAATCCCTCAAATGACGCTGAAGTGTAAAGTATTTTACTCTCCACTCATTTGCTTCATCCATATACTTCTTCATCATAATAGAATCGTTATAACGAAGATTTTCGATTCTATCAATTATTTCATTAGAAAGATTAAACTCTTTAAGGTTTCTTTCCCAATGGCTACTCAATGGTAGTCTTTCTTCTGTAATGTTTTCCATACCTCAAATATACTTGTTAAACAAATTTTCTAAAGTATCAATGTCATCAACTGACATTTGATGATATTTTTGAGAAAGTGATGTTAATTTCTCAACAAACTTTTCTTCCTGTGAGGTCATTTTAGTTTCATCAGGAACACCAAATTTACTCAAATAACCCTGATTAGAAAGGTACTTCAAAAGATTTTCAATATCTCTTGTACTACAAGAATCAACAAATTCATCAATTTCTATGTCAACATCAATGTCGACTGTGGTGTAAATGGACGCCATAATTATTTATTTTTTTCGGTTTTGATTGTTATTACTAAAACTAGGAACAAATATACGTAAAAAGATATAATTGCCAAAGCAAGATATAAATTTTCATTCGTTGTCATCGAACAAACTTAAATAAAAAAAACCGAATGGTCAAATTACTGTGGAATAATATCAGAACAAGTTTCTAACAATTGAATCAAACCAATGTTGATATCTTCTGACTCTAACTTCTTGATGATTCTTTTTAAACTTAAACCAACGATGAAGTGGTCCACACCACCTGCAGTGATTAAACCTATGAAGGCGAATGCCCATATTGCCAAAGGCCACGATTGACCCATTATTGCTATAGATAAGACCGCAATAAAACTAATACCAAATGAAGTTTTTATTACGTTTTTATTTCTCTCCATCCATCTTAAGATTCCTAAATCAAAGTATTCCTCACTGAATACTTTTTTTACTCTGTTAATTTCTAATTGTGTCATAACTTTAATCTTATTTATATTCATCAGGTATTATTCTCAAAACTTCTTCATCACTAACTCCACCCTTAATGTATTCAAAACTTTTACCATTTATTGATTCGGCATATATCCAAACCATTTTATCGTTTAACTTATTATCATTGAATGAACCTACGGCAACTTCACCACCCATATCTGACAGGTAATCATCCAACCAAGTTAATAACATTTGCATGAGTGCTGGTGATTTTTGAATTTCAGGTATTATAACATCAACCGTGGCGTTATAATGATTAAAATCGTCTACATCTATTGCTTCTAAATCAGTCAATATAAAATTCAAAGAAAACATAACCATTTCTCCGTCCTCACCCTCGGCGGAACAATCCATAGAACCACCAAGTTTGGTCTGTATCATCGCATATAAATAAGGATATTTTTTTGTTACATTCAATAACTCATGAACACTACCAAAGAATTTGGCAACATCAAAAACACTTTGACCCTTGTCTAACATTGATATTATGTTTTCGGCAACTCTGCTCATACCGTATAAATATCCCCAAGTATTATTTAGGTTTTTTCAATATTTATATTAAACGTATTTAGAATGGCAAAAGCAAGAAAAGAAACAAAGAAAAAAGGTAACCGTGTGAATATCGTTAAAAATCTGAAAAGGATTGAAGAAAACGATAGAGTGTTGAAAATGTTGGTTGAGAAGATGGTGACCAAAAAATAAACCACTTAAAAAACAAAAAAATGGATTTTCCTTTATTGTGGGCATGTATTTGGAAAACTTGGAAGTATCATCTTTCAGGTTGTATGTTTATTTTAACAATGTATATCTTTAATGAATGTGGAGTTTGGGAAGATGAGTTCAGTCTTTGGTATGTTTATGGACCTGTAAGTTTACTTATTCCACTTATCGTTGTGGTACCAGCCATTCTAATGGTCAGAGATTCATATAAACATTACTTGGACATAAAAAAATACTATCCCAACGGATATAAAAACAGAGAAAAGAAATGAATCTAATACATGTAATTCTATGTTTGATTGGTGCGGGATATGCTAAAGGTAGATTGGACCATATCGCTGACACAGGACAAAAGGGTGATGATTGGAAGAACAAATATAAACAAAAGGACGGACAACTCGTACCTTCAGGAAATCATTGGTGGTACTTTGGTTTATATAAACCAAACTTTCAAGAAAGGTTTCCATTCAGTTCAACTGTTATGGTTTTCGTAACTGATAGATGGCATTGGTGGCAATTTGCTATGTTGAGGTATTTTTATTTGGCGATTGCTTATGGCGTTGCGGATAACTTTATACATCAGATGTTATTGACATTTGTGGTATTCCCCATTGTTCTTGGAGTGACATTCGAGTTAGTATATAAGTGTAAGAAGAAATGAAATTTTTAATCACCGAACAACAAAATGAAAAGATAGTTGAGTTTGTGCTTAACAAAGAAATGCCCAAAAAGTTTGATTGGTGGAAAGGACTCAAAGTAGTTGACTTTAAAAGAATGATGACCCTAAGACCCAAGCTTGTTAAATTGGAAGGGGTTTTAACGGTTGATTCAGAATGGGCGGATAAACAGTGGCCAAGATTTAATCGTGATAAAGAACCATCTTTCGGTGATATAGAACACCCTACGTTGTTATCTGAAATTGTTTCAGTTGGAGAGGCGGATGACGTTAGAGATGCTATTAGTGATGTTCTTACTTATACGTTGGGTGAAGAAACATTTACACCATCATTAAACCATATAGAAATTAAGTTACAATACTCTGATGATACTGACAAATAAGTTATTAGATAAGTTATTAAATAGTGATTTAATCAAACAGGTATATCCTATGGTTGACAATATTAAAACCAGAGTGCTTTGGGATGGGGATGAAGAACTTCCTTTTTATGATATTGCTGTAAAAATATACGTTAATGATGAGGATATGACCACGTTCAATATGTTTGAAAAAGGGTTGGACCCTCATTATTTAATTGACTTTTATATGATAGATTTACTTAAATTTGTTAATGTATCAAGAAGAGAACTTAATCAAGTATATATTAGAGTGCTCGGCCCAAATGGGGAATCAATCTATGGTGAAATTGGTATAGTTTAATAATATGAATCTGAAAGAAACAATAAAAAAAATATTAAGGGAAGAGATGAGACCTTATAAAGCAATGAGAAGAACTAGCTTAATTGATAGTGAAATCGTAAGGTTATTAGATATAGTATATTATGATAAAAGAATTTGTGGAAGGTATGAGGACGCGGACATGTTTGTTCGTGTTGTAACTGAGGCTGTGGTCGAGAACCTATACTTCAATACATTTTATATGATGGATGATACGTCAGAAGAATGGGAGAAATCAGTTGATTTTATATATGATTATATCAAAGATAGCCACGGAAAAAATCTAAAAGATTACTTCAATAATATGTGTAATGAACGGGTTGAGATAGATGAATCACTAGTAACGGAACAAATCGAAGATTTTGGAGAAAAAACCAAATTAGAAAAATCAGTAATGAGATTTATTAATGCGTATCTTAAAGGTAAAGAACTACCTGAAAACTTTTATGGTGTTGTTGCCGACACATTTGGTGGAAAATACGGAGAAGGTTGTACCATCACATTTTTAATGAAAAAACCATTCAAAGTACAAGACTCGGATGATTTACAAGAATTGGGGTTAGATGTAAAAAAATTAATCAAAGATTTTTTTTCAGATGAATTTAGATATGGTATTAATATATCAACAACTACCGTCGAACACTATAAAGAATTAAAAAATCGTTTCTTTAATAAACAGAAGGGTGAGTTTACTGAAGGCGAAATAACAGAAAAGTGCTGGCCAGGTTATACACAAAAAGGAATGAAGACAATGTTTGGTAAAAGATACCCAAACTGCGTAAAGAAAACAAAGAAGAATTAATAAACAGGAGGTTTGTCTCGTTTGGGATAAATTGATACCTCATCAATATCAACTCCAAACTTTTCGCTAACCCAATCGGCAACTATATCTATTACTTTTGTTTCCCTAATCAAAATCATCTGACGCATTGTGTCGATAATATTAGGATGTACTTGTAACAGTCCATGACCGTAATGTTTTGTCCCTTCACCACCTGGACCCCAATCGTCGTATTCACCAGTCCCGAAGAAGTAATATGCGATTTTTTCAGAACCTGTATTGGCGAACAATTCAATTCTATATGCGTCAGGATTGTGGGCATTTACAATTTTTTTACCATCTGATTCTGAAAACTTCTCATCTAAATAATTGTAGATGATTGAATGTAATTGACCTTGTGTAATAAAGTATCTCATATAATATAAATACAAAGATAAATCATTTCCGTTTTATGACAAAAATGGGAATAAAAGGAAATAAAAAACCCCACTCATGAGGTGGGGTTTAATTTTATTGTTTTCTTAATTTGGCTCGTTTGATTGTAGGGGAGTTCTTGGAATAGAACTTTTTATACATAGGGTCGATAACATCATCATCTACATCCCTAGTAGAGATGTTCTCAATATCAAGTTCATCATCTGAATATTCTTCGGGTTCACCCTGATTCATAAAAGAATTTTTATACCACTTTCCACTACCCATAGATGATGGGTCATGGTAGAGATAATCATTATCCTGTTCTTCTTCACTTTCTTTTATAATTCTTTTAACGAGTTTAATCAAATCAGATTCAGTTAATCTTACAACTTTTTTCATAGCATAATTTTTATATATAAATATACCCACCTTTACTTAAATACCATTTTCAACTATCCTTACCACAGAAAATAAAAGTTAAACAATAATACAATGGAATTATTAAAGTCATTACAGTGGAGATATGCCACAAAGAAAATGAATGGGGAGAAAATCCCCCAAGATAAGTTAGACCGAATTTTAGAAGCAACACGACTTGCTCCAAGTTCATACGGTCTAACACCATACCAAATCATTGTGGTGGAGAATCAAGAACTAAAGGAGCAACTTGTGCCGGCTTGCTATGGTCAAACACAACTGGCCGACTCATCTGCGGTATTGGTATTTGCAACATGGGACACAATCACGGAATCATCTGTGGATAAGTACATGAATGAAATCGCTACACAGAGAAACATCAGCGTTGATATGTTGGGAGATTTCAGTGGTATGGTTAAAGGTACGGTTAATAGTTTGACCGAAGAACAGAAAATCACATGGGCTCAAAAACAGGCATACATCGGACTTGGATTTGCTTTGGTTGCTGCGGCAACGGAAGAAGTTGACTCAACACCAATGGAGGGATTTGTTCCGACAAAGGTGGATGAGGTATTGGGTCTTAATGAAATGGGTCTGAAGTCATGTGTTATTCTTACATTGGGTTACAGAGATTCGGACAATGATTATCTATCGGCTCTGAAGAAAGTAAGATGGGATAGCGAGAGTTTGTTTTTGCGTAAGTAATTTAACAAGAACATTAATAAGAATGGGGACTCAATTTGGGTCCCCTTTTTTCTGTATATTAGGTATTTATTATAGTATGAATCTCAAAGAATCAATTAAAAGAATATTAAGGGAAGAAACCGATATACCACTTAAAATTAGAAGGAGGATTTTACCCAAACTAATTGAAAATGCGTTTCAAACGGCATTGGACGGTAATACAATGTTGAAAACCAAGCCAGGTTCCATGTTACACAAAGCTTCTTTTATAACGTTCGCAAATTTCGTTATTGATGATATGGTTGAGTATATGGAGGACCAAATAAACATGGATGGAAATTCATATTATTATGGTAATGACGATGCTTATATCGAAGAAGTGAGAAACCCGCTCCTTAAACATTATGGTGATAGAATAAAAAAGAGATATGATGATATTGTTGGGGGGGATGTTTTTGAATCAGTATTAGAAGAAACAAATATACCACTCCAAGTTAAAAGGAGGATTAATGGTGACTCATTGGCCGAATTAATACATGATATTAAAAGTTTAATTGATTCTGGCTACGATGAGTCAGATGCGATATACGATACGGTAAGACAATTTATCGCTTCAAAACAATTCAAACTTAACAATGATTCAGAACAATCTTATTGGGATTCATACATTGAAGTGGAAGAACCATTAGTTGATTATCTGAAAAGTAAATTGAATATACGAGAGTCCGTATTAAGGGAAGAAACCGAAGAATATAAAGTAAAATTGGTTACAAATATAATCTATACTTTATATGATAATATATCATTTATAAAACAATCAACTTTCAACGGAAAACCTTTACTTATAATTTATTTTGACTCTGATGATACTGCAGCAAACATTGAGTCGTGGTTTGATGAAAAAATATCAAGAGATATTGAGGAATGGACTTCAGGAAATATTGTTGTTTGTCCAGATTGGATATTTAATTGGGATTCGAGAAAGAAAAATGCTGATGTGTTTATAAACACTGAACTTATAAAATATGATAACTTGGGGAATGTTGTTAATGAGTCAATATTAAGGGAAGAAATGAGCTCAATGATGAGAAGAATATTCAGAAGGGTTGACCCCGAAAAGATGGACGGAATATTCGGAGAAGGTCTTGATACAATGACAACAAGATACATTCAGAACCAACATAATTGGCACGCAATGAACTTAGATAAGTTTAAGTCAGGTATTGTATCATATGTTATTGTTGATTTATGTATGAAATACTCTGACGTATGTTTTGGAGCTGGGGATTTTTACAACCAAGTATGGGAATTCTTATTGAGTCATTATTCGGATGTAATGGAAGAAAGATGGAATGAGATTATGTCGGGAGAGGTTAATGAATCGGTATTAAAGGAAGATAGAAAGGCAAAAGAAACTATAAGTGATTTGGTTAAAGAGTTTGGTTTGATTAAAACTTCAGATATGGTTGGGTTGTCGATATCACAAATTGTTAAAGTAACTAATATACCGATTGATTCAGATACCGCCAACCAAATTTTGGTCGAAATGATGAATAACGATGAATTGAAAACCAAATACAAAGATTTTAATATTCACGCAAGTTCAAATGACGTGTTTTATTGGGAAGCAATGGTAAAAACAGGACATTTCCATGATGATATGATTGAAAACATAACAGTTGCGGCAACACCATTTTGGGATGGAGTCAAATATACACCTGTTGAAATAGAATGGTATACATTACTTAATTATTATGGGGTAACTGTTTATGAAACATCAGGTGAAGGAAATTTTTATAAAGAACTTAAACATCAAACAAATTTTGAAAGTGTTGATGAGTTATTGAATTGGTATGAGGAATTCTATTTACCTGAAGTGTATAATATGGTAATGAATACGTTATTACCAAAAATGCATAAGTTGGTTGATTACGAAATAAAACAAAGAGGTTAGACGATACGTCCGCTTCTTACATCAAAGACCTTATAGTCGGGGAGCATAGATTCAAAAGCATCAGAGATAAAGTATTTACCATTGGTCATCCAAACAGGGTGAGGTAACATCTCCTCAAAAAACCCATCATACTTATGGCTGTAGTATAAATCACCCGTTTTACCATCACTAAAAATAGAAAACATCATCATAGGATTACCGGCTGAATCGTATAGGACAATTCTATTACTATCCTCACTATATGATTCAATCTCATCAACAATATAAGGAACGATGATATGTTTAAACTTATTGTATAGGTCCTCATACTCAAAATCCATCCAATGACGTTCAAGTTCGGATATAAGATTAAGTTGTGATTCGGTGATAAGGTATTTCATATAAGATAAATATTACATTGATAGTTCGGCGTCACCTATCAGACCACCGTATACTTTGACATCCGAAGGTTCAATCTTACCGGAGTTAGAGTTTTCCTCAACAAAATGGGTGAGAATTAATTCGGCCTCATCCTTATCAATAGAAAAGAATTCACATACACTGTTTATAAAATCTTCGGATATTATTAAAGTACCTGACCTTCTTCTATACCTCATAACGGCGTGTGTATCGTCTAAAGAATAAACAAAACTTATATAACTTGTCCAATAAACCGCCTCAAGATTTAGTGAATTAATATAATTAAAAATAATACTGTTTAATTTAGATTCGGTGATTAGGAATTTCATATAAGATAAATATAATTAATACCCAACAATCGGACTGGCAACTTCCACATTAATAGATTTTATTCCGAGTTTATTTTCAATCCATTTATTAATTACATTAATGGAGTCCCCATAATCTAAAGAAAAGAATTTGCTAACTTCGTCGACCAAGTCGTAGTGTATTGTACACCAGCGGTCTTTCGGATGATATCTAACTTGAGCATATTCATCATCTTCAGAGTTGACATAGTATAATCTATTCCCCATTTTAATTACAACGAAGTCCTGATTGTCAAGATACTTAAAAACTATACTATCAAATTTAGATTCGGTGATAAGATATTTCATATAAGATAAATATATGTAATATTTATTATCATATGAGTATTAAAGAATCCATAAGAAGAATATTAAGGGAAGAAACTTTACTTAAAACCAATATAAAAGACATGATTTCCAAACATGGATTTTATATAACGTCCAAAATGTTAGGTGGAGTTGATATTATGAATAGTATTCTTAATATAAAAGGTTCACAGGAAGAAATGATTTTCATTGTTAAAGCCATAATGGAACATGATGTTGAAGTTTTGGGTAATGTATGTAACTATCAAATAGTTCCGACCATGTACTCATTTAAACTATATGTAGAAATACCAAAATATTATCCCAACCATTCCGATGATTATTACCCAAACAAACAAAAAACATTTGAGGCGAGAGATTATATATCTGACTTAATAAAAAAGTTTGGAAATGAAAAGGTGAGAGGATATAATATATACGTTCAGGTAGGAAATTGTTAAATTAGTCAGCTCCGTAATCAGAGAAGATATAGTCAAAATCAAAATCAATTTTGGTTTTAATCCATTCACCAATAATATTCAAAGCGGTCTCCAAGTCCAAACTAAAGAATGATGCGACCTCAACAACTAAATCTGAACTTACAAAACATTCTTTATTAACACGATTTGTGTTGATTGATATATATCCACCACTTTCCCAACTCTCCTTAGAGTCCCAAAAGACATAACCAGAGTGATACTTCATTTTATAAAAGTCCTGGTTATTTAAGTAGTCAAAGACAAGATTAGTAAGTTTAGATTCGGTGATAAGGAATTTCATTCGGTTTTAACAATTAATCTGTGAGAAGACCCACTGTTGATAGTGTTTTCTATTTTACCAACCTTAATACCCAAAGTATCACTAACCCATACTTTTATTATCTCTAAACAATCCAAATCATCAATAGAGAAGAAATCAGATAATTCCTTAATTAAATCATAATTCACATATACCCAATTCCTAACAAAACCAAAAGAGTTTATGTGATAAACACTAATCTGAGCGTAAAGGTCGGACTCATTGTTTAAGAAGTATATGTAGTTGTCAAATTTCTTCTTGTTGTCATATACTATAAAATCCTGATTATCCAAATACATAGACACTGTATTATACAATTTAGATTCTGTGATTAAGTATTTCATATGATAATAAATATGATTTAGTTAGGTATTACCAACGCATAACCTGAACTCGGAGCAACACCGATGCTTTCGACCTCCATTTTTATGATATTCTCAACCCATTTAACAATAACTTTATCAAAGTCAGAATCTTGTAAAGAAAAGAACATAGAAATTTCATTATATAAATCGTAAGATACGTAACACCGACCATCTTTGTCAAATCTTATTTGAGCATATTCATCTGATTCAGAATTGACAAAGTATATGCTTTCTCTATTTTTAAACCGAATAAAGTCCTGATTGTCCAAATACTGAAGGATAATACTATCCAATTTAGATTCGGTGATTAGGTATTTCATATGATAATAAATATAAAGAAATTACGAACTAAACAAACTCACTCATTCATCCCCCACTTTGTGGGTCGTTCCGTTCCACTAGCGTTTCACTCCACTGATGTATTCGTTCATTTGTTTATTTCCTAATTTCTCCCCCATTAATTAAGGACACATATGAGGGGACAATATATTATACCTTATGGTATAATACTGAAAGGTATAAAAGAATACCCTATCGGGTATTAATTTGTGGTATACATGTGGTATTATACCTTATCGGGTATAGAGTAACCCACAACCCACACTATATTGTGATTTATATGTAACATTGTAATGTTATGATAACAAACTATGGTAAATCCATATTATAGTGTGATTTTAACAGGGTTATATAGTTGTCCCCATATAAGGTGTCAGTGTTGAAGGGGAATATAATACCCCACTAAAGTGGTCTCGTTGAAGAATTATTAATGGTCTATTTAGGGTCTATCCTAACACACTACGTGTTTCCCCGCTCCACATACTATAACTTACATTTTTTGCTGGGGTTTATATACATATAAAAAACTGGTCCTTACGACCCCTACAGAGGGGAAAAATCCCCATTCTAATACCCTACATGACCAATAGTGGTGGTAAATTGTGGTAAGACATGGTGGTAAAAGGTGGGAGAAAAGTGTCAGAGGGGATTATCCCCATCGTCAAGTGAGACTGACATTTTGACAAAATCAAGTTTTTTAACATAATTAACAAAGAAAAATTACACCTGACATGATGTCATCCCCAACCTGATTGACTTTTTACTACATGTTATTATGTTTAGTTATATGTACCTTAATAACTTTAGAACCGATGTTACAAGACACGGGGATGACTACATCGTTAATTATGAGGGTGATGACTCATATGGACATTGTATATACAAACAGTTAGACCTTACGGGGAGTAACAAACCTATACGACAGAATGTGATGTTATTAACACACTGTCAGATGGGGGGAATAATAGATAACATAAATAAAAAGTCCCCACTCAAAGAGGGGGACCATGACAACCTGTCCAAAGAGATTAGGGAACACTCGTTATCTATTTTGACATCTTACCTCGAAGGTCAGACAGAAGATAACGATTAAGTTTCTTCTCCATCTTTCGAGCTTCCACTTCAAAGGGGTTGTTCCAATAACCAAACTCTGCGTTGGCCGAAGCATACTTGGTGGTGACAGGTTGTAAGTAGTGAGTATATTCATGAATGAAGGTGGAGGTCAAACGTCCAACTGTCTTACACTCATTCACACATATGCGAATGTGATTAACGTATGGACAATAGAAACCATAGAACCCTTCCCCATCATTACCATAAGAATATGTTAGGTCGCTACGCTTTCTGTTATTAACCCCCATATTCTCATGACACCATTTAGCACAGAACCGAAGAACTTTCTTTACTTGTTTCTTGGATAAGGTTGAGGTTTTTGTGTTGCTGTACATTGGTTTTCTTTTTATAGGTTATCTTTCCGAGTTTCGATGAGTGGATATTGTAGAACTTTAATAAGGTATGAAGGAGGGTATTGTTATATGACCAATAGATATCGTTGTTCCTTCTACGGGTGATGAGAGCTTGACTACGTCCCCACTGTTTATAGTTGATACACATCTTGGAGTCCTCAATGATATCAACTTCAACATTGACAACACCCCAACTATAACCTTCCCCATAGTTATATGCTAGCTCCCTAATGGAAACGAAGCGAAAGGTTCCCTTCATAGTTCCATACTCAAAGGGGAAGGTCTGCTTACCGAGTCCCTTCTTAATAATCTTGGTGAGTTGTTTGTTATCCATGACACAAATATACGGCGAAACTCTTCTCCCACAATGGAATAGTCAAGTAGTTATCAACAAATAAAAATGTTAAATCTCTTGGTTGGTATTCATTCCCGCCGTAACTTTGGTTGATGCTTTTCTGTGTGGGGGAAACAATAAAGCATCATGCTAAGTTACGGCCCCCAAGGTTATCCACCAAACAATTTAACATATAAACTTCGTTCCTCAGGTCGAGAAGTTATTAACAATGCTTGTATATGTCCCCATTCTGACATGACATCATTAGAGACCATTACAGACAGGGGGGACCTATTCTGTCAGACTGTCATAACGGTAGGGGGACTCCCTCATTTACCCCCTATACACGGGGGATACCCCTCCCCTCCCCGTATCCTCCCCCCATATATGACATTTTGACGGTCAAAAAGGGGGGGATAATCCCCTAATCAAAGTATGTATATAAAAAAACTTCCAGAAAAATTTTTGGAAAATTTTGGGTATTTATTATAAAACACTAATATGAAAAAAACAGTTAGACTTACAGAATCAGATTTAGTTAATTTGATTAAGAGAATTATAAAAGAAGAAGAGGGAACGGACTTATCTAATGTTAGAGCCGAGTTTATAGATTTAATAAAGAGTATGAATTGGGAGTTTAATCCAAATCATAACATGTCAGGGTTTGCGTTTGTCCCTAAAAAAGGGGACATTGGATATAGTGGGTTTAAGCAAGACAGTTTCAATATGTATATTGGCAAACCATTAATCTTTAATGGTAGTGATGATAATGAATATTGTTATTTAGATAAGAATAATAATTTTGTTCTCAAGAGATTTGGTAAAAAGTCAACCTCCCCTTTATCATCAGGGATTGGTGGTATTAAGAATTTATTGTGAGATATTAACCCCTCCGATGATAGTATTGTCGGACCGACCCCTCCCACAAAGAGGGGTTTTTTATTTTCCCGTATATTGACCCCCCATTCTATAAAGGTCCCATATACTGAAAAAAAATTTCTGGAAAAAATTTGATAAATTGGGAACTGTGTATTATCCTTATACTCTATGAAAAATTTCTTTATTAAATATAAGAAACCTATTGTGGTAACATTGTCTATAACCATCCTTCAACTGCTTTTTGGGTTTGACCCCAAGTTTACATTGATTAATATTATTTGGTTATTTCTATAATTTTTTCCCTTCGGGTTGTCAATCCCCCTACCCCCTTTTTTGTTTTATGATATATTTATATATAAAATTAATAATATGAAAAAAGTTATAAGATTAACCGAATCGGATTTAGTTCGTTTAGTAAAACAAGTTATAAATGAGCAATCTATTCCTGAACCCGAAAAGATTTCCGCTGACCATGCTAAATTTGAGGAATATGTAAAGACAAAATGGGGTTGGAAGGAAGACCCTTATGCTTCAATTGACTTTGAAGGAGGTGATAACAAGTTTACAATATGTGATGGTCCGTGTGGTTCACTTATTCCTGGTACAGATGTTAATAGTGTTACATGGGATGGAAAAACTAAAACGGTATATGGAACCGTATCATTTGGAGTTGACCCCAAACCAATTTCATGGAGTTATAAATTTAACCAAATGAAAACATGGTTTGATTCTTCTTTCGGATAAATCAAATATGATTCATTAAAAATACACCCCCTATTCAATGAGTAGGGGTTTTTTGTTTTCTATAACACGACCCCCTTTTTTATTCTGATATATTTATTCTTATATGAGATATATTATAACGGAAGAACAAAATAATATTATTCGTGTCCTACGAAGAATTGACCAAGACCATGATTTGATTCAGGATATTGTTGTTGAGGGAATGGAAATGTATTTGTGTGATTATGACCCCTTTAATTATTTTTATGAATTTTTATGTCGGAACTCAGCATTTACTTATCTTTTAAATTATTTTGATAACCCACGTCAAGAAGGGTTCATGAAAATGGAAGATTATATGACTGATTATATTAAGGAAAACTTTAAGGAAATGATTGTTACCTATTGGGAAGATAATAAGGAATATTGTTAAAAAATTTTTTTCCGTTCCGATTCCCCCTACCCCCTTTTTTATTTTGATGTATTTATTGTTATATGAATCTCACAGAATTATCACATGTTTTAACGAAGGTGTATAACAAACTTGGAAACAAGTATCTTGTTGATAATTATATTACCGAGCCGTTTGAGTTTGAGGTTAAGGTAAAATATGGTGACCCATATGAATATTATAAGTATTATGCCGAGGTTTATAGTATTCCTGATATGCCACATGATTTTAGGTATAGACCTGAAGTTAGAAAAGAAAAAAAGAAGTATGCCGTTGGAGCCGATATTAGCGTTGTTGGGAGTGATTTTAAAAGTATGATTGAATATGTTGACCCTGAAAAGAAACAGTCCATTGGTGTTAACTTTATGAATGTTAAAAAATAATTTTTTCCCTTCGGGTTTGTAATCCCCCTACCCCCTTTTTTGTTTGAGATATATTTATCTATATGAAATACATTCTTACGGAGTCACAGTATGCTGGGCTGATGAAACTAATTAAAAAACAAGAAGAGGATTTGAGTTTTTTGAAAAGTAGTGTGGTCTCTACAATCGAACATGACGTAACAGATTTTTTAAACTCCAAGTTTCAAGGTAGATTTGGACACTATGGTTATACGCAATATCCCGTATTTTTTATTTATCCTGATAAATTAACCTCTGAACTTACAAAATATAATAGGAGAGAACCGGCTTTGGTTATTGCTTATAATATAAAAAAATCTACAGGCAAAGTTGAAATTAATATTTTTTGGAATACTAAAGTGAGTTTTAATTATAAAACAGAAGATGGTAAATGGAAAAGAAATAAGTATCCCCAAAATACCATTAAGTGGGATTATATGAATAACCCTGACGGAGAAGAGGAATTCTTATCTAAATTGGAAAAGACCATTAACGGAAGAATAAGTGAAAGGGCTCAAAACAAAATTATTGATGATTTTGAAAAACTTTATAGAGAAGAATATCAAACTAGTATATTAAATTAATTTTCTAAAATTTTTTCCTTCGGGCCGGCAATCCCATACCCACTTTTTTATTTCCGATATATTTATATATATGAAAAAGATAATTAGACTTACCGAATCCGAACTAATCAAAGTTGTAAAACGTATTATTAACGAACAGCATTTTGATGAATTTATGACATCATCTGAAACATCTTCAGTCTCTAATGTCGTACAAAATCTTGAAAGAGAAATGGGTGATTACAAAAATAAAATGGATGGATTTTTATCCGATTTGAAATCATCAGGTGATATTGATTGGAATAGATTCTTGAAGCAAGTTAGAAATCAAACAAGTGAAATATTTCATAAGTATGATGATGAATCTTTATCTAGGGAGGACTCATTAAACCTCTTCAATACATTCTCCCAACTCCAATCAAACCTTCTTAATCATTATAAAGGACAATACAGAAATTCTTAATTAATATAATATTATGAAAAAGATAATTAGACTTACAGAATCAGATTTAACAAGAATTGTTAAACGTGCTATTAACGAATCGGACCGAGCTTATGGTCATGAAGAAATAGGTAAACTATATTCTAAATTGGGAGACGATGAGGATGTTGAATTGAGTGACGAGTCTGGCGAATTGTCAGGTGGGATTGTTAAGAAGATTGACTATGTAAAGAATATGCTGAGAAAAGCCATAAAGAATGAGGATTGGGAAATGGTTAATAGAGCCATGAGTTATCTTAACATGAAATTATAAAAAATAGTTTTTTCATTATATTTATAATAAAACAATTATAATGGGAAAAAAAATTCGATTGACCGAATCTGAGTTAACCAAATTAATAAAGAAAATGATTTCGGAAGACTTGGAAATGATGGACGTTTCCTCAGATTCTGATTATTATAAAGCAAGAAAACGAGAAGTATCCATACCCAAAGACGATTTGGCGTTACTAGGTCATATGGCCACAAGGTATTGTGAAAGAAAAGAAAATCTACCAGATTGTCAAAGAGTTCAGGATTTGTATTCCCGTTATCAATTATTTATGTAAAATTAAAGAAAATGAAAAAACCTATTAGATTAACCGAATCCGACCTTAATAGAATTGTTAAAAAAACAATTATGGAAATGGGAGGTATGACCAATTCAATTGAGATGTATGACTTCAATAAAAGAAAAATGATAAATGGATTACATCAATTGAAATCCTCCATAGATAGTGGAGATAATGAAACTGCATCACATATTGTACAAGTTTTACTTTTAACATTAAACGAACTTGATTCTTATGTTGATGAAATGAAAAGATAACATTATGAAAAATTTATATTTTTTAGACAACTCAGAAAGAGAAAGAATTCTCAATCTACATGAATCGGCAACCAAGAATCAATATTTGATTAACGAACAATCGGCAGATAAAGATATTGCCGGTAGAATATATAAAGCATCGTATGGACCTGGTACAGGTAGTGATTTTTTAACCGCAATACAAGCAATATCTAGTTTACAACAATTGAAAAATGTTGATGCTCTTTTGAAGAGTGGTTATGGTCAACTTGGTCTACAAGGTCAAATTAACGATGAATTTAACCCACAAGAAGCAACCGATAGAGCAAGCTTAAAGGCGTTTCAGAGTCACTTGGCTAAACTTGGTGCTACGATGACATTCGACCAAAATAGAAACGAAAGTGTTGTTATTAATTACCAATCAACCGTTCAAGCTCAACCTGAGACACAAAAAACAGAAGAGCAACAAGTGGCTGATTGGTCACAAAAATTCCCATGTGTTGTAAACTATCCCGGAGCCCAAAAAATTGCCAATCCCCGTACCGATACTAATGTTTCAGGCACTGTTGCTTATAAAATAGGTGAATTTACTTATTTTATTGATGGTAACCAATATGGTAAAGGAAGTTATAGTACCTACACATGTGATGATGCATTTTTCAAAAATTCGTCAAGAGTACAAGCCAATCCAGAACAAAAGGGAGGTAAGACAAGTGGTGCTCCACAACCTTACAAACATGCTCAACATGTAACAAATGTTCAGAACAAATTAAAGGAGATTGACCCGGCCTTCGCTGGTGGAGTTACAAAAACAGGTCAAATGGACCAAGCTACTATAAACAAGCTCATGGAAATACTTATGTCAAAAAAGATGCCTGAGACTAAAGTTGAGACACCGGCTCCTGAAGCTGAAGGTTAAAAAAGATACCAATTATGAAATTTATAATTACCGAAGAGGAAAAAAAATATATTAAGGGACTCTATGGGTTGATAACTGAACAGACCAATGTTTCTAATGTTGTCATACCCGACAATATTTTGGAATATTCATATGACGAATGGGTAAAATGGTATAATGAAAATATAAAACCATTCAACTCTACAACTCTAAGGAAAATAGTAAAAAATCGTATACCCGATAACCCTGATTTATTATTATCAGATGGTATAAGAAGCATCACTAAAACTCCGGATGATAGAAGTAAATTCAATGGATTATTGAAAAAGTTTAACACTCCTCTATCTTCAAGTGCGACTATTTCAGAAAGAGATTCATTAATTTCAGCCTTCGAGCTAGCTCAAAATCTTGTTAATGAAGTTTATGAAAAATGGAATGATAGTTTGAAAAAAAATATGGTATTAACCATAACAGAAACAACAGAAACCGTTCCTGGCGAATCTATCGGTGGTACGGTAGAATTCCCAATTGAATGGAATCCTGATACCAATATTCAGTTATATGTTAATAATGAGTGGGAGTTGTCTCCAGAAGCCATTGAATCTTATAATCAAAATATTCTAAGTAAAGTAAATATTGCGAAAGAACAATTCCCAAATGCGATAATATCATTGAAGTCATTGGATATTCAAACTTCTGCATCAAGATATAGAAATACCGGGCGGGCATCCGATTTAACTTTTCAAGAGCTATCAGGATATAGAAACAATTCTGCCAAAGATTATATAATTAATTCATTAAAAGAAAATGGTGTCACCGAGACGGATACCGTAACCCCAACTCAACAATATTTAGGAAGTAATGGTGATGGTACCACAGGACCTAATCCTCCTGAGCCAAATGCTTATGTTAATGGAGGTAATGTTAAAATGAATACAACATCTACCGAACCAAGAAACCAATTTGGAGAACCTCACGCAACACCTGAAGAATATAACCAATACAAATATTTAAAAGTGAAAATTGTTTTAGCCGCCACGATAGAGACAGAGGAAACCACACAGTCACCTGTTGAAGTTTTCAATTACTCATTGGATATTGACGGTAAAATTATACCACCACCAACTCCGGTTAAAAGACCAAAACCAAAAGGTAAGTCATCCTCATTTAATTTCAGGGATAAATTAGCAGGATTTTTGAGTATAAATCCTAAATTATGTGCCGCTTATCAATCAGGAGGAAACTAATACAAAACAAGCGACCATTTCGTTTTCTTTATTGTATGAGATGCCCACTGCAAAAGTTTGACCATCACTCAATAATGTGTCATTATGACCAGGACTTAATATCCAGCATTTTAACACTACCAAACTCAAACAGTCATAATAATTCATTCCTTCTTCATAAACAATAAGGACGGGATAAATCATGTGACCCATCATTAGGTTTTCACGAACGTCAACATAATTAACACCATACAAATCGCATCTCTCATCAACGTCTTCTTTTGAAGATGTAGGTTGTTTGTGGTCCAAGTAACCATTCTTCAAACAGTAAGAAGATTGTTCAGTTGCAACCTTTACGATTGATTTATCGTATGAAACAAATTCTAAACCTTTTGATTTACGGTATTTATTGTAATTTTTTTCAAAATACACATTGAATGAATCAATCGAGAACGTCTTTACGTTCGGTTTAATAACCAACATAGTTTTTTCTAATTCGTCAACTGTCATTACTTTATTGCCCAAAGTTTTTTCTGTGGATTGACAGTATGAAAAAATGTTCAGGGACAAAAAAAGTGAGGTAATTAATAGTGGTTTCATTTTGTTATATGATATTCTAAAGTATCTAAAATTTGTACAACACCTACAGTATTATAATCCCAAAATTCACTCCCAACAGGAATGGTTTGTTCGTATGTTAAATTATTACGCAAATCTAATACCAAAAAACGATTTTTGGGTAAGGTGTCGATAAAAATACTATCTACGATAATAAATTCTACATCAACATTTGTGTTCTCAAGAAGTTTTACATCATCTTCAGTTACTTCTGACAAACTTTGTTCAAATGAATTATCAATAATACGTTCGTATTTTTTTTTACTAATACGAGAACCGTCAGACAACTGAACATTCTTTCTTGTTACACAAGATGATGTTAGTAGAATTACTATGATATATGTGAATATATTTTTCATTATTTCCTACAAATATACTAAATTTTTTCATATCCAATTTTTTTTCTTAAAATTTTTTCCTATAATTAATTTATGAATATAAATTTTGAAACCCCCCAACTAATGTTTAAACTCACCAAGTATTTTGGTGAAATGGAAGATGGACGAACATTTGCTATAGTTGTTCGTTCAGGAGATGATTATGATTCAGTGGAAGATATTGAAACTGATGACGATGAATTCACACAAGAAGAGCTTGATGCTATTGAAAAAAGTTTTTATGATTCTTTATAATTTATAACTATGAAAAAAGAAAAAGCAAAAATGGCCGCGCCAAAGAAAGAAAAAAAGAAAAAGGTTGCCGAAAAAACAATTGTAACCGCTCCGAAAACAATTTCAGTTAAAATGGTAGAGTATTATAATACCATGGTTGTACACGAACCAATTGAAATCAATGTTGAGGATTATCCCGAACTAAACGGGATGTCAGAGGAACAAATTAAGGATTACATTAAAGAGAATTGGTCTGACATGAAATCAACGAATGAGGAATGGTACGAATCCCTTTATGACGAATGTAGTCAATCCGACGTAATGAGAGAAAAGATTACAGGTGAAGAACAAGAATGTTACTTCGATTAATTGAATTATAGTACTATTTATAAGTAATAAACCATTAACAAAAAAATAGTACTATGAAAAACGGTGGTGGTTGTGGTTGTGGAAAATAATTTCCCAAACACGTTAAACAGAACAAAGGGAAGAGTAATCTTCCCTTTTTTTTCATATAAACTATAATTATTTTTATGACAAACGAACAAAAAGCACAACAATACGGAGAGTTATTGAACGAACACACAAGATTGGGTAATCAGATTAACGAAATTAAAGGACAAAGTATTGATTTGAATCAAAATCAGTTGAGTCAAATCGGAAGACTGGAAACCCAACAAATTCGAATTATGAATTACATTAATAGACTGCTCTCACAGTAATCATCTATTGTATATTTATATACATGAAGATTGTATTAACAGAATCTCAAATGGAAAAGTTGATTGATGAGCAATTGACTAAACCTAAAGAGACCGAGGATTTTTCAGAGTATATCAGAAAATTTAACACGATTAAACTTAATAATAAGACATTTACTCCTGACGATTTTTTATCGAAGTTAAATAATTCACCAATCCAACTTAATTTATTCCATATTCAAACAGATGGGTATAATATCGGAACGGGAGCTTTATCTGCTAAAGGTAAAATTGGTAATCTCAATTTGATATTGAGTGTGAAACCGGTAGGAGATTTCAAAACAGGTTTGGTTACAATAACAAAAACGATATAAACCTTATATTTATTATAAAACAAAAGATATGAAACATTTATTGAATGACTTATCCGAAGAGGAAAAAAATAGAATTCGTGAGCAACACACTGGCGGTAAGAAACTTGTAATCGAAAATTTCGATAAACTTGTTAATACCAAACTTGGTGATGTTAAACCATTGTTGCGGGAACAAACTGAGGAAGCAAATATTACAAAATCTATTCAGTGTTTTTTAAATAAAAGAATGAATGCGGGTTTAGTAGTTGATGGTTTAGCCGGTGATAATACAAGTAAAGCCGTTGAAAAATACCAAAGTAACATTGGAGTTTTTCCTACTGATGGGATATTGGGCCCCGATACAAAAGATAAAATGCCACAATCTGACGTTAAAATATTAGAGGAATGTATAAATGAACATTCGGATATTATTGATAAAGTATTAAGGTGGTTTGGATTTTAAAACTATAAAAGGGGTCTTATGACCCCTTTTTTAATGACGGTTACACGGAGCTTTGAAATGAACCAAGTCGTTTCCTTTATTCATTTTCTGAACTTTCTTTGAATGCTTTTGTCCTCGTTTTGCATGTGCCGAATAATTGTAACCACGTTGAGGTGATGAACAAGAACCGAGAAACAGGATTGACAAAATGATTGTTGCGAACAGAACAAATGCTTTGAATGGGTTTTTCATAATTGTATGGGTTTAAAATTGTGGTACAAATATACTTCACTTTTTTAAATCTACAAATATTTTTTATAAAAAAACTTATGAACATAGTACATAGTCCAGGAGGACCGGTGGTTAAAGAACTTGATGATTTTTTGAGGAGTGATAGATGTCCTGTCTCCGAATACCCAATACAAGTAAGACATTCTCATGGGGATGAAAAACACATAACTTTTATGATTGAACAATTAACCGAAGATATTGTGAAAGACCCTATGGTATTAGGCCCACTACATAGGGATGCGGTCCATGAAGTTTGGACATTTAGCGAATACAACATTCATCTAATGAATCAAGCGGGGATTACTAAAGCGAGATTGATTAAATTAGAACCTACCGATGAGTATAGGGCGGAAATTCTTTCATACAATCCTGACAACACTTATGACTATGATGTATCTTTCTTTGGTTGGATGAGTGAAAGAAGATACAATATGATGTACCAATTACAAAGTAGAGGATTGAGGGTTATGTATGGACAGGATGGTTGGGGTGAGCATAGAGACAGAATTATTGCTAAAAGCAAAGTTATGGTTAACGTACATTATGCGGAAGATTTTAAATGTTTTGAACAAATCAGATGTTTTCCTTGGATGTGTACCGGTAAAATAGTTGTGAGTGAAACTAGTTATGATACGGACGAAAGAGTAATATTCGCCGATTATGACAAATTAGCCGATACTGTTGCCGAAGTAATTAGAACAAGATTTTAAAAAAAACAATATTTATTATAAAATAATATTGTGATTAACTTAAATGAAGAAGTAAGAAAGTTTGGATACCTTTCATTGTATAAAAGAGGTGTGGTTATTTCCGAACAAACAACAGGCACAACTAGTACTAGCGGTGTAACTTCAGGTTTAACTACAGTAGAAACTACCTTACTCGGTTTTCTAAATGACGTTGTTCAAAAAAGTTTAACCCAAGACCCATCAAATGTTTCTTTCAGTGGATTAACCGATGATGTCGAGAAAAGAAAACAAATGACTGATTTGAGTAATCAATTAATACAAAAAAGAGATACTGGTTCGGTAGATGTAAATCAAAGTAATTTTCAATTATATCTCAATACGATGAACAGTATGTTTCCTAATACGGAAGACAAACTCCCATTTTATCAATTGGGGTTAGGTGTTAAAAAGATGGAACAGAAAACCATTTAGGTACTAATCCATGTTTCCATACCGCGAAACTTGATTTCGCACCACGGTAATAATTCCTATATGACTCCACAACATCGGATACTTTATATTCATCAGGCATTGCCTTTGGTGGTTCAGTAAATCCAACATCATTAATTGTTGGTTTATTTGACAAACACCACTCAATAACATCCTGTGATTTATGACGTTTTTCGTAACGACTGGTGTATTCTTTACAAAGGGCGAGTCCAAGTTCGCAAAGATAAAGATAGTTCGATAATGAGGACCTGGTCCATATAGAACAGGGGTGATTCTTGTGGGATAACTTATACGGTACTTGGTCGGTCGGTTGGTCGGTCATGTAATGTGCCGAACAAAGTAGTTGAGCCGTCTCAAGAATCATTTTGACCACATGTTTATCACAATGGTCTTTAGCACATTTTTCTACATCCCAATCTAAAAAGAAAATATTCATAGTACAAAGATATTTATAAAAAAACAAAGATATGAAAAAGTCATTAGTTATGTTATCACTATTCTCATTTTTATTTGCTGGTTGTACATTGACCATTGGAGATGGATGTAAATGTGGTGAGAATGGATGTAGTAAGCCTGCGCAAATTCAAATAATTGAAAAAGAACCTCAAGTTGAGGAAACAACAGATTTTCCATCTGACGAATTCCATGTAGTTGAGGACACCACAGAAAATTTCTAAAAAATGGTTTTTACAATAACTGAAAAGAAAAAACAGGCTTTATTGTCGGTCCTACAATCATTCTTCGATGGTAAGCTAGAAGAATATAGGGATTTGGATGATGCCGGTGAATTGGAATATTTTACCGGAGCATTTGTAAATAACATAGATAAAATAGAGATTGCTGACATCAGAAGGTCCGAAGGTATATGGTCCGTTGATTTGATATTCCATATGAATAGAATTTACTCATATGCTGATGAAGATTTGATTTATGATTTATCTTCAGGATTAACCGATTATATTGGTGAAAACGATATAAACGTATCACAACAAGAAGCGGAATATGGCATCTGAATTAGAAAGACTGTCTGATAAAGTATTGTTTCAAATTATAAAACAAATCGATGAAAATTGTGAGTCTAATAGTATTTCGTTAGAATCTGAATTTGGTGATGAAATTATCACTGTTATTGACCAAACTCTCAAAATTTTTGGAATAATTGATAATCCAAAATATATTGATGATGAATTCTTATGGACAGTATTGAAAATGAACATGAATAAATTATCTGATGATAGATTGGTGGGAAATTTAGAACGGCCAGAAATTAAGGAATATGAATTTGATATTGATGTAAGTGAGACGGTTTATCAGACAAGTTCATGGACACATCGAATAGAATCATATGGAAATCCATATAGAATAGCGAGAGCCATGGAATATAACGGAGATTTAGATTATTGGGAGGGAAGACAAGGTTATACCGATATTAACGACTCAGAAACTAATGAGATAAGAATAGATAAAAGAAGTTTCAAAGAGATTTAATCCAACTCTCCCAAGTTATCCACATTTATTCTACCGTTCAATCTTTTTCCAAACTTTGGTTCATCTATCGCTTCGTAAAAATACGTATCGTCTTTCTCTAATGTTTGATTCATAGGCTCTACAATAGGTGTTTGGACTCTCATTAAACTTATAGTTTTATTGTTTGGGTATATTGAGTCAGGTGCCATTTCATCCCATTCATCTAACTCCATAAATTCATTCATTAACTCTGTATCATATGAGGCATAAAACCACTGACTAATCTCTCTTTTATCATAATCGTCGTAAGTTCCACTACCACCACATTCATTACAATTTACTTGTCCATCGCCTGCACAGTAATCACAATCTAAATCACCATCGCCATCACAAAGCCCGCAAGTATCATCTTCCTCATCTCGTCCACTACCACTACAATCACTACATTCTTCGCGGCCAGTACCATCACAGTAATCACAATTTTCATATCCATCACCATCACATTGAGGACATTGGGTCTCTGAATAATCCAAATCTATTTCAATTAATGAGTAGGCAAATAAATTATTAACTATTTCATCATACTTTTTATCTAAAACTTCGGGAGTATCTACGAGCGGTAAAAGAAAAGAAGAAATTATAATATCTTTAGCCGTCATTCCCTCTGCTAATTTATTATAAGGGAAAGTAGAATGAAAGTAGGTATAGATGTCTGTGGGTTGTATGTTGCTGAAATTAGGTTGATGTATTTTTTTTACAACCGAAATTAATTTATTTTTTTCCATATTAATAAATAGTCTATGGGCACGCTTGTTGATATTTATACAATAATATACAAACAAAAAAAATGAAAAAGATAATTACTTTGGTTTTTTTGATGATGTCCATTATGTCTTTTGGACAAAAATTTAATGCCGAGTATAATTTGGTTATTGATTACAATGGTAAGGAAAGACTTGAAAAAAATCATTCAGGAGTTTGGACCGTATCCGACTCAACCTTGTATCAGTTTTATGATAACGACACTTTAGAATATAAAATTTCAGAAATAAAAGGTAGAAATGTTTTTCATGTAAATGATTTTGGAGAAACAGTTAAATTTTTATTTAACGCAAATGGAGATGTTGTAAGAACTAATATGACAAGACCAAATCAATATCTTATTTACAGAAAAAGATAATTTTGTATTTATTAGTATGGAAAATCTTGATTACTTGAAACTTCAAAAGAAAATCGTCAATTCTGAAAATTTAGATGAGTTAAAGGACGCGGTAAAAGAAGTTAATCAATTTGTCAAAGATAAAAAAATAAAATCAGGTTCTGACGAGTTTAAAAAACTACAGGAAAGAATCAACATAGTATTAATCAAATTGAGAAAGAAATTAAAAACAGAACAAAAAACTATTGTTGTTACAGAGCAACAATTAAGTAGAATAGTTAAATTATTGTCGGAAGTTGATTCAACGTCACAGGACATTATTGATAGAATTCTTGACCAAATTTCAAAACACGGGGAAGAATCATTGTCTCCATCACAAAAGAAAAAGTTACAAGATTTTAGTTCGGGTAAATCATTAGAATATGATAAACCAAAATTCAGAGATAGACCAGGTGTAACATTTGAATCACAAGAAGAACCCACTGTTTCATTTACATTACTTGAAACAATTGAAACTGAAGATGGTCATGAATACTTGGGTGAAGTTGTGTTTATGGAAAATGAATACACCGGATTTGTAACTACCGATGAGAATGAAGAACTCACATCAATTGAGTTTGAAAACTTAAATACACAAAAAGATTTATTAGAAGACGCGGGAGACAATGTCCCCCACATCGTAAGTTTTTTCGAAGGTGTGGTAATGGGATTAGCCGATGAGGACAATCCTTACGATTGAGTTTTTGGTTTTCTACCCCTTTTCTTTTTTTCAGGTACTGGAGTTGGCGTCGGGGCGTTAATAGATAATTCAGTTAATTCAACACCATCCTCATCATCCTTGTGAAGTTTTTTGTAATTTTTCCAAGAAATTAGAAAACCAATAAAAATTAGTGAGATAAAGATTAAGATAGTTATTAGCATAGTTTTTCAGATAAATATATAAAAAAACCCCTTTTAGTAGGGGTTTTTAATTATTTGGTTAATTTAATTTTATCGTTTCTTCTCCAAGACGTGAGCTCGTTCGATTGCCATTTCTTGAGTTTTAAATCCTTTTTCTACCAATTTCTTGGCGTGATAGATTTGAAAGTCAGTTGATGCTACTTCGGGACCCATGTGTTTGGATGACCCATCTTTTTTTGGACGGAATGAATCTTTACCATAAATGTCGTAGTGACCTACTTTGGTCATATAACGACCTCGTGAATTACCTTTTGTTGCCATGTTTATATAAAATTATTAATTTTGTTTGATGGTACAAATATATGAAACAAATCGATTGAAAACAGAAAAAAAATAAAAAATATTTTTTGATACCATATATTTTTTCACTTACATTTGTTCAAATGAAAATACAATTAAACCCTTTCTCGCAAGTATTGTTGAGTGAATCTCACAAAGAAATTGTTTTGTTACCCTCACCCCAATTACATTATTACGATAAAGTAATGGGGAAAAACGATTGGACTATCGTCTTATCTATTAAGTTTATTATATGGGAAGTAGGATTGGCTATGGTTAAACCTGCGGAAATTATTAATACCAATAAAAATCAAGAACTGTAATGAGTAAAATATTAAGTAATTTTAAGAACATACATTTCTTGTGGTTAGTAGGTGTAATTTGTTTTTTGTCATTCTACATTCCTGTTGCTTGTTTTACAACATATTCAGATTATGTTCCCGAATGGACTCTACCGATATTTGTTTTTTCAACCATGATTCCACTTTGGTTTCATGAGTTTTTATGGAGGACCGCTCAAATAGGGTCGGCTTCATATTTGGGGTTTCATGAGTTACATTTTGAGGATAGAAAATGGAAAAAGAAAACTTGTAATCCATTTTACTTTTTGTTTCACTATTTTTGGTGGTTAAGAAGAAAACCAATATTTTGGTTAATGACTTTAGCAATTATCGGGAGTCTTATTTACGGATATGTTGCTCCCTACGATGAGGATGGGATTCACCCATTCACTCCTTTCCACGGTATAAATGCTATTTGGTGGCTTGGAATTATAAAAGATTTTGTTATATTTAGAAACGACGCTAAAGAAGGATTAATTAGACATTATAGACACAATTACGAATGAAACATTTAATTTTATTACTATCAATTTTACTATCGTCTCTAACTTCATTTTCACAATGTGGTGGAGCTCTTACATTTGATTTAAGTACCCCACCAGCCGCTGACGGAACATACCCCCCCAACACAACCATAGAACTTTGTGTTACAATGACCGGATGGAATGGTAATGCCCAAGGGTCTAATTGGATGGAAGGTTTCGGATTAACATTGGGAGCGGGATGGGTAGTTGTGAATCCAACACTTCCTCCTGACGATGCTGACGCAGATGCAAGCGGAACTTGGTTATGGATGAATACTGTAACTTCTGATGCCACAGGTTTGGTGGCAGGTCCTGGTTATTTCTTTGAAGGTCCGACAGGCCCAACAGATGGTAACCCCGGTAATGACTGGGGTGACTATTGTATGAATGGAGATTGTGTTTGGACTTTCTGTGTCGAACTTACTTCATCGGGTAATAGTGGTGACCCTTTAAATATTGAGGTACAAAACTTTTCTGATGGTACTATGGGGAGTTGGGGTAATGCCGATTGTGTAGGTCAAGACCCACCTGTTAGTATTTTTATTGGAGAGGTTGGATGTAACACATATGGATGTACAAACGCTGCGGCTTGTAACTATGATGCCAACGCGGCTTGTGATGATGGTAGTTGTATTTTACCAGGTTGTACCGACCCACTTGCCTGTAACTTTGATTTAAACGCACCCTGTGATGACGGTAGTTGTACTTATGGTGGATGTACCGACCCAATTGCCTGTAACTTCAATCCACTTGCGGGATGTGATGACGGAACTTGTAACTATTTCAGTATGGGGGACATAACCCATAATTTTATCCCATGTCCTGACACAACTTGTACTGGTTCAGAGGTAATGTATTCAGTTACAGGAAATATTACTTCCACATATGATTGGCAAGTTTCAGGTGGAGGACTTGTAACTACTGACCTCACAAAAGATTGTGAAATTATTTGGGGGGACATTCCTGGAACATATACAATTACGGTACAAGAAACTACGGAGGAAGGATGTGTCGGAGTAATTAAAACTTGTGAAGTTGAACTTATCATACCCGATATTATATTCAATCATAACTCATTTTCAATGTGCTTAAATTCGTCGGATGAGATTATACCGTTTCCGCAAGGTGGAAGTTGGTCTTCAGAGTTTATGAATGGAAACACATTTGTTGGAACCAAACCTGGAACATATCATCCATCCTACCTTACTAATATTCACGGATGTGACATCCAAGAAGAAGTTGAGGTTGTTGTTAAAAGAAAATACGAAGCTCCAAATATTATTTATAGTGCCGAGTTAATTGACCTTTGTTTTGATTCGGGAGTTCAAACATATATTGCTGAAGATACAGTTGGTGTAACATACGGATGGTTTATCGACGAAGTTAAACAATTATCGAACGAAAATAATATGACAATCGAATGGTATGATACTACACGAACTTATATTGTTAAGGTGATTGCTTACGACGAGATTGGTTGTGAAAGTGAACCAAAATTAATATCCGTAAAAACCGAATCCTGTCAGAGATTTTTCGCACCAAACTCATTTACGCCTAATGGTGATGGAACAAACGACATTTTTGAAGTCAGAGGATTGTCAGTTTATAGACCAATGATGAGAGTATTCAATAGGTGGGGTGTGGTAGTTTATGAATCATCAAATCTTTGGTGGACTGGTGATAGTGGAAGTGGTTACTATTGTGACAATGGAATCTATAATTGGATAATTGAATATAAAGATAAATTCGGACAGAATAAACAAGAGTCCGGTTATGTAACACTTATTAGGTAATGTACGATAGAAAAGTTATGTTAAGATTATTTTGGTCCATTGTTTTCATTATATTGTTATGTATAATGACATTATTGGTCGGATGTACGAGTAGAGAAAAACAAAAAGAAATTAGTGTATATGATGTTGATACATTAGATACAGAATACTCCGTTTATATAATTGATAGTTGTGAGTATATAATTTTTTACGGAGGTAGTTCGACTTGGGGAAGTCATAAAGGAAATTGTAGTAATCCGATTCACAATAGATAATTTGCCGTATATTCGCGGTATGAATGAGGTTTTGAATAGATATTATGAGGAAGGATTGGTGTATAAACAAGTACATCCGACCCTTCCTTTGACTATTTGGAATTATTCTGAAAAGGTTCAGTATGATAATTTATGGGATGATATAACTTTACAAACTCGAGGTCTTGTAACTGATGACGAGGGTAATATAATCGCAAGACCATTTCGTAAATTTTTCAATGACACTGAAGGAAGACATACTCCGACAGAAGAATTTGATGTTTATGAAAAAATGGACGGTTCTTTAGGTATCCTATTTAATTATCAAGGTGAATGGGTTATGGCTACCCGAGGGTCATTTGTATCTGAACAAGCAATCAAAGGTTTTGAGATTCTCAAGAATTATGATTATGAAAAACTTCACAAGAATTACACTTACCTGTTTGAGATAATCTATAAGGAAAACAGAATAGTGGTTCAGTATGATTATGATGACTTAATCCTTATTGGTGTGATAGAAACCAAAACCGGATACGAAGTTGATTTACATGATGGAGAAAATGATATCAGGTTGAGGAATATGATACATAATCTTGGGTTTAAATTGGTAAAAAAATACGACCAACTTAAAAATTTTTCTCACTTGAAAGATTTTATACCCGACAATAAAGAAGGGTATGTTATAAAATTTTCTAACGGCGAAAGAATAAAAATCAAAGGTGAAGAATACTTAAGATTACATAAACTGATGACAAATGTCTCAACAACTGCGGTTTGGGAAATGTTAAGTGAGGGTCGTGATGTCTTGGAAATACTGAAAGATGTTCCTGATGAATTCTATAAAAGAATAAAGATGTATGTTTTAGATTTGAGATATTCTTATTTATCTTATAGTGAATACGCGGGAAAAATGCATGACAAATTCCGTTACGGTAAATTTAACGATAGATATCCCGAGCCGACCAAAAAAGAATTTGCGGAATTTTTGACATTGAATAATATTGACCCGAAGGTGAAAGCATTATGCTTTGCGATATGGGACAATAAGAATTATGATAAAATGATATGGAAATATATAAAACCTGAATTTAAAAGATTATGAACATTTTAATTAAATACCCCTCGAGAGGAAGACCCGAGTTGTTTAAACAAACAACACAAAAATTTATAGATAAATTATCAGCTAAACACGATGTTAAATTTGTTTTTTCTCTTGATATAGATGATAAAACTATGAATAATTCTGAAATTATTGAGTTTATGATGTCATTACCCATCAAGAAGAAGATAAATTTTAGAAATAATAAAAGTAAAGTAGATGCGATAAACACAGATTTGGACGATGAAAAATTTGATATTTTAATCTATATACAGGATGATTTGACACCAATTATTCATGGGTATGATGATTTGATTGCAAACCAATTTGAAAAATCGGAGTATGGTCTGGATTGTATGATACATTTTCAGACCCCAAGATGGTCCGATTCTTTGGACATATATTGTGTGATGGGTAAAAAATATTATGATAGATTTGGATATGTATATCATCCGTCTTATAAGGCTCTTTTTTGTGATGACGAATACACCGAAGTTTCTAAATTATTAGGTAGAAATGTTTTTGTACCCGGCATTGACCCATTTCATCATAATCATGGTTTAATACAAGGGGATGAAGTTGAAATGACAAATAGGTCTCATGGAAATGAGGATTGGGCTCTTTTACAGCAAAGAAGAGAGAATAATTTTTATTTGGATTTATCATCAAATTAACAATAATTTTTTTTAATATGAAAGCGATTGTGTTAGGAAAAGGGAAGTTGGGAAGTGAAATTGTTAAACAAACGGGATGGGACTACTTGTGTAGGGCTGAACATGAAATTACAATTGATAATTTCGATGAGTGGAAAAATAAAATGGACGATTACGATGTGGTTGTTAATTGTATTGCAAACACCGATACGTATTCGGATGACAAGGACAAACATTGGAAAGCCAATTACGAGTTAGTAACTTACTTGGCGGAGTATTGTGATGACTACGGAAAGAAGTTGGTTCATATATCGACCGATTACCTTTATCAAAATTCGGTAACAGAAGCAACCGAAGAAGACGAACCATTGTTTGACCATACTTGGTATATGTTCACTAAATTATTGGCTGATGAATATTTGAAAGAACATGCGAAAAATTATTTGATTTGTAGATTGTCACATAAACCATATCCATTTCCTTATCATAGTGCTTGGACTGATGTGATGACAAACGCCGATTATACACCAGTAATTTCTGATTTAGTTATTAAATTAATTGAAGGAGGTGCTAGTGGTTTGTATAATGTTGGTACAGAAAAAAAGTCAATTTACCAACTGGCCAAAAGAACCAAAGAAGATGTTAAAGAAATATTTTCACCACCACACGTACCAAAAGATATTTCGATGAATTTGTCAAAAATGGAAAAATTCTTATTAAATTTGTATCAAGTATCGGAGTAAATTATTATGGATAAAAAATTATATGTTATAAAACTAAAACATAATTTGACCGACATTGTTTTGGGTGAAAAAATTATTATACCACAAGGGGAAATTATTTTAAATAATATCAGCAGTGATACTTTATCTCTGATTGATTTTCCCCTTGTGGTGAGAGAATACGGAAACGGTATTAAGACATTCGCACAAAAAACTGACTGTACAATTGAAGAGATATGAAGATTAGATTAGTTGAAACGGATACACCATCGAGAGTTAGCTTCATGGGTAAAAAATTATCTTTTTATTCCAAAGATGTTTATCACAGAACTAAAATCTCGAACCCACAACATATAATTGTTGTTGATGAGAATGAAAAAATGATTTCATCTAGCTCGTCAGAACTAACTCCGGATTTTATAATATCAGATGATGATATTAAGTCAATCGTTGAATTTCACAACAGAACAGGTAATTTACCTGACTTTTATTTGTTTGAAAAGGATGTTTGATATATCTTTGTAAAATTATTAGAAATGGATAAAGATTTTATATCGGATGAGCTGAAAATTCGGCTCATAGAATATGGGTTTGATATACCCGATGTTGATGATGTTTTGTATCAACAAGCATTTAGATGGTTTAGAGAAAACAAAAATTTATTTGGGTTTGTAGAACAAATAACTAAACACACATATAAATTTTTTGTAAAAGATTTTAGTGAAAATAAAGGATTGGTATTTTCTAGTTATGTTTATGATAACTATGAGGAAGCTCAATTGGAATGTCTAAAGAAACTATTTGAAATTTAATTATATGACAAGGTTAGAACGCAAAAGCAATTTTCAAGAACAGGACAGTATGGACGCAGGTCGCGGGGTATTTGGTCTCATGGATGGAGTTATGATGAAAGTTTTTCGGATTAATGATGATGAACTTGATAAGATTTGTGAATTGGCAACCGACGATGAGTTGGAACTTTTTACAAAGGAGGATAGAACAATCAGTGAGTCAAAACAATTACTAATGTTTCTAAAAGAAAAAATTTACATCAATGGAAAATAAATGGTTTAACTTCAAGACAAAGGTCATCCAAAAAATTGCTCAAATTTTTGGAGTAAAGGTTCATGTCTTCCAAAGTTTGTCTAACATAAAAACAATAGACACTGACGACATCGAATCTCCTAACGATTACAAACAACCAACAAGCGTACCCGAGCGCCAAATCGGAGATTAAAATGTTATCAGATAAAATTAAAAATATAATATTCGAATATCTTTTAGATGAAATCTATAAAGTTGAGATAATCTATTATCGCGACAGTGTATGGTTTATTGACAGAGAGAATCGGTATTGGTATTTTGAATATCACAAAGTGGACAAACACCTTTGGTGGAGATGGTCTCATTTTACCACGGCTCTAACAATGTTTTCAATGGAGGCTGAAAAGGAACAGTATTTATTAGGTGAACTGGTTAATATGATTTTAACCAAGAAACAAAAACTTGAATCAAAGTATCCAAACAAGATATTCAAGACCGTTGGAAGTGTTATGAATTTTGGGGATAAGGTGGACGAGGTATTAAATAGCGAGGTAGAAACAACTCTTCATCGAAGGTTAGACCGTCGTTATCAGGTGGATGAGGTCCTAAATAACGAGGTAGAAACAACTGATGGTTATGGATGGAAACCAAGATTTGTGGTGGATGAGGTATTAAATAACGAGATAGAAACAACGGAAATGCATCTCACCCCAAGGCAGTGGAAGGTGGACGATGTATTAAATAACGAGGTGGAAACAACATCCGGGTCTGACATAGCAATATCGCAAGGGTTGGGTGAGGTCCTAAATAACGAGGCGAAAACAACCGACAAAGTAGGTTCTCAATTCTGCGTAGAGGCGGATGCTGTCATAACTTTTGAGGTTGAAAAAACTAGTCATGGGACACTGATTGATGAAGATAAAATAATAGATGAGGTATTATCAGTTGACATTGAAACAATTGGATATTCAAAAACGCATAGGCTTCGTCCTGTAACAGGAGCACTTGATTACAATGATAATCCGATTGAAATAAAATCAATTAGAAAATTAAAAGGTGAAAGTCCCCTCCAAGATGTTATCGTCAGTCAAATTCTTGATGAATCAGATAAGGTGACCGACAAGCTCAAGATTAAAGAGGATGATTATGTTAAAACATATAGTCACGATGTTTATATGTGTGACCACCTTGTTCAGAATGTTTTAGATGTTGGTGTTAATTCAATACATTATGATGCTGAATCACACACTCCACTTATTGACGGAATACTAAAAAAGGCTTAAATTTGTAAAATGAAAGATATTAACGACCTTCACCAAGAACTTGATGATTTGACTTACCTTAACGCAAAGATGAGAGATGAGGGATTTGATTATTGTTTCCGTCATTATTCATCATTTGAAGAAATTAAGGATGAGAAGTTTCACGAACTCAGGTTGAAGTACATTCAAATTGCCGAGGAACTTGAGAACTATGTGAACACTCAATATGAATTGAAACAAGACGAAATTGATAACTACGAAGAAAAAGATGAAAATTAATATGAATATAACTCGGCATTTTTTTTATGTCTTGTTAACGGTTTTTATTTTATCTGGTTGTGGAGAATCAGTCAATGAAAAAAACTTTGATATAAGTATGCAGAAAATAAATGGTGAATGGATACGCGAATCACATTCATTACCTGAAGACGCAGATTTTTTCATTGACACTTTCAATGGCAGTTATTCATTACGATATATTAGAGGTGAAGGTAATTGTTTTTCCAAAAGAGAGAAACTTGTGAGAAACGGGATTATTGATTATAGGATTAATAACTAATAATTACGAATATGAAAATAACATTTGGCGACCTCAAAACAGGGGACAGAATTAAGACAAGATACTCAGGTATGGCAACGGTAGTTGAAACTGGTTGTTATAAAGGAACAATGGTTAAACTGAAATGTGATACCCCAAAGTGGTGCTGTCCTTATTTTTATGAACACGAATTAGAATTAATATGAATAATACAGAAATAACACCGGTACCTGAAATCACCGCCGACACCACAAGAGTATGTGAAATCAGATTTGATTGTTTGGTTACAATGCATGATGTGGGATATAGAAAATATGAAGGGATGTGGGGTCAGGAGAAACAATCAAAGACACCACAATGGTTCAGAGCGAATCATAAAATAACACTTGAAAGCGTTAAACACGCTGACCCATATGAACTTGGGATGAGAATAAAACAAATGTTTCACGAATTAGAAAATACAATTAAAAAATATGAAAACGGAACAACCTATCAAAGTCATGAATAAAGAACAACAACAGATTATTGATGAGGTGTATGAGAGATATTGGAGTAGTATTGAAACTTCAGAATATGATGGGATTGGTCCTACATCAATTAAGTTACCAACACTAATGAAAGAAGAGTTCATCAACAAATGTAAAACAGACCCAGAGTTCTCTGAAAAGTGGGGGTTGAAGATTTATACCAAAGTAGATGGTGATAAGGTTTGGATGGGAATGGTTTATAATGATAATGCTGTTGAAATTAGATTAAAATAGAAAGTTATGAATGAAATACGTAGGCTAATTAAAAAAATTGAATACACACATTATATAGAGTATAAGGGAAAACAATATACTAGAAAAGAAGTTATTATACCAAAGGCTTTTTCTTGGGAAGGTACACCTGATAAACTTGAGGATATACATACTATTTCGTGGCAAGATTATGATTATGAGGTTTATCAAAATAATGGAAATATTCATTATTTTAGTTGTGACCACGGATGGGCTAAAAATGGCGTGATGGATAAATCAAATCCTGTGCCTAAAATAGAAAAATGTTTCAAAAAAACTATTGGTAAAGATTTAATATATTTCAACGAAACAATAGAAAGTTATGAGTAAAATACAAGTAACACAACCAACATTTCTAATCAATTTAGATAATCCGACAGAAGTTAGTTATGTGCCAATGGAAGGTAATTGGAAATCAATTATAGTTGAAACATATCAACATGGGTTTCCTGAAATACAAGATGATGAAATTCTTTATGTCTATAAAGAAAATAGAGGTTATATTAAAAAACAAGTTATGACTAATACATTAGACAAACAATACCAAGACCTACTCCAAACAATTTTGGATTTTGGTTGTACGAAGAGTGACAGGACTGGAACTGGAACCAAATCAATTTTTGGTTACACCATCCGTCATAATATGAAAAACGGATTCCCACTTCTTACAACAAAGAAGATGGCGTTTAAAACAATGGTAACCGAGTTGTTATGGTTCTTGAGAGGTGATACTAACATCAAATACCTTGTTGACAATAATTGTCATATCTGGGACGGAGACGCTTTCAAAAACTACATCAGTAAAACTAATGAATTCAAAGGTGATTGGCCGGACACAATGGAAGAATTCATCAACAAAATAAAAACGGATGATGGGTTTGCTAAAAAATATGGGGAATTGGGTTCCATCTATGGGAAACAATGGAGAAGATGGACTAAAAAGAAAATGTATCTATCAACAGATGGTTCATATGAAAACATTTATGATGAGGCAGACCAAACAGTTATAGACCAAATAGCAATCCTCATTAACGAACTCAAAACAAACCCAGACTCAAGACGACTAATGGTTTCAGCTTGGAATGTAGGTGAATTAGACCAAATGGTTCTTCCACCTTGTCATTATGGATTTCAAGTTTATACAAGAGAGTTGAGTTATGATGAAAAAAGAAACATTTATAATTCAGACCCAATGAGTTATGGAGGTACAGCGTCTCCATTACCACCAAATTCTGAAGAAATTAAATTTGACCCCCATCACGCAGAGAAAGATTGGGACAATAATTACGCAAGTAAAAAGATTCCAACCAGAGCAATCTCATTAATGTGGAATCAACGTTCCGTCGACACATTATTGGGGCTCCCATTCAATATAGCATCATACGGATTACTATTAACAATAATTGCCAAAGAAGTTAATATGGTACCTGATGAATTGATTGGAAATTTGGGTGATACCCATTTATACCTCAACCATATTGAACAAGCAAAAGAACAGATTGGTAGAGAACCATTTGAATTACCAAATTTAGTAATAGAACATAGTAGTTTAGAGCCGGTTGAATTGGTTTATAAGTTAGAAAACTATCAATCACATCCAGCAATTAAGGCACCACTATCCAACTAATGAATAAAATTATTATAATATTTTTTATATTATTGAGTTTGGTTTCACATTCTCAAAAATATATTGTCTCACAAAATAACACAAAATCTAATGAGTGGGTAATTGTTTGGGGTGGAAAACCAAGCACTAGTTATGGTGCGGAATACATGGTTGATAAGGCCTCATTGCACCTAAATTGTAATAATGTTATTTACGCCGATTACCAATTATCAAGACAAAAGTGTGATGAAATTATAAAAAAGGTTTCACCAAATGGGGTTGTTACTGAAGTTTATGGATTTTCAAGGGGTGGATATAACGCCTTTATGGAAATAGGAAAAGTTAAATATGTTTGGTTAATTGACCCCCTTATACCACAAAAATATGATACCCCATTTGGTATTACAAATGTCTTTATGATTTACAATCCATCGGTATGGGATGGGGGTAATAGCTCAAGATTAAAAAACTTTTCAACCAAATTAAAACCTGTCAACTCGGTAAGGGTTGATATGTCTCACCTTAAAATACCGAACTATTTTTTTAATACTTACCGATAACAAATGGAAGATGACCTGTGGTGTAATTATTCTGACCTACCAAGTGTAATGAGTTACGAACAACCAAAAAAGAAATATCCCGACAATGTTGTATGGAGTGAAGAGCGTGGATATTATGCTCACCTACTACCATATGCGACAAACATCGGAGCTCCGGTCATTAAACCCGACAATGTATCAACTTGGAAGAACGAGAAGATACTAAAGACAAACCATTACTTCAATAGAAAATACGAGGAGATAAAAGAACAATACCAAAAACTCATTGAGGAGTTTGAATGGAACAATATTGTTTATAACGCAACTTATAATTTTCAACCAATAATCGGTCAAAATTACTTTCTCTATCGTAGAAATAGTGGAGAATATTTCTTATCTTTAATAAAACCAACCGAATGGAAACAAGAATTCATTGGTGAGTTTGAACTTGATTCAGATAATAAATGGAAAAAAATATAAATTATGGAAAATCTATTATTAAAATCAGAACCAGTGGACGCACCTTCTTTTACATTTAGTCTAGAAGAAAAGACAATCATTGTTATTGACTCAAAAGGATTTAGTTATAAAGGAGAGTTAATTGAAGATGCCGGAGAAGTGTATAATTTATTTAAAAGTTTTTTGGAACAATCATTAAATAACTACTAAAAATAAAACCAATGGCACGCTATAGAGTATTAGAAATCACAGATAAGTTAATTTATAACGGAAGACCATATTGGGTTATTGAAAAAAAAATACTAGGTCTATGGTGGACTCAGTATTTTGAAGAACATTCAGAGTGGGGAGCAACCTATTATGAAAAAGATAAGGCGATGACCTGGTATGAATATCACTGCGATAATGACTCAAGAATAAAAACCAAAGTAATTGCTCAAAACAAATGATGGAAGACCTCAAACATAGATGGGAACAAATTGACGAGGACGATTATGTTGCCAAATATCGTGATATGATGCTCCGAGTTGAAAAGATGGAGGAGCAACAATGGTGGTGGGCGGTTTATAGAGGAAAAGAAGAACTATGTCCCGAGAAACCATTTGCGAGAAAGAAAGATTATGCGATGAAGATGGCAGAGGAATGTGCCGAGGAAAACATTGAACCATATGTTTCAGATGATTTTCAGATTGGACCGGATGGTGCGTTTGAATATACTGACGATGAAATATCAGAGTGGGACGGAACATTAATGGACGGACTTGAAGAAGAGGAATAAGAATATTATTTGGTTAATAATTCTCACATTAAGTGGATTGGTGTCGCTCGCCCAATGTCCTAACGCAAATTTTGAATTTGGTACCTTTACTAACTGGACTGGTAAGAGAGGAACTTGTTGTCCGATTAATCTACCATTTGTAGGTATATTGGCAGGTAGACAAACAATTGTAAGTGCCGGACTTGACCCCCATTCTTGTGGGGGACTAAACAGAGTATATCAAGGTAATTTTTCGGCAAGATTGGGTAATGACCAAAACAATTCAAGAGCCGAAGGGTTGTATTATACATTTACCGTAAGCCCCGCAACAACGTTAGTTCAGTATGCTTATGCTGTTGTTTTACAAGACCCTGGACATAATGACGGAGCTCAACCAAGATTCCAATCAAGGGTTAGATTATCTAATGGTAGTATTATACCTTGCACAGAATATGTTGTAACTGCGGGACCTAACCTTCCTGGTTATAATTATTGTATGGAAAATGATATTTTTGGAAATCCAGTACAGGTTGCTTATAGTGATTGGAGGGTTATTTCAATTGATTTATCTTCTTATGTTGGACAAAGTGTTACACTTGAATTTGAGACAGGTGATTGTGATTTAGGTGCTCACTATGGTTACGCATATATTGACGCAATATCTTGTGGACCAATTGAGACAGAAATTTATTATTGTCAAGCAAGTGACTCTATTTTGATTGAGGGACCTGAAGGTTTTGCAACATATGAGTGGGTTGAAACTGGTGACACAACAAGGGTTATAACAATTCCCCCATTAGTTTATGATACGTTAAATTTAAATGTTACAACTGTTACTGGATGTGAATTAACTCTCCAAATTATTTTGGACCCAATTCCACTTCTTGCAAATATTATTTGTGAGGATGTTTGTTTTCCTGATTCTAATAATTTTATTAATCTTACTCCTACCATAGAAGGATATAATGTAAAATTTTTATGGGATTTTGACGACGGAAATATATCTGATGATATATCACCAACTCACCAGTACTTGTCACCAGGTGTTTATAATGTAACAATGACCGCAAATGTATTAAATACAAACTGCACGGATATTGTAAATTGCGAGGTTGAGGTCTTCGATATTCCTGTAATTCCTGGAATTATTAGTCACGATTAGTCTTTTTCAAGATATTTATAGTAGAATAAACTCTAACTATTCTTTACTATGAAAAAACTTATTCTATTTTTTTTGGTTCTACTTCCAGTAACATTACTGGCTCAATTTACAACTATTAATCCTGATACGGTTTGTATTAACTCTCCGTTTGCAACTTATCAGGTTCCAAATACTCCAAACTATACTTACAATTGGACTGTTTCAGCACCTGGTGTTTTAACTGCAGGTCAAGGAACAAACGAGATTACCGTTGATTGGTCGGCAGCACCTGCTGGCGGTCCTATAGTAGATGCGATTAGTGTTTATGCAACAACGCCGGCAGGTTGTGACGGACCTCCGATTACAATGAATGTTTTTATTTTGGAAATATTACCAATTGTTCTACCACTTGATTTTTGTGAAGGTGACCCTTGTGAAGATTTGGTGGCAACACCAGCTGGTGGAGTATTCACAGGACCAAATATTGTTAACGGTCAGTATTGTCCGCAAACTGCGGGAACTGAAACGGTGACTTACACCATAACTGAGGCGGGATGCACATTTACTGCGACAGCTGATATGACCGTCTATCCAATTCCTGTCTTGGACAACATTTCTCATGACTAATAATGAAACAAATAAAAACACTTTTGTTGTTTTTGTTGGTCATGATTGTTTCAGGACAAGACCAAAAGATAGACATATGCGAAGACGAATCTAAAACAGAATATACGTATTCGATAGAGTCTAATACACCAAATACAACATTTTATTGGTACGTAGATGGTATCTATCATTTTGGACAAACCCTGACCGTCAATTGGGAAACTTATTCTCCTGGAGTCCATACAATTAAAGTTTATGGAAAAAGTGATGGATGTAGGTCAAACCCGATGGAGTTTAAAGTTTTCATTGGGGAATGTTCTTCAATCTATATTCCAAATGCTTTTACTCCAAACGATGATGGGTTTAACGATACTTGGTTTCCCCAAGGAACAGGATGGGAAAGTATAGAAGTATTAGTATTTGACAGATGGGGGGTACTTGTATTTAAGTCAGTTGACCCAAAAGGACAATGGATTGGTAACTTTAGAGGTGGAGAATATTACGTTCAAAATGATGTCTACGAATATAAGGTTACTTGGAAGGGTATTGACCGAGAACCTGAAATAATTTTTGGTCATGTTACAGTTGTTAGGTAAAAACATTTGATTTTTCATATTTGATTTAGTATGTTTATGTCAAATTAATAATTATATGTCATTACAGAAACTAGTATTTAACACAACAGACAAAACCGCTCGAGTTTTTTCAGCATCAATTCCGGATGAAGTAGTATTTCATTACGAAAACATATCAACCGTAAAACCTTTGGACGGTTACTATGAAATAATGCAGAGAGTTGATAGCTCAACCGCACCATCAGGGTATTCAGCAATTCCCGTATTACGAGTACCGATTGTTAATACAAACATGGTTATTGAGAAATGAAATATAAAATCATTGTGAGTGGACGTGGCGCAGAATGCTACGTCCATTCTATTGACGAAAATCAAAAGTCGAAATTGTTTGAGTGTGATGTCGAGAATGACAATTGCGAACACGAAGAAATTATTGAAATATTAAATAAAAATGATATCTTCGAAACCGATAATATCTATCTCGGTCCTTACAATGACCCCGAAAATTTTATAATCGAAGTATTCAACGAAAATGAGGTTAAAGTATGGTCATCAGAAAATGACCATGAATTCAAAGAAGACGAGTACGAGTTTATAATCGGAAAAGAAAATTACCTTATTGTAGAAGATTACACAAAAGGACAATTCTTCAATTATGAGATTGAACTTGATGAAGAATTCGATTCTGATAAATTAAAGCCGGTAATTACTGAAGTTATCGATGGGATTGAAATAATCACCAAAATTAGATATGGTGAAATTGATTTGGAAGTATTTAAAGAATATGGTGATTACTGGAGTAAAGGTATCACATATTATTTATCATGAGAAAAATACCATTCTATTTTTATCACATAACAAATATTATTTTAACTAAAATATTTAATATTTTTACGCGACGTTAATCTCAAAGTTATCAACTTTGGCAACCGCGTTAGCTCTATGTGAGCTAGTACCTCCTCCCGCATTTATATCGGCAAAATATTCCGCAGCCTCTTTTTTGTCTGTAAAGTTTGGGAAAGTTGATGCGGATTTACCTTTAGTAAAAAATGCGATTGCGATTTTTGCTGCGATTTCAGGGTCATTAACTAAATCTGGATTTTTAACTAACTCATCACCCATACCAATCATTCTACTATATTTTTCATAATTTTTAATACCGGTTAGTTGGTTGAACCCTCTACCTCTATACGTGAAACCATCGTCTCCACCTTGATTACCAACTGTTTTAGCGTAAACTACATTGAAAAATTTTCTCATATCACTTTTTAATGCGTTTAATTCACTATCACTATATCCGGCCACTCTTTTACCGAATATTTTTCTAATTCTACTATTGGCCGTGGTTGCGTATGAAACCTCACTTTTAGGTTTGAAATTACATTCCTTATTAATAACTGATAAAATACCTACTTGAGTATAGGGGTTTGTTATACCCGCCTCATTCATTTTATCTATTAAAAAATTTATATTTTTTTGTTGTTCAGAATCAAAATTACCAACAATTTTCACATCACCGTTTACAGGTGAACTTTTAGTGGTGCCTGTTTCCGATGGTTTTTCTTCTGATGAGCTTGGGGTTTTGGAGGGTTTCTCAAACATTTTCTTTATTGATAAAGCAAGTGCCTTTTCAATAAAAGATTGCTCATTTATATTGTGTAGTTTTTTTATATGACTTTTTTCTTCTTCGGTAATTAATAATTTTCTCATTACAACCTTTTTATTATAAATATATTTATAGTGATAAAGTGATACAATGAAAGTTACGGTAGTGCATCAGGATAAAGACAGAGCCTCAAGAAATAAAGAGGTGTGCGATAGATTTATAAAGTTTTTATTTTCACAATATCCTCTAAAACATGACTTAAAGATATTTTTCCTTAAAAATCGTATAGGTGAAATGAGTACCGGCTCCAGAAGTGAAAATCACGTTATTAAAGTTCTGACCAAAAATAGAATCAATAGAGATATTCTTCGCACATTGGCACACGAGTGGGTACATGAATATCAGATGGATATTATGAAAAGGGAAAGAGGTCAAGATATTGGTGGTAAGAATGAAAATGAAGCTAACGCTCTATCCGGCTCATTAATAAAAAAGTTCGAGAAAAAATTCCCGAACTTTGAAGATACGATGTATGAATAGAATGTTAGTCGATACTAACAACTTCTAAATCAAAAATCAATTTTTTACCCGCCAAAGGATGATTAGCATCAATTTTAACGGTAGATTCATTAATTTCAACAATACGAACATTAATTGGTCCATTTGGACCCATTCCCTGCAGCATATCACCAACTGAAACATTTTCCGGAACCTGCTCTTTTGCAATTTCACTAACCAACATTTCGTTTACATCACCATAAGCATCCTCACAAGGAATTTCAATGGTTCTTTTTTCGCCAATTGTCATACCAATCAAACCGCTTTCAAAACCTTTGATTAGTTGTCCTTGACCTAATTTAGCTTTCAATGGCTCACGACCTTCAGTAAGTGAAGTATCGAAAACTGAACCATCTTCCAATCGACCGGTGTAGTTAACCGATACTGAATCTGAATCTTGTATTGTTTTCATATTGTATTTTTTTAAATAATAAGGTATTTTTTATATTAAACAAACTTTTTATTTGAAATTTTTTAATAAAAAAAACTTGTGTGATGACTAAATCGTAGTATATTTGTAAAAATAACATATTTATAATATATAATAATTTTCTAATTCATTTGGGGGAATGACAAGCGAAAAAATAATGGAAGAAATGTTTCATATTGCCTACAGACACGGTCTTATGAACGAATTACATGAAAGAGCAGGACAAATTCAAAAAGAATATAGTGCTCCTATTACAACCGCAGTACCACTTGCTTTTCAAGCTATGAGAAAAGAGGGGTTACTTCAGGATGAAGAGTAATTTTCGAGTAAATCATAGGATGATTGAATAATCAGTCGTTCTCCGTCAAATCCGGTGTATTTCCAGCATTCTTCAATGACATAATCTAATGAAGTAATTTGAGATTCCTCAAATAATTTAATGTCTGATAGATACAACTTACAATCAACCATATAAGATTTTTTGGTTGTACAGTATTTTACGGATAAGACATCAACAATACTGTCTTTACCAAACAATAGCTCAATATCTTTGTAGTAAAGATAGTTTAAAAGTATAATGAGGCACCCTTTCATCTTTTTTTATAATTATAATAGTAAATAAACCTAACTTAAACAAAAAATAATGATAGAATCCACTATTACTCTATTAAAAAAACTTGACAAACGTAAAAAAATTGAAAAAGACTTCGAATGGGTGGTAAAAATCGTGTCATCTAGTGAAAATTTTAACCATATTGTGATTAGTAATAGGCTTTTTGAGGCTTTTACTCACAAATGGAGAAATCATATGACTGAAAACCAATTAAAGGAGTATAGTTTTACATTTGAACAAGAAAAAATGATAACAATAGGACATTTTTTGTAGAAAAAGTTGATTTTTAAGTGTTTTAGGACTATTTTTCTCAAAATTACAATATTTATCAAAACTATCACTCTCATCAGAGAGCCTATATATAGAAAAAGGGACTTAATTTTTGTTAAGTCCCTTTTTTCATTAAAAAACTTGCCTTATCTTTGTAACATGAAAGCAAAACTAACATTTGATTTAGATGACATCGATGATAAGATGGCTCACGAGCGTTGTGTTAAGTCAACCGACATGGCATTAGTTCTTTGGGAGATTATGACCAATTCATACCGTGGTTTAACCAACGGATATGACGAAGATGACTCATATCACAAAGGAGTTGATGCGGTTTATGAAAAACTTCGTGAATTGATGGAAGAACATGACATAAATCCACATAATTTAATACGATGAGAAAATTTTGGAATAAATTAGTTAAATTTTTTAAAACAGTATCAGATGGTATCGATGAAACACAGTATAAAAATGGTTGGGGAAAGCTTTAAAGACATAAAATACGCTGTTAAGCGATTTATTCGAAAAATTAAGAACGTTTTTCGATGGCTTCCCACAATTTGGAAGGATGAGGACTATGATAGTCACTTCATTAATGAAATATTAATCAAAAAACTCGAACATACCCGAGATTTCTTCTTGTCTGATAATACTCACATCCTTAATGCTAAAGAGGTTGCTGCCGAAATTCAGGAGGCAATTGACCGTCTTCACATGACCCGTGATAGTTGGGAGTTTTATGAAGACCCGGCCATGGAGGAGATTCAGAAGAAGTGGGGGAAGAGTACATTCAATTGGATTCCGACAAATGATGGTACCGGCTCAATGTTTATGGAGATTGAACATGAGAATGTAAAAACTCCCGAGGATGAGGAACAATACTCAACCGAGTTTAGAGCCACAATGAAACAAGCTCGTAAGGATTATAGAAAAGATAAAAAAGAAGCGTATAAATTCATCGCGAAGAATATTGATAAATGGTGGGATTAAAAATTAATAATATGGAATGGTATATTGTAAGAGCACAAGCTAATCGGGAACGTAAAGTTTCAGAACGACTTCTTAAAGAAGGTGAAAAAGGGGAATTATCTGGAGTATTGGGTAGAGTTGTTGTACCGTTGGAGAAGGTATTTGCCACAAAAAACGGGAAAAAGACACAACGAGAAAAAGTATTGTTTCCTGGTTATGTATTTGTTGAGACCTCGGCAATTGGGGAACTCAAACAGGTTGTTAAAAAGATTGATGGAGCCACAGGACTATTGTCTGACAGAGCCGGTAACATCCAAGTTATTCCCGAAAATGAAGTTAGTCGTATGATTGGACTTCACGAAGAGAATAAGGCGAAAGAATTCACCGATATTTTCAGTATTGGTGATGAAGTTACGGTCGCTGAAGGCCCATTCGCATCATTCAAGGGGAATATTGAACATATTGACAAAGAAAGAGGTAAAATTAAGGTAAATGTCCTTATTTTTGGTAGACCAACATCAGTTGAACTCGAAGACACACAAATAAGAAAATGAAGATAACATTCATCAGCGATACTCACAATAAGCACAAACAAATACAGGATTTACCTGGCGGTGACTTGCTTATTCACGCTGGTGATATATCAAGTATGGGTCACAAACACGAGATTCAACAATTCTGTAAGTGGTTTGATGGCTTGACTAATTATTCTGCGGTTGTCTTCATTGCCGGTAATCACGACTTTGGATTTGAGAAACGACCCGAAGAAACTATGGAAATTGTTAATTCATACAAGTGGATTACATACCTTCAAGACAATCATTTGTCCTTTGGTCCTGATATGGAAACCCTTGTTAAAATTTATGGTAGTCCATGGCAACCTGAGTTTCATAATTGGGCGTTTAATTTACCAAAGAATGGATGGGAACTTGAGCAGAAGTGGAACGACATTCCTGAGGATACGGACATCTTGATTACTCACGGACCTGCGTTTGGTATCTTGGATACTGTGGTGGGTCAGTATGATAATCTTGGTTGTGAATTACTAACCAAGCGGATTAAGAAAATTAAACCCAAAATTCATGTCTGCGGACATATACACTCAGGGTATGGTTATGTTTTTGACGGAGATACTCACTTCATAAATGCATCAGTGCTGGATGAACAGTATCAATACACCCAAAAACCTCTAACAGTAGAGTGGGACCCTGTAACGAATAACTTGGAGTTTATTTAATTTGAAACCCCTCAGAAATGAGGGGTTTTTTATTGTCGGTTAATTATAGTAAATCAAAAAATTTTATAAAGAGTATAATGATATTTATCAATATATGGATAAAAAAATAAAAATTTTAATTTTATCGTCATTGGTCATAATGTCGGTATTTTTCATGGTTAAAACTGCGGTTTTAATCGAAATTATATCTAGCTCAAAATTAACAAGAGGAACGGAATATGTTTGTTTTTTATTTTTTATTCCTGTTTTTTACAATTTAATTAGACACTACATTAAAACTAATAGGTTATATAATCAGTTTAAAGAATTTGAAAATTTTGTTGATACCTCAGTACTGGTTAGTAAGGCTGATAAGAATGGTAAGATAACATATGTTAACCAAAAATTCAGTGAAGTGTCAGGGTGGAGTTTAGAAGACGCCGCAGGTAAAGACCACCGAATAGTTAACTCAGGATTTCATCCCAAAGAAATGTGGGAGGAAATGTATAAAACAACAATCAAAGATAAAAAAATATGGAATGCTGTCGTAACTAACAAAGCAAAGGATGGTCATCTATATTGGGTTGATTCATATATTAAAGCCGAATTTGAAGAAAATGGAGACCTAAAAGGTTTTATGTCAATAAGATATGATGTTTCAGAAGTTAAGAAAAAAGAACTTGAGATTAGAAACAGAATGAATGCCATCAATCAATCTAATGCGGTTATTGAGTTTGATTTGAGTGGTAATATAATGTATGCCAATAAAAATTTCTGTGATACTATGGGATATACTATGGAAGAAATTGTGGGAAAACATCATAGTATATTTTTAAATGAGGAGTATTCAAAGTCACAGGAGTATAAAGAATTTTGGGATACTTTAAGAAGTGGTGATTTCATATCTGCTCAATTTATGAGAATTAAAAAGAATGGTGATGAAATTTGGTTACAAGCCACATATAACCCAATCTTTGATAATGATGGTAAAGTTATTCGAATTATGAAAATTGCGATTGATATTACTGACAAAGTTTTACAATCCCAAGAGATAGAAAAAAAGAATACTTATTTGGAACATGCCGCAAAAATATTGAGACACGACATGCACTCGGGTATTAACACTTACATGCCGAGGGGGTTAAGTTCTTTGGAGAGAAGATTAAAAACTGAAGACATTGAGAATTTAAAAATTGAAGCTCCGATTAAAATGATTAAGGAGGGATTAAGACACTCACAAAAAGTATATAAGGGTGTTTATGAATTTACCAATTTGGTTAAAAAGGATGTTGTGTTAAATAAAGCTGAATGTAATTTAAGAGACATATTAAATGATTATCTATCATCAACCGCATATCATAGTCAGGTTATTATTGAAGAATTACCAACCATAGAAGTTAATGAAGCATTATTCTGTACTGCGGTAGATAACTTAATTAGGAATGGATTGAAGTACAATGATTCTGAATCAAAATTTGTAAAAATATACATGGAAGGTGATGAGTTAATGGTTCAGGACAATGGACGAGGTATAACTCAAGAAGATTTCGACCACTTATCAAAACCATACACAAGAAAAGAAGGACAAAAAGAGTCAGGAACTGGACTCGGATTAAACATATGTGTGGCGATATTACAAGAACACAAGTTTTTGGTAAGATGCGAGAAAAATGAGATAGGAACTAAACTGAAAATAAAAATAAAATAAAAAAAACTATGATTGATTCAATTTTACTGGTAGATGACGAGGATTTATTCCATTTAGTGTTTGAAGATAGTTGTTCACTTCTTGATATAACATTATCTTTAAAAAGTTTAAATAGTTCAGATGAGGCAGCCAAATTATTTGAGAAATGGCAATCAAACAGTGCCGACAAACCTGAATGTGTGTTTGTTGATTTGAATATCATTGGGTCTTCCTTTGATGGTATTGAACTTATTAGAAAGATTAACTTTGAATACGGAAATAATGTTGTGATTGGAATCATTTCATCATCAAACGAACCTGAAGAACAGGCAAAGGCAATTCAATCTGGTGCTCAATTTTGGATTATAAAATCAGACGAGATTGAACCACGATTAGAGGAGTTTAAGAAGGATTACGAAGGATATAAAAATAGAACAGCCCCATTTAAGATTTACAAATGATAAAATTTACCCCTGAAATAAAAAAAGAATTAATTACCTTATCTGAAACAAAAAATTTATTTTTGGAAGGAAACATTGTTAAGGTAATTGATTCTGATGGGGATGATAATTTTAAAGAATACCTTAAAAAGTGTGGGGAAAGGGATACCGCAAATCGTAAGAAAAGGCTCGATATTACCAAACAAATTCAGACACAAAACAAAGAGCTATCTGACTTAAATGACGAGAATCAAAAAATATTAGAGGAGTTACAGTCAACCCTAAAAGAAGTTGAGGACTCCAAGATGACATTTGAGGTTCAAAACAGAGAATTAAACGAGTGGAAAGCCGATAATATAAGATTAACCGAAGAACTAACAGTTGAGATGGTTAAATCCGAACAGGCGAGAGTGGATGCCGAAAAGGCAAAACAGAATGCTGAAAATGACTTGGATGTACTTCAAAAGAAAACTCAATTTGAGTTAATCAATACAATTGTTAGAGTGGCATTATTTGTAATAATCGGTGTTGGTATTACTACCACGGCATTATATACTGTTGCGTTATTTACAAACCAAGACACCCAAATAATAGGTTCAACTTGGAGTAATATGTTTGGTATCTTACTTACTAATGCGTTTAGTATAGTCGGAACAATAATGGGTGTTAAATACGCATCAGAAAAACCAAAGAAGAATTAGTCATTAGTCATATAATCTTGGAAAATTCTTTTCTCAACAAGATTACCTTCCATATCATACATCCACCCTTCGTATTTTCTTCCCTTAACATATTTGACTTGTGATATTTTGATACCGAATGGTGAATATGTAACCCATATTCCATCTTTTCTACCCTCATCATAATGACCCACAGAAAATATACTACCATTATCGTAATATGCGGTCCACTCACCGGTTTTTAGATTATTTGATAGATGACCTTTCTGTTCGATTTGACCCTTCTCATTTCTAAATAAAACTTCTTCTACTTGTGAATAACCTACAACCTGTAGGAACATAAACACCAAAAAAACAATCTGTCTCATAATATTAAGGATATATTATAAATAGATTAAGGAAATGTTAAGTAATATTAACAATTTTGACTATCGAAAAATTTAACATACATATTAGTGTATGAAAACAATTCTTATATCAGTATTTTTTAGAATCATTTTTTTAGATTCACAAACGGACGAAACTTTGACAGGTGTTAAAGTTGAAACTAATCAGGGTGTATATTTTTCTAATTTGGATGGTGAAGTTTTTATACCAACAGAGGAAGAAGTTCTATCTGTAAGTTATGTTTCTTACGAAACAAAAAATGGTGTCACCCTTTCGAATGACACCATTATGTCTTTGAGTCAAATTCAGTAATTTTTACTTTTTGAAAGAATTTTTATACTCCTCGGTACCAAATTTTTTCCATTCCCAATTCCCGTAAAAGTCGGGATTTTCAACTGAACATTCACCTGAAGATTTGTATTCGGATAAGAACTTATCCGACATTTCTTTGGTGTATCTATTTTTGACCTCAAAATTTTTCATTCAAAACTTATTTACATCACCGTAATTCATGTGTAATTCATCGTGTTCGGCTTTCATCATTTCGTAAGCTCGAGCCATTCGAGTCATTCCGATACCGCCACCAAATCTTTTGAAGAATTTGTGAGACAAGAATTCTTCCAATTCCTTCTCAACCCTTTCTTTACCAAACAATTCAAACAATTTGGCCGAATAACCACCATTTTCAATAGTATAGAACATTTCTC